>JADDYB010000753.1_pt1 | contig 10304 bp, 8 predicted proteins | sample 8641941 | NCBI WGS metagenome assembly JADDYB01 (sample SAMN16275377, study PRJNA637457) | freshwater sediment metagenome | isolation source: Lake Kineret sediment | place: Israel: Lake Kineret | collected 2013 | reverse complement strand
GCGAGCGGGTTGCGGAAGAGCGCCTGGTAGATGGCTCCCGCTCCCGCGAGCGACGCCCCGACCACCGCCGCCAGCAGGACGCGCGGCAGCCTCACACTCACGATGAGCGTGTCGGCGAGCCCCTCCGAACGACCCGCGAGCGCCCTGAGTATCGCGGCGACGACGTCTCCGGGCGCCGTCGCGACCGCCCCGAGCGCGACTCCTGACACGATCGCCAGGAGCAGCGCTAGGGCGAGTGCGGCGAGTACGACCGCAGGTGGGATGTCGCGCCGTTCGCTCACGGGGGCTACTTCGCGAACGCCTCAGGATGCAGCGCCTCGGCGATCAGGCGCAGCCCCTCGACGACACGAGGACCGGGCCGCGAGACGAGGTTGTCCTCCAGGATGACGACGCGCCCGCTCTTCACCGCGGACAGGTCCTTGAACCCCGCCCTCTTCTCAAGCTCATCCGGTGCAGACATCGACCCCAGCGTGGCCATGTAGACGGCCGGATCGTCCTTGACGACCTGTTCGGCCGAGTACGGCACCCAGCCCTCTGCGGCGACGACGTTCCTGCCACCGGCGAGCGTGACGAGCTCATCGAGCAGCGTGCCCTTGCCTGGTGTGAACAGCGGGTTCTGCGCGATCTCGACGAAGGCGGTGACGGGCTCGCGCCCCTCGACCGTAGCGGTCACTTCGTCCACCGCCGCTCGCATGTCGGCGACGACACGCTCGCCGTCCGCCACGCGGTTCGTGACGGCCGCGACCTCGGTGATGTCCTCGTAGACGCCATCGAGAGTCAGAGGATCCACGGCGATCACCACCGCTCCGAGCTCCTCGAGCTGGGCGATGACGTCGGCCTGCACCCCTCCCGTGGCGAGCACGAGGTCGGGAGCTGCCGCCGCGATGGCCTCGATGTTGGGCCCGGCGAAGTCACCCACCTTCTCGATGTCTGCGACCTCGGCGGGGTAGTCGTCGAAGCTCGTGACCCCGACGACCCGGTCACCCAGTCCCAGGGCGAAAAGTATCTCGGTGTTGGCGGGGGCGAGAGAGACGATCCGCTCGGGCTCGGCCGCGACGGTGACCGTGCGCGACGCGTCGTCGGTCACGACCACCGGGTAGCTCGCCGAAACCGCTTCATTCGGCGCGGGCGGCGGGGTGGTCGCCTTCCCTCCCGCGCCCGAGCAGCCGGACAAGGCCGTGATGGCCAGCGCCGCCGATACCAGGGCGGCGAGCAGGCGGGTGACTCGGGAGTGGTGCGTGGTGCGGGTCGATCGGGCCGTTCGGGTCATGCGCGCTCCTTCCGGGGCGTTCTCGACGCGTCCGCTTCCGAGACGAAAAGGCCCGCAGCGCCCTGAGGCGGTGCGGGTCTTCGAGGGAAGCGGTTCGGTTCGGGGCTTCCGGGTGGCGGAGCCGCGAGCCGGCCTTGGTCCTCGAAGGCCGCGTCGCGCGTCACTCGGCAGGTCTCCTGACTTGGCGGGGCGCAGCGCGCTCCGCTTCACAGTGGCGGGTCCCGTCCCGGATTCGCACCGGGTTCCCTATTCTCCCGCGGCCGTGAGCGCGCGGGCACCGGGTGACACCTGTTCGGTTGGCAATGGGCTTCAGTCTAGCGCACCCGGAGGCAACGGACACACCGGTCCGCAGGGTGGCGTCCGCACCGGGCTAGAACAGGTCGTCGAAGACGCTGCGAGCCGCAGCCCCACCGTGTTCCACGAGGAAGTCGTCAGGCGCCACGTAGATCTTCGGGTTTAGCGCGTAGCCGAGGATCTGAAGCCCTTCGAGCAGCGAATCGAGGAGCGTGTCATGGTCGAGGAAAGCGCCCAGCATCGCATGGCCGATCACCGTGCGGTCACACCCGTGCAACACGAACCGAGCCCCCCTACTGTGGACGACCACGCCCTCACACAGGGTTCCCGAGCCGAAGAACTCGACACCGAACACGCCGGCTTCGTCCTCGAAGATGCGCCGGTATGAGTAGCCGGTCGCAGCGTAACCACCCGCCGACACGAGCATGTCCAACCCGGTACCTGTGGAGAACGGCGGGTCGGGCAGCTCGGCGATGATCTCACGCAGGTTGGCGGTCATTACGAGCGCGCGCGACGGCAGGACCTCGCGGAGCATCGAATACGCGATCGCCGCCTCCCCCTCGGAACGCGACGCCAGCAGCGTTTCGAGCAGGTCCGGATCGACCCGGTCGGCGTCGATCTCCCCTATCGCCCGCTTGGTGTCCGCCATCTCCCCCACCCCTCGGCTTCTCCGCCATCACCCCGTGCATCGACAAAGGACGTCGTGCACTATGTGTCCTCCGTCACCATTCGGCGTTCGGATCAGGCGACCGGCTCCGCGGACTCGGCAGCGGCCGCTGCCGCCGAACGCCAGCGCGCGATCCACCACGCCGTCGCGAGCGCCGCGAGACCCATACCCGCGACGATGCCAATGAACATCAGCTTGATGAAGATCTCGTCCGAGTTCATGACGGGGCTGTCGGGGTGCAGCGCTCGCCCCGGGCCCAGCACCGCGCGAAGGATGACGGCCCACATGAGCGCCACGAATCCGAGGTCCGCCCCGGCAAGCAGGCGCTTGTCGTCGATGATCAGCCCGAGGGCGGCCAGCACCAGCGCCGCGATCAGAATCCAGAACTGCGCGAGAAGACGCGGGTCCGCCATCGCCACCTCGAACGGCGATGCCTTCGAGCCGGTGAAGTCCCACGTGTTGACGGCGGCAAGCAGCCCCAACGCCGACCCTAGGAGCCACAGTGGGATCGAGACCCAGCGCAGCCCCTCGGCGAACGAATACACGACGTCGCGCCGCGTGACGATGTAGGCGACCGCGAGAAGGGCGACCAGCGAGAACGCGGCGAGGTTCACCCACGTCATCGCGCCGTGAAACACCGGCAGGCGCACCTTCGTACCCAACCCCTCGACCGCGGGAAACAGCAGCGTGCACGTCGTCGCGATGATGATCCCGGCGAGCACCAGTGTCGGCGGAACGAAGCGCTTGGTCTTCTCGTTGGCAGCCACGTGAGCCCTTTCGTCACTGAGCGAACCGCCACAGTCTAACAAGTCACATGTCGACATGTGCGCCGGACACGAGCCTCGTCGCGCCGAAGCGGTCTCCCAACGCGAAACGGCGCACGAGGTGGCTCTCGTGCGCCGTTCGTGCGGTCCCCGGACGGGACCGGCTGTGTGCTCGCCCGCTGGTGCGTTGGGAGGCTACAGGGCGGGCGTCGCCGTCGGGTCGACCGGAGGCGCGAGAGGGTCCGTCGTCGGGGGGTTGACGGTACCGGTCGGCTCGACGGTGACGGTGGTCTCGCCGGGGGGGCCGACGGGAACACCGGGAAGTGGGGCGGGCGCGGTGCTGGGGTCGACACCGAGCCAACCCGCGAACTTGTACCAGACGCGCAGGAGGCCCGGCGGCACGCGGGTCTTGGACCCGCCCGCCACCATCTCAAGGGCCCTCTCAATGTTCGCTGTGATGCTCGAGAACGCGCGGGGGGAGGTGCCCGTCGGCTCGTCTGAGTCCGGTTGCGAGTCGACGTCTCCGCTCGCGTCCACCGAACGGGATGCCTTGCGGGCGGTCTGTCCCGCCTCGCGAGCCTCCTTGCGCTGGACCTTGGCCGCTGAGCGGGCGGCCTTGCGCGCGGACTTCTCAGCCTCCGGGCCGGGCTCGTCTGACTCGAGCTCGGGCGATTCGGCCGTGGGCGTGGCCTCCGGTGCCTCAGCGCCCGCGGACGCATCCGTCTCGCCGTGAGGACCTCGCGCCGCCTTCTCGTGGGCGACCGCACTCTTGCCGCGCGTCCCGCCGCTGCCGCCCTTCGCAAGTGCTGCCCCGGGCAGGACAAGGGACGCCGCAAGAACGATGAGAACGATGGCTGCCGTTGTCCGCTTCATGATCGCTCGCCCTCCCAAGTGGAATCACCCGCATCATCGGTGAGTGACGATGACGCATACAGCCGCTGAGACAGACCGCATGTGATTTCCGTCACGATTCAGAAGAGCAGCGACACAGTGGAATCCTGCACGGGCGAGGGTTCAGCTCGCGTTACCCTCGAGTTCGCGGCCGAGCATCACGATCTTGTCGAACGATGTCGCGGCGAGGTGCCGAGTGATCGCGTCATCCATCTCCTGCCACACGGCATTGTGCATGGGGCAGCACTCCATCCGCCCACACTCGCCGCCGGCGTCCGTGCACAGCGCCAGCGAAGCAGGTTCGTTCATGGCGCGGAAGACGTCCAGCACGCAGATGTCGGCAGAGGATCGCGCAAGCTCCACACCGCCCCCGACGCCGCGCCTCGAGGTGAGGATTCCGGCCTTGACGAGGTCGCGCATGATGGTCCGCGCGTAGTCGTAGGGCACGCTCGACGCCTCCGAAAGCTCCCGGACGGTCGCGCGCGTTCCGTCGCCGAGTTTAGCGAGTTCGAAGACCAGCCGGATGCCGTAGTCGGTTCGCCAGTTGATAGGCACGATGCCCCAATCTGTCGTTGCTCGTGTGAGTCGGGGTGGGCATTTGCATGATTCTAAACCCCATCAGGCGCCTGTTGGCAAGCACGGGGCCGCGCCGGTTCTGTGAACGGGGTCACGCTCTGGTTGGGTATCTCGGCGAACGGAGAACCCGCGGCACCCGGGGCGACCCCGACTCGAGCCGTCTGGTATGGTCATCGCGAGACTCGGCCGGACACCGAAGGGGTGGTCTCATGTCTGATGCAGCCCGTTTCTGCGGCGCCTACGGCGCGGCTCGCCCAACCTGAACCGCAGCCGGATGACCACCTCCCTCGTCTACAGCCCTCGTATGACCGAGTACGAACTCCCGCACGGGCACCCGCTACGGCCCGAGCGCTTCTCGCTCGCCGTCGAGTTGATCGAGGCATGGGGACTGCTCGGTGAAGGGGCCGGGACCACGCTCCTGGAGCCCGCGCCCGCCGGCTTCGCGGACCTGCTGCTGTTCCACTCGGCGCCGTACGTCGAACACGTCACGGCTGCCGGTGCGGGCATGGGCGGCGGCGACCTCCGGTTCGGGACGGGCGAAGGTGACACTCCCGCGTTCCCGGGGATGCACGAGGCCTCAGCGCTCATCGTCGGCGGGACCTGCCTCGCACTCGAGAGCGTCATCGACGGGCGTGCCCGACGATCCTTCGCCCCGGCCGGCGGGCTTCACCATGCGCAGCGGGGACGGGCTTCGGGGTTCTGTATCTACAACGATTGCGCCGTCGCCATCGCCAAGGCGACCATCGAGCACCCAGGACTGCGCGTCGCCTACGTCGACATCGACGCCCACCACGGCGATGGCGTCCAGGCGGCGTTCTACGACCGTCCCGATGTGCTGACGGTCTCGGTGCACGAGTCCGGGCAGTATCTCTTCCCCGGTACCGGCTCAACGCGCGAGACCGGCGAGGGGGCAGGCGAGGGATTCGCGCTCAACGTGCCCCTCCCGCCGCACGCCGGTGACGATGCCTTCGCGCGAGTGCTCGAACGCGCCGTGCTGCCTGCGCTGCGTGCCTTCCGCCCCGACGTCATCGTCGCCCAGGTGGGCGGCGATGCGCACCGGGACGACCCGCTGACGCACCTCGACCTCTCGGTGGCGGGCTACGTCGACTGCGTGCGGATGCTGGTCAGTGCCGCCGACGAGCTCTGCGAGGGCCGGATCGCCGCGACCGGCGGGGGCGGCTACCAGCCGTTCTCGGCGGTGCCCCGGATGTGGGCGAGCGCCTTCGCGGTTCTCGCCGACCTTCCGGTGCCGGAGACACTGCCGGCGTCGTGGCGCGAGGCCGCGTCCGCCGCCTCCGGCGGAGCCACCCCGGTGGGCGTTCGCACCTTCGACGACCACGCAAGCACGGTCGACCCGGCTCTCGCACTGGACGTCGCCCAGCAGGTCGAGCGCGTCATCGGCGCGGTGAGAGCCGCGTCAGCCGATGGAGGCGTGGTAGCTCTGTAGCGAGCGGACCGAGTCCGTCGTGTCGCGATGCGCGACGATTCCCTTCGCTGCCGCCAGTGCTGCCGAGGTCGTCGTGATGTAGGGCACGCGATGCTTGATGGCGGCCTTGCGGATGTAGGAGTCGTCGAACTCGCTCGACTTGCCGGCGGGCGTGTTCACGACCAGCTGGACTTCGCCGTTGACGATGGCGTCCTCGATGTTCGGGCGTCCCTCGTGCAGCTTCAGGACGGACTCGGCCTCAATACCCTGCGAGCCGAGATACGCTGCCGTGCCTGAGGTCGACATGATCCGGAATCCGGCGGCGGCGAACTCGCGCGCGGCCGGCAGGATCAGCTCGCGGTCGCGCTCGGCCACGGTGATGAGCACCGTGCCCTGATCGGGCAGACGCGTGCCCGTGGCCTCCTGCGCCTTGTGGAAGGCGAGACCGTAGGAGTCCGCGAGGCCCAGGACTTCGCCCGTCGAGCGCATCTCGGGACCCAGAAGCGGGTCGACCTCGGGGAACATGTTGAAGGGGAACACCGACTCCTTGACGCCGAAATGCGGTATCGGACGCTGCACGAGGCCGAGGCCGCGGATCTTCTCGCCCATCATCACGCGGGTGGCGAGGCCGGCCATGTTGATGTTGCACACCTTGGAAACGAGAGGCACCGTCCGCGACGCGCGCGGGTTGGCCTCGAGCACGTACACGGTGCCGTCAGAGATTGCGTACTGCATGTTCATGAGCCCGACCACGCCCAGCTCTATCGCGATGCGGCGGGTGTGGTCGTAGATGGTCGCGAGGTGCTCGTCACTGATGCCGACGGGCGGGATGACGCACGCCGAGTCGCCGGAGTGGATGCCCGCGTACTCGATGTGCTGCATCACGGCGGGCACGAACGCGTCGGTGCCGTCCGAGATCGCGTCCGCCTCACACTCGAGCGCGTTCTCGAGGAAGCGGTCGATGAGCAGCGGCCGGTCGGGTGTCACGTCGACTGCGGCCGCGACGTAGTCGCGCAGCATCTCCTCGTCGTGGACGACCTCCATGCCGCGCCCGCCGAGAACGTAGCTCGGGCGCACCATCAGCGGGTAGCCGATGCGCCGCGCGATGAAGAGCGCCTCCTGCAACGTCGAGGCCATGCCGGACTCCGGCATCGGGATGCCGAGCTTCTCCATCACGTCGCGGAACCGGTCGCGGTCCTCCGCCAGGTCGATCGTTTCGGGGGACGTGCCGACGATCGGCACACCGGCCTTCTCAAGCTCTCCGGCGATGTTGAGAGGCGTCTGTCCGCCGAACTGGCAGATGATTCCCTCGGGCTTCTCCTTCTCGTAGATGGCCAGCACGTCCTCGACGGTGAGCGGCTCGAAGTAGAGCTTGTCGCTCGTGTCGTAGTCCGTGGAGACGGTCTCGGGATTGCAGTTGACCATGATGGTCTCGAAGCCCAGCTCGCGCAGCGAGAAGGCCGCGTGTACGCAGCAGTAGTCGAACTCGATGCCCTGGCCGATGCGGTTAGGGCCGCCCCCGAGCACCATGATCTTGCGGTTACCTGAGACGGGCACCGAATCCTGGGCGTCGTAGGACGAGTAGTAGTACGCGGCGTCCTCGACACCCGACACCGGGACCGGCTCGTAGGCGTGCTTCACGCCCATCTCGAGCCGGCGCTTGCGGAAGTCCGACTCGCGCCTGCCCAGGAGCCGGGCGATGTAGGCGTCCGAGAACCCATCGCGCTTGGCCCGCAGGATGAGCTCGTCGGGCAGGAGCCCGGAAGCGCCATCGCCCCGCGCGTGCTCGCCCGGGCCTGCCACGCCATCCTCGCCGGCGTAGGCCAACAGCTCCTCTTCGAGAGCCACCAGTTCCGCCATCTGCTCGATGAACCAGCGCTTGATGTGGGTGCGGCGGTGAAGCTCGTCGATGTCGGCGCCCTTGCGCAGCGCCTCGTACATGATGAACTGCCTCTCACTGGTCGCTTCAGCGAGCATGCCCATGAGCTCGTCGAGCGGCCGCGAGTTGAAGTCCTTGGCGAAGCCGAGGCCCATGCGCCCGTTCTCGAGCGAACGGATGGCTTTCTGGAACGACTCCTTGTAGCTCTTCCCGATGGACATGACCTCGCCCACCGCGCGCATCTGGGTGCCGAGCTTGTCCTCGGCGCCCTTGAACTTCTCGAACGCCCAGCGCGCGAACTTCACGACCACGTAGTCGCCTGACGGCGTGTACTTCTCGAGCGAGCCGTCGCGCCAGTACGGGATCTCGTCCATCGTCAGTCCGCCCGCGAGCCGGCTCGACACGAGCGCGATCGGGAAGCCTGTGGCCTTCGACGCGAGTGCTGAAGAACGGCTGGTACGCGGGTTGATCTCGATGACGACGAGGCGGTCGGAGACCGGGTCGTGCGCCCATTGGACGTTGGTGCCGCCGATGACCTCGATCGCGTCGACGATCGCGTAGCTGGCCTTCTGGAGCCGGTCCATCAGCTCGGCCGAGATGGTCATCATCGGGGCGGTGCAGTAGGAGTCGCCGGTGTGTACGCCCATCGCGTCCACGTTCTCGATGAAGCAGACGGTGATCATCTGACCTTTGGCGTCGCGGACGACCTCGAGCTCGAGCTCCTCCCACCCCAACACGGACTCCTCGACGAGGACCTGGCCCACCATCGAGGCCTGCAGGCCGCGAGCGACGATCGTGCGGAGCTCCTCGACGTTGTAGACGATCCCGCCGCCGGTGCCGCCCATCGTGTAGGCTGGGCGGATGACGACCGGGTAGCCCCAGTCCGCAGCTATCTTCTCGGCGTCCTCGACCGACTCGACGGTGATGCCGCGGGCGGTCTCGATGCCGAGACGCTCCATCGTGTTCATGAACTCGAGACGGTCCTCGCCTCGCTCGATGGCGTCGGGGCTCACCCCGATGATCCGCACACCGTACTTCTCGAGGATGCCACGCCGGTTGAGCTCGAGCGACAGGTTCAACCCCGTCTGACCCCCCAGGTTGGGGAGCAGGGCGTCGGGGCGCGACTCGGCGATGATGCGCTCCAGCGTCTCGATGTTGAGAGGCTCGATGTAGGTCTCGTCGGCCATGACGGGGTCGGTCATGATCGTCGCCGGGTTGCTGTTCACCAGCACAATCTTGTAGCCGAGCGCCCGCAGCGCCTTGCATGCCTGCGTGCCGGAGTAGTCGAATTCGCACGCCTGGCCGATCACGATGGGCCCGGAGCCGATGATCATGACCTTCTTGATGTCGTCGCGACGCGGCATGCGTGGCCCCTCCCGAGTCGGTGCGGTCCGCTCGCTGAGCGAGGGTCCGCCGGCGCGCCCCCACGCGCACCTTGTGACATTCAACGGGAGGGCGAGTCCGGACGCAAGGTGCAGTTCGGCGTGCGGCGCGCTCAGGCGTTCTCGGCGGCGGCCTCCGCGACGGGGACAGAGGCGTGTGCCGGAGCCTCTTCCGCTGCGTTCACCGGCTCGGCCGCGGGCATGATGCGGTCGAACAACAGACCCATCAACACAGCGACAATCACCGTCAGCACCGAGCGCACCAGCGAGAACTCCCAGCCGAGGAAGCGCATCTCGAGCGGTATCATCGGCACCTTGACTGCCCATGCGGTCATGATCGCCACGATGACACCCCACCGCGCACCGTGCTCCCGAAACGCCTTGAGCAGCGGGAACACCGCGTAGACGGGCCCGACGAGCACCGTCCCGAATCCGGCTGCGACGAGCAGGGTCTTCACGCCCGTGCCGTGGCCGAGCCGGCGCCCGACGGCCTGCTTGTCCACGAGGACGCCGAACAGGCCGAGCGCGGCGAAGACCGACGCGATGATGAGCGCCACGGACGCCGCGGTCTTGAGCGAGAGCACAAGCGCCTGACCGGCACGTTCCGGCGAGACCACGTACGCCCACGCGTAGAGCACCGTGACGAGAACCACGAGGCTCTCCTTGCGGAGCAGCTGCAGGATCTTCTTCACATCACCCACCCCATCACGAGACCGATCGCCATCGCGGCGACGAACGAGAGCCCGTTCCTGAAGGCTGCGAACCGCCAGCCGAACATCTTCGCCTCGAACGGCAGCGACGCTATGCCGACGAGCACCCAGGAGACGATGAACGCCGCCACGGCAGGCAGCCACGCTCCGCCTTCGATCAGCGTCGCGGCGATCGGGAACGCGGTCGGAGGCGGCCCGGCGGCAACAGAGCCGACGGTCGCGCCGACGAGCAGCGACTGTCCACCTGACGCCGCGCCCATCCACCGCTCGATGAGCGCCGGTGGCACGAAGACCTGGAAGAGCCCCACGATTCCGAACACCGCGAGGAACGTCGGTGCGATGGAGCCCAGCTGCCTGGCCCCGGCCTTCGCGGCCTTGCCCGCGACTCCGGGGCGCTTGCGGGCGACGACCGCGTAGGCGACGCCCATAATGCCCGCATACACGA
>JADDYB010000752.1_pt1 | contig 10324 bp, 7 predicted proteins | sample 8641941 | NCBI WGS metagenome assembly JADDYB01 (sample SAMN16275377, study PRJNA637457) | freshwater sediment metagenome | isolation source: Lake Kineret sediment | place: Israel: Lake Kineret | collected 2013 | reverse complement strand
CTCGATTGGAAAAAGAGATACTTTTAATCCTGATCGAAACGACCACTACCAAGACCGTGCTTGACGCTTTGGTGACGGCTGGTGAATTGAATGAACCGGGCAAAGGGATAGTTTTTGTGCTGGATGTCTCTCAGGTTGCGGGAATTTGTCACCGGGGCAACAAGGTGTCTTCTGTTAGGGAATAGTTCTCATCGTGCGGTACTGCAGTTTCTTAACCGTTTCCTTTGCCCTTGACCACCAGCATTCGGGTGGCAAAGGCGTCTTAGAAGCAGCATAGTGATAATACTACGACCTTGTAGTGAGCGCTTACAAAATTGAGTGGATCCTACCACAGGTCCGAAGGTAGTCACTTTAAGAATTGCGTGGGTCTCGCCAATGTGGCTCTTAAAATGGCCCTTTGACCCTCGGTACCCTCCCTCTCGCTATTGGTCCCTCTTTTGCTTCTGCCGCTTCTTCCACATCGCTTCGCCTTCTGCTGCTTGCGCCCTTTTGCAAATGACGAGTCGCACACTTTAAATAAAGCCATTCCACAGAAGTACGAGATACGAAATCATTCCTTGGCGCCGATTCGTTCAATTGCCAGAGCTCCCAATCGAGCAATAGTATCGAGTACCACCTTAGTTTCAAGGGTAAGAATCTGCTCTGGTTTGTCGGAATGAAATCCAATAACACCCTTTACGGTATATGTCGTCTTCATAGGGTGGTAGTACGCCCATGCCTCGGGGAGCGTGTCCGTACTCATACCAGCAGGTTCGCTGTTGAGTTGGACCAGACTTGCTATAACCAGCTCTTTGGGGTTGATCTGAAACCCGTCGGTAGAAGCCTTTACCGCGACTTGTCCATTATCAGGCAGAAAAATAGCCATTTCGCATGGAAATAGTTGTCGTGTGTGGCTCATCATCAGGTGTAAAACTTGATCAATGTTGTGGGCCTTGACGAGATCCTGGCTAAATTCATAGAGCGCTGCATTTCTGGATTCTCGTTGTTGAAGATGCTGCACTTTATAGCGAAGCCTAGATGCAAGATTGCTGATCACAAAGGCAGACGTAATAAACAGCAGATACGATAAAAAATATCGTACATCTGAAACCTGAAAGGAGTAATACGGTGGAATAAACAAGAAATTAAAAAGGGTAACGCTCAAGACTGCTGCAAAGAGGGATGGCCCACGTCCCAAGAAAAAAGCGATCACTACAACAGGCAGCAGCATTAAGAAGAGCAAATTAACCTGACCAAGCATATCGCGAAGAAGAAAACCAATTAAAGAACCAAGAATAACAGCAAACGCGCTTAGAGCATAATTTAGCGGACTGATTACCCTTATTCTTTTCTTCGGTAGAGGTTGCTCGCTCTTAACAGCAAAAAGGAAAATATCTATATTTTTCGTACGCACCATAATCTTTTGAGCCAGAGAAGGAAAGACACCGAAATGCCGGGGTTTGCCGAGCACAATCTTTGTCACATTATGGCTCTGTGCATAGTGGGCTATCTCTTCAGCAATATCATCACCTTTGATCCAAACGACACGCGCACCCAGCTTTTCTGCTAGATCCTGCGCGCTTTTAAGCCATTCCCGTTCTTCGTCGGATAACTGCCTATGTTTGGCAGTTTCGACATACAGTACAATCCATTCTGCATTCATTTCCGCGGCTATGCGGAAAGCTGAGCGAACCAGTTGCTCTGCATACGGGCTGGCTAATACGCCAACGAGGACACGCTCTGTAGCAGACCATGGCCCGCCAATTGCATGTGCCCTCATGTACTGTAGCATTTTGTCATCGACACTGCCTGCTACAAGCCGCAGTGACATTTCACGGAGTGCGAGCAAATTCCCCGACTTAAAGAAACGCTTCACAGCGTCTTCTGCCATATCCCTGGTGTAAACCTTACCTTCTTTCAATCGCTTGAGCAACTCTTCAGGAGGAAGATCTACAAGCTTGATCTTATCAGCTAACCGAAATACGGTGTCCGGGATAGTTTCTTGGACACGAACTCCTGTTATACGGAAGACAATATCATTTACACTTTCCAGATGTTGCACGTTCAGGGTAGTATAAACATCAATTCCTGCATTCAGAAGCTCCTCTACGTCCTCATAGCGTTTAGTATGGCGCGAGTTGGGTGCATTTGTATGGGCTAATTCATCAACGAGTACGAGTTGGGGCCTGCGTGCCAGAACACCATCCAAATCAATCTCCTTGAGCAGGACGCCCTTGTAGTCAGTAATAACGGGAGGAATAATTTCCAACCCTTCCAGGAGGATTTTGGTCTCTGCCCGTCCATGTGTTTCAACGTAGCCAGCAACAACATCTATCCCTTCCTGTTGACGCATCCTGGCATCGTAGAGCATGGAATAAGTTTTACCGACACCAGGTGCTGCGCCGAAATAGATGGTCAATTTGCCACGTTTTTTGGCTGCTTCTTCCTGCTGGGCGATGGCCAAAAGAGATTCGGGTTCCGGTCTTTCGTCTTCTCGATCCGTCATGAGAACTCTACGTCATACTGTCCAGGGCAAGATTTAGTTGTAAGACATTAACGCGTTGCTCTCCTAAAAATCCAAACTGCCTCTCCTCAACGTGGTCAAGTACCAGGTTACGTAACGTTTCCTCGTCGAGATTCCGTGCCCGGGCAACACGGGGTATCTGTACGAGAGCTGATTGCAGACTGATGTGCGGATCTAAGCCACTTGCTGACGCCATCACGAGGTCTGAAGGTACAGGATCCTCGATACCGGATGACTTCAGCAGATCTGCTCTCGTGGCAATTTGTTCCATCAACTTCTCATTTGTAGGTCCAAGATTGGACCCTCCCGACGCCAGAGGATTATAGGGATACTCTGAAGTAGCTGAAGGACGCGGCCAGAAATATTGTAGATCAGAAAAAGGCTGTCCGATCAGGGCTGAACCTGTGGCCTTACCGCTGGCATCATAGAGAAGACTTCCCCCTGCTTCCTCTGGGCAAACGAACTGTGCCAACACAGTTACTGCAACCGGGTAGATAACCCCTACAATCACCAACAGAATTGCAAACAGTTTGAGTGCCGTTTTTATGTGGTTCATTAGTTGCTCTCCTTTTTAGATAAGCAAGGTTATCACACTATCGATAAGTTTTATGCCGATAAATGGGGCTATAATCCCGCCGAGTCCATACATGAGAAGATTGTACAGCAACAGTTTTTCCGCGGGCATTGGGCGATATTTGACGCCTCTCAGCGCAAGGGGTATCAGCAGAGGGATAACGAGCGCATTGAAAACGACAGCCGACAGGATTGCGCTATAGGGGGTTGCAAGATGCATGATATTGAGAATATTCAGTTGAGGATAGATGGAGATCATAGCTGCCGGTAGGATAGCAAAATATTTTGCCACGTCATTCGCAATGCTGAAGGTTGTTAGAGTTCCTCGTGTTATTAATATTTGCTTTCCGATTTCAACAATATCCATTAATTTGGTCGGATTACTATCCAGATCAATTATATTTGCAGCTTCCCGCGCTGGCTGGGTTCCTGTGTTCATTGCCACAGCCACATCAGCCTGGGCAAGTGCAGGTGCATCGTTTGTGCCGTCTCCTGTCATGGCCACCATATGACCCTGTTGCTGTTTTTCACGAATTAACCGAAGCTTGTCTTCAGGTTTTGCCTCTGAGAGAAAATCATCCACACCTGCCTCTGCGGCAATAGCTGCTGCTGTAAGATAATTATCGCCGGTGATCATAACTGTCTTAATCCCCATTTTCCGCAACTGAACAAAGCGTTCACGGATACCACCTTTTAAGACGTCCTTGAGATGTATCACCCCTAGAATTTCAGCATTATGAGCTACAACAAGCGGTGTTCCGCCCGATTTCGCGATACCTTTCACCTTCTGTTCCAGCTCAGGAGGTACATTTTCTCCGGTGGTTTTAATATACTCCATGATTGCAGCCGATTCGCCTTTTCGATACGCTTGCCCGTCGATATCTACGCCGCTCATGCGTGTTTGCGCGGTAAATGGAACGGATTTTGCACTGCGGGGCAGCTCTTTCATGCGCATCTGGTATTTTTTCTTTGCCAGCACAACTACGCTCCTACCTTCGGGCGTCTCATCTGTTAGAGATGCAAGCAGTGCTGCATTGGCAACGTCCTGCTTAGAATGTCCACTCACCGGAATAAACTCGACTGCCTGCCGGTCACCCAGGGTAATCGTCCCGGTCTTATCGAGGAGAAGGGTATCGACATCTCCCGAGGCTTCAATGGCCCTTCCGGAAAGGGCGATCACGTTCTTCTGAAAGAGTCGATCCATACCTGCAATGCCAATAGCAGGCAAGAGCGCTGCAATGGTGGTGGGTGCCAAACACACAAAAAGTGCAATGAGCACGGTAAGCGAGGCGGGAGCACCTTGTCCCGCAGCTTTAACGCTGTAGCGGGATAAGGAGCTGAAATTGATTACCACGAGCAGAAAGACCGCGGTTAGAGAGATTAGCAGTACTTCCAGTGCGAGCTCGTTTGGCGTTTTGCGCCGCTTTGCACCCTCCACCATGGCAATCATCCTATCCAGAAACGCTTCACCGGGATTCGCTGTTATGCGCACGATGAGTTGATTGGCAATGACTTTTGTTCCGCCAGTCACAGCGCTTCGGTCTCCGCCTGATTCCCTTACCACAGGAGCCGATTCACCGGTAACAGCTGCTTCGTTCACGAGGGCTGCACCTTCAACCACTTCACCGTCGCCGGGAATTATCTCCCCCGCTTCTACGAGAACGTAATCCCCTTTACAGAGATCTCCGGAAGAGATAAGCTCGTATGTTTCCGTTGACGCGGAATCTTCAAGCCGTTTCGCCATTACTTCTGTGCGCGTTTTGCGAAGTGACTCAGCGCGTGCTTTCCCGCGTCCTTCTGCAAGCGACTCGGCAAAGGTTGCAAAGATCACGGTCAGCCAGAGCCATAATGAGACCATACCGGTGAACCATGAAGGTTCGCTTGAGTTTAAGACTACGCCTGCGAGGAAACTGACCGTGGTAATACTGCTTCCGATTTCCACGAGTAACATGACCGGGTTTCGCCAGATGCTCAAGGGGCTAAGCTTTCGGAACGATTCCCATAGGGCCTGGCGTAAAAGTTCAGGTTCAAAGATTGTTTGATCTTTTGGTTTACTATCACCCATCTTATGGACCTCCCAGCATGATCATATGCTCAACAATCGGTCCCAGCGACAAAGCAGGAAAGAATGTCAGGGCTCCGACAATCAGAATGACAACCGCAAGCCACAGAACGAATGAAAGCTGATGGGTTGGAAGCGTGCCGATGCTCGGTGGAATATATTTTTTCTTTGCCAGAGATCCGGCCATGGCGAGCGCAGCTACTGCCGGAATAAATCTGCCCATGAGCATTGCAAGAGTAGTCAGTAGAATATAAAAGAGAGTACTGGCATTAAGTCCAGCAAAAGCACTACCATTATTATTGGATGCAGAGGCAAAAGCATAGAGCACCTCACTTAACCCGTGAGGGCCGGTATTCAAAATTGACGAAATCCCCCACGGTGTTATGAGTGCAATAGCAACAAAAAGGAGTACGAGAATGCCCGGGGTGAGGACTATTACCACCGACATCCGCATCTCAGGGACTTCTATCTTTTTACCAAGATATTCAGGCGTTCTGCCGATCATAAGACCTGCAATGAAAACTGCTATAATTGCAAAGGCGAGCATCGTGTAGAGCCCTGACCCTATACCGCCGGGAACAACTTCACCTAAGAGGATAAAGAGCATGGGCACCATGCCACCGATGGGCGTTAGTGAATCATGCATGGTGTTTACCGCGCCACAGGAGGTAGCTGTAGTGCTGGCAGCAAATGGAACCGAGCTACCGACTCCAAATCTCACCTCTTTGCCTTCCATATAAGGGCCGCTAACACCCAGCTTTTGCACCAGTGGATTGCCCGTATATTCAGACCAATACATCACTCCAAGGAATACAATGAACAGCATCATCATCGTTGTAAATAATGCCCACCCCTGTCTAGTATTGCGGACGAAGCGTCCGAATGTGTAGGTAAGAGCAAACGGGATAATAAGGATAAGGAGTATTTCCAGGAAATTGGTGAATGGGGTAGGGTTTTCAAAAGGATGTGCAGAATTAGCATTGAAAAAGCCACCGCCGTTTGTCCCCAACTCTTTTATCGCTTCCTGAGATGCAACAGGCCCCATAGGGAGCATCTGATTACCAATTATTTGTCCGTCCACTGTTGTGAAGGATTGGAGTAATGAACTATTCAGGTAAGGATTAATATTCTGAATAACGCCTTGAGAGACCAATAGCAGGGCTGCCACGAAGGAAATGGGTAGGAGAATGTAGACCACACTTCGAGTCATATCTTTCCAGAAATTCCCTATAGCTTGTGAAGTATGCCTGGCAAACCCGCGAATGAGAGCGATTGCTATACACATACCGGTAGCAGCAGAAAGAAAGTTCTGTACCGTCAGTCCTAGCATTTGGGTGAAGTAAGTTGCTGTCGATTCACCGCTATATGCCTGCCAGTTTGTATTTGTCACAAAACTTACGGCTGTATTGAATGCAAGGGGCAGGGAAAAACCAGAGAATCCCTGAGGATTGAGGGGGAAGCTCCCCTGGAGCAGGAGTATCGAGGACAAAACGATTATTCCCAGACCGTTAAATACCAGCATAGCCGTTGCATACTCTTTCCAGTTCATCTCTTCATCGTGCTTGATGCCTGCCACCTTATAGATCAAATTCTCAAGGGGCAGCAGGAGGGGACTTAAAAGGGTACGTTCGCCTTGATGAACGTTTGCCATATACGCCCCCAAGGGCTTGACGAGTAAAGTCAAAACCGTAAAGATGAGTAGCAGTTCCAGAATATCAAAAAAGATTTCCATCTAGTGCAGAACCTTTCCTTTTTAGTACTCGCAGTCGAATCGGATTAAAGACCGCTAGACTTCTTTCAGGTGTTGGTGAAAGAGCAGAAACGCCTGGAGGGTCTCTAACCTTTCAAAAAACCAAGATCCTTCGATAATTTAAAGCTATTTAAGAATACGACATAACGTGAAGTTGCGGGGCTGCACGCCGATGAGAATTGCCACGATGTCTCCCCGACCTTCAGTTGTGCCCTACCCTTGAACCTCTAGCCGTCAGTTGCCGAAGGCGTCTTAGTAGTGATAATAAGCGACCTTGTGGTATGCACTTACAAGATTAGCCTACCATGGGCCCGAAGGGATTCGAACCCTTGACCGCCCGGTTATGAGCCGGGCGCTCTATCCGCTAAGCTACGGGCCCCTTTTGTTCCGTAGTTGCAGGTAGCAGCGTCACTTATAAATATGTTCCCGGGAGCCCTGGCAGTACACGGTTGGTCGTGGTACGCGGAGGCGTAATCAGGCTTTTTAGCTCCTCGCGGTCACCGGAACACGTACAGCACGAGCGGTAACTTTCCGTGTATATGAGAAGCGGCAGAAATCCGTGCAGACGCTGAAAAAATAAGAAGTCTCGTGCAGCATTCTTGATAGTAAGTACCGTGGCTGAAGTCCCGGAGTCGTGGCTTGGGACGTGCTGCAAGACTGGAGGAGAGGCGCGATGAGTAAAAAAGATGCTTATAAGCGTGAGCTGGCCCCGCTCCTTGCTGCTGTGCGCGAGCCCGGCGAGTTCGAAGCGCTGTCCACCTATCTGCTGGCGCACAGCAACCTCCCGGGGCCGCGCGGCAATTTGGAGCTGGCCGCGGCATTCGCGGAGCTGACTGCGGAGCAGGTTCTGGAAGCGCCCGAGCCCGTGTGGCGCTCCTGTGCGCAGTTAATGGGACTAAGCGTGGAGGAAGCGCCGGTGAACGATCCGCGTGAATTCCTCGCCTTCTGCGGCACCCAGGCCATCGGCGCTATCGGCTCGGTCTCATCAGACCACTTCCACGAGGCTTTGACGCGCCTGCACGCAGCAGCGAGCGACCCCAGGTGGCGTATTCGTGAAGCGGTGGCCATGGGGCTGCAACACCTGCTCGCCAGGGAGCGCGACCGAACGCTGGCTGAATTGGCGGCCTGGGTACAGCCCGGCGCGTGGCTGGCGATGCGCGCGGTCGCGGCGGGCGTGGCCGAACCTCCGCTGCTGCGCGATACGCAAACGGCGCGCGCAGCCTTGACGCTGCACGTAAAGATACTGGAACAGCTCCAGATGGCCAGCCATCAGGAGCGCACCTCTGCGGCATTCAAGACGTTGAAGCAGGGGCTCGGGTATTCCCTCAGTGTGGTGGTCGCGGCGCTGCCGCCGGAGGGATTTGCATACCTGCACCAGCTCGCCGGGTCGCTGGACAGGGACGTGCAGTGGATCCTGAAGGAGAACCTGAAAAAGGCGCGGTTAACCAGGAAATTCCCCCAGGAGCTCGTCGCGATTAAAGCACGCGTGGAAATAAACCAATAATCGAAACACACTGCTGAACGGCTTACCTCAGGTTAGCCGCGTCAAAATCGGGTTTATACTTGAGCGTGTTCACGAGCTCGCAGATGAGCAAGGGCGTGGCTACCAGCTCACACTCGTGACGTGTCGGTCTCGCAGTTGAAGCGCTTTATCGGTATCTTCTTCGGCACTGAACCATTTCACCGCCTCTGAAGTATCTACAACTGCTTTCTCCATCTTCGTACCGCAGCAGCACCTTCCCACGCCACCGTGCTCTCCTCTCGGAGTTTATCCATCTCCGCTGCCGCCTCTTTGCGCTCTCGTTTCCGTAATTCCTCGTCAAATACGCGCATAGCCTGCTTTACGGTCGGGTCAACCTGTATCAGTCCCATCTGCCGATCCTTTGCCGGATGAGGTTCAGCACTTCATCGGGATTGCGCGTTGAGAAGACAAACTCATCAAACCACCCGCGGTTTACTGCGAGGACAACGCGGGGCGTGCCTGGCGTGTTGTAGACCAGACGCCACTTGCCCTGCACCCATCCGATGCGGATTCCCCAACCGCCATAGCGGAGATTCGAGACTTCGTCTCGATAGCCGCGCTCGATCGCCTCCCACGGAATCATTCGTTTCGCGATGCCATACCCAACGACGACCGCCTGCGGGGATAGTTCGATCCGCAGCGTCCTGAAATTGAAGGCAATGCCCAGGAACAGGAGTGCAAAGAGCATAAAGAACCACGGTGGAGGCGAGTCAGCGCCACCAAACCCGTTCAAGATCTGATAGACTGCCAGGAAGAGGCATACCGCGGCGAAACCGCTCAAAAGCGCGGTAAAGACCCGCAAATAGAGTGTTTCCTCATAGATGAGATGGTCTGGTCGCATGTTTCATGTCACACCGTGCTTACCTCTTCTGGTATCACCGGTGATCTGCAGTTCTTTATCGTTTGTTATAAACTTCTCCTTCCTGCCTGAGCCAATTCGAGGTTCAGCCTTCGCCATCACGCGCATCGGCGGCATAGAGCGTGCTGGAAGCGCGGTTTTGATTGTTAACACTGGGAAATCAGCTGGGGCGGGCACGGGCACACGAAATCGAAACCGATAAATACCTGGTGAGGAAAAGGAGAGGACGGGACGCAAGATGATGACCTCGAACCCGCGGTGGGTTGTACTGGGTCTTGTGGCGCTCGCGCTGGCATTGTTGCTCACCGGCTGCGTTGAGCCTGACCCGGAGGAGTCAAGCTCCACCGCTCCGAACTCGAGCCCGACGGGCACAGACATCGCAAGCTCGTCAGAACGTAACCAGGCAGAACAGGATCCGGCACTGCAGATGGGCGAACTCGTGAACCCGCTCGACTCGTGGTGGAATTCGCAGTGGTCGAGCAAGGGTCTTGTACTGGATGTAGCATACACAAGAGGCAGCAATACACTCACCGAAGTTGTCCATATCGGGAGATCGTACTCGCCCTTCGGCGAGTCCCTAGCAGGCAGTGAAGTGAAACACCGCACGGGCGAGGACATCTACGGAAGAGCGCAGAACGTGACGATCAGCATGCTCGCGGGCTGGCACGGCTCTATTAAGCCTGATTCCCTGGCCGCCGCCGGGACCCTCCAGTATCCCGCAACGGGCGAGGACGAGAACGCATCATTCACCCGCAGCTTCAACCTCACGATTACTGGCGCGTACGATGCCAGCGGTCGCTTAACGGGCGGCAGCGGAAACGAGCGGTATTCGGGTCAGCTCAGGACATCGGACGGTGTGGTCGCCTATTCAGGAACGGCGACAGGCAGCTTTACTGTCATGGACGGCCTGCTCGTCTGGACGGAGCGCACAGAGAAGACAAGCTATTCCTATTACGGTGAATCGTACGCGGAGACGACAGCGGTCATCACGCCGGAATCCAAGTATCTGGGTGGCACGTATGAGAAAGTGCGCGAGACCATCTCAACTACCACGA
>JADDYB010000751.1_pt1 | contig 10324 bp, 13 predicted proteins | sample 8641941 | NCBI WGS metagenome assembly JADDYB01 (sample SAMN16275377, study PRJNA637457) | freshwater sediment metagenome | isolation source: Lake Kineret sediment | place: Israel: Lake Kineret | collected 2013 | reverse complement strand
CTTTGCTTTTGAACTTAAGCAACCCTCAGGATATTCTGGTGCTTCGGCTCCGGCCAATCTCACCCTGACTCCCTCTTCAAGATCAAAAGTATCACCATCAATCACCCTCACCACTGTTCCTTTTAAGTTTTCTTCTTTATTCTGCAAAGCCCCGAGCTTGCCCGCAGTGAGCTTGTCGAATCTGTCGAGGAGCGAAGTAGGACCAAGAACAAGCAGAAGATTTAAAATTAAAGAAAGAACTAAAAGGGGTAAAAGAAAGGGTAAAGCCAACTGCTTTGGAGTCTTTCTCTTCATAATTTCATAATACCACAAGTGAAGAAAAGACAACTCATGATATAATTTAGCCATTCAGAGTGTTAATAGTTCAAGTTGAGGCTTTGGAGCTGAACCTGTCTTAATCTAACCAACATGCCTTCGAGAAATAAAAGAAAAACGCCAAAAGAGGAGAAAATTGAATCTTTAAGAAGAATTGCAAAAGACCTAAAGAAGGAAGCTGCAAAAGAAACAGAGAAATTCAATAAAAAGCATATCTTGCCTAGTAAAGAAATCCTCACTTTAGTTCTTAAGGCGCATCTGTTTGTTGAGTATTTAATTGACGAAATAATAAAAGCAAGCTTTTCCAACCCAAATAAGATTCTTAACAAAAGGAAATTCTCGGATAAGGTTAACTTATTAGAGGCTATTGGAATTGAAGATTCCAAATCCGAATACAGGCTATTAAGGAAAATTAGAGCCCTTAACGACATAAGAAATAAATTCGCTCACAACTTGAACTATAAATTAAACCCCGAAGACCTAGAACCACTAATAGAAACCAATAAAACGGGTGATAAGGAGACAGATATGACAAAGTTGAAAAGGGCGCTTTTTGGCGTGATAGGTTATCTTCAGGCGACCAGAGATATAAGTAGAACTCTCCCATTTGTTATTGCATGTTTTAGAAGCGATAAGTTATTCAAAAAGGATATATGTTACGACATCGGAAAACTTCTTAAGGATTATGAAAAAGAACTGTATACATTTTTTAAGTCACTAAAAATGTAAGTTACAGGGGAGGCTTATCTTGCAGATATTCTATTTGATTCATCCTTTCTCTAGCTTGTTTAGCTATCACTTCTGTTTGAAAAACCTTAATAATTTCACTTTAATCAATCCTAGAACTAGGAAACCACTTGCAACTTAATACTCCCCTAAATAACTTGGATCTCTCATTTTTTGCGCTTTTATCTCCCCGTGAATCATGATAAAATTGTAACAATAATTTAGAGGTGATATGTCCGAACAAGGAAATTCAGAAATTGAAGGTTTGCTAAATCCTAATTCCGAAGAATCACAACAGGAAAGGGGCTTAATAGAGAAAGGTTTTATACCCGAAAGATGGTTGCAGATTGAAGCTGCTGAAACACAAAGGATGAGTGCAGGACTAGAAAGCGCACTTCAAGATCGCAAGAAAGATTGGAAGGAAGCAGAGATCCCGCAAAGGCAGGCAACTGTCAGAAGATATTTTGGCGAACTTATGCTACCACCCTCATTCCAAGACGGACCTTATGCAGCTAATCAATGGTTAAACCTTTACGAAATGTTACCTAGAATTATTGACATGAAACAGGATGAATCCATTGTCCCTGATGTCGATGGCAGAGTACCATTCTCATCTTTGGGACTCGAGAAAGGAATGATTATTAAACATTGGCTAATAGATAGAGTTCAAGGGGCTTTACCAAAAAATCAACAGCTTACTGACGCTCATCTGAGAGACTGTTTTACTAATGTTACCGAACAGCAATTAACAGCTGTTATTGATCAAATTGCACAATCAGGCTTAACACTAAAGCCTGAATCACCGAAAGAACATTGGGCAAGAATTGTTGCTGGATCAAAACCTCAAAAGTAGAATCTTCTATTCAGAACTTAATACTCCCCTAAATAACTTGACTATCTCATCTTTTACGAGTAAAATGAGATTATGAAAGTCTATTTGCTGTTTCTTCTCTTAATTCCAGCACTAGTTTTAAATCGCCTCAAAATATTCAGGTCAACACTTTTTCTTAATAATTGCCATATAAAAATTCTGTCAAATTCAGAGAAAAGTTGAATTTTGCTTTCATGATTTAAATCATGATACCAAGAAGAAAGAGTAAATTGATTTGAATCATCTTACTTTCTTATATCAAACTGTATCATAAGTCAACATAAAGAAAGCTCCCGAGGTTTTCTCAAAAAAGAAGAATTGTATTCTTACGATATATTCCGACCTATGTCTTCAAAGATTGATATAGTAGATTCCTTTAACTGGCCAGCCAGCCGCCGTCAACATAAAGAACCGTGCCGGTAATATAATCGGCTTCATCGGAGGCCAAAAAAGCCACCGCCGCGCCAATATCCTCTGGCTTGCCCACTCTGCCCTTGGGAATTCTGGCCATTAAGCCTGCTTTAACTTTCTCGTCTCCCAGCATTTCCTTCGTCATGTCCGTCTCAATCACGCCAGGGGCAACCGCATTGACATTAATCCCCTTCTTGGCTAAATCCAAAGCCATATTCTCGGTTAAGGCAACGACACCGCCTTTTGAAGCCGTATAATGAGCCAAACGGGAAAAACCAACCCCCACGCCCCCTGAAGCGATCGAGGCGGTATTAATAATCCTTGAACCCGGACCCATCAGCTTGACTGCTTCTTGACTACACAAGAATTGGCCTTTAAGATTGACAGCCATAATTTTATCCCAATCCTCTTCGATCATCGTTTCAAAATCAGCATAGGCAATAATCCCCGCGTTATTAACCAAAATGTCCAGTTTCCCCCACTGGCTTTTGACATATTCAAACATCTTAATCACAGATTGAGAGTTAGCAACGTCAGCCGCCACTGCCACTGATTGTCTGCCCATTTTTTTAATTTCTTCCACCACCTTATTCGCCTCTTCTTGGTTAGAGTGATAATTAATCATCACATCCGCTCCCTGAAGCGCCAAGGCAAGGGCAATACCTCGGCCAATTCCTCTCGAGCCACCGGTCACCAAAGCTTTTTTTCCTTCTAAAGAAAACATTGTATTCTTCCTTTCAGTGTTTCAATTCTTTCAGTGTTTCAGTGTTTGCAAGCCTCCTATTTACTTTCGAATACACCCACCGGAATCACTGAGACACTGAATATTGATGAACCACTGAATTAATCTTAATTAATAACCCTCTTGATTTCAAGTACTGATTTTCCAAAATTTAAAATTAAGCCCACTCTCTTCTTGGTCAATTTTAAATAGGATAATAACTGTGACTTATGAATATCTTTCAGCTCTGATATCGCTTTAATCTCAACCACAACCCGATCATCAATGATAAAATCCGGCTGAGCATAACCGATAATCGCCTTCTTATATGCCAAGCTTACTTTCTTTTCTCTCTCAACCTTAAGTCTTAAGTTCTTAAGTTCTAAATACAGGGCGCGCTGATAAATTTTTTCTACAAATCCGGTTTTTAAGTTCCTATGAACAGATATGGCAACACCTATTATTTTATCTGTCAGTCCGCTTTCTGGGTATCGTCTGTCTACCGCCATTTACTGTCAATATTATCACAATCTTCAGTGTTTCAGTTCCTTTAGCGATTCAGTGATTGCAAGCTAAATTAAAAATAAACTAAAACCAAAGAAAATCAAAAACATGAGTAATAAGTAAAGAGCCTGGAAATTGCTCGGCAAACTAATCTTTAATTGCCAAAACCAAGAATCCATTTTGCCGGTTTTTAAAAACTCATCGAATTGACTGATCAGGGATTGAAGGAATAAAACCAGAACTAATCCCTTTCCCAGTAAACCTGCCGAAGAAGTGAGAACAAAGAAAACCGCCACCAATAAAACGATTTGGAAAAGAAGGGAATGGAAAATAAGTCTTTTTCTTTCTTTTTGGGTTTCAAAAAGAAGAGCTAAGCTGTATTTGTATTGCCCTTGTTGAAGATAGTGCCGGAGGCGCTGGGGCGTCAATTCATGGGGGTTCTGAAAAAAGCAGTAAATCAGATGGTCTAAGTCTAGGAGAAAAGTGCCAATTAAACCTCCTGCCCACAAACCAATCAGTTGCCACTTCTCCTGCCAATGAAGCAAGCTAAGAATGGCAAGGAAAATGATTGCCGGAATCAGGCGCTTGAGAATCTCTTTCTTCATATTTTTATAATAGCATAAATCCCCTGTCTACAGTCTACTGTCTACTGCACTAACGCTTCCAGCGTTTTCGCATTCTCCACCGCATAACCTAAAGCATCATTATTAAAGTAAGAATAAACATCCAGTCCTCTCTTCAACCACTTCTTTATTTTTCTTCCCCACCCTTTAAGCTCTTTCTCTGAATAATTTGAAGTATAAAGTCGAGTCCGGCCATGAAATCGTAAATAAACAAAATCAGCTGTCACCTCGTCTGTCCTTGGCCAGTCAGGAAAATCCTGAAAAACAATGGTAGTATTATATTTTTTGAGAATCTGGAAAACCTCTCTATCTAACCAACTTTCATGCCTAAATTCAAAAGCATGACGAAACGTTCGAGGGAGAATAGTCAAAAATTCTTTCAGCCTGAGTTTGTCGAAGGCCATTCCTGGCGGCAACTGCCAAAGAACCACATTCTTTACCTGCTGAGGTCTGACCTCTCGGGAGGTCAGACCTCCTAAGGGATTAACTGCTTCAAAGAACTCCCCCACTGCCTCCTGACAATCCTTAAGTCTTTTGATGTGAGTAATATAGCGACTACCCTTGATCGAAAAAACAAATCCGCCAGATAGCGGACCAGCTGTTTTTCTCCATTTCTCGAAAGTTTCTTTCTTAGGCAGGCGGTAAAAAGAAACGTTCAATTCAACAGTATCAAACTGTTTAAAATAATATCCAAACCAATCTTTCTGGGATAATTTTGAGGGATAAAAATGTCCTCGCCAATGGGGATACAGGAAGCCTGAAGTGCCAATATAGGCTTTGCTCATTTTCTTATTTCAAAATTTGTAAACTCTTTTCTCGCCTTTTTCCACTCCAACTTAACCTCATTATCGCCAGTCCAAACAGGCCCCTTTCGACATTTCTCCACCATTTCTGCCACTCTCTCCTTCGGTCCTTGAAAAATCGCTTCTACCCGACCATCAGCCAGATTCCTGACCCAACCGGTAAGACCAAGTTTTGAGGCTTCTCTTTTCGTCCAATAACGAAAACCAACCCTTTGAACCCAACCGCTGATAAAAACATGAGCCTGGATCATGAATCACTCAAGACTTTAAAATTAAAACGTCAAACCGCATTTATCAAGGTCAACGTGTTGCCTATCCTTAAATTTCACTCCTTCCTTTAAAAGCTTTTCCTTTTGTCCTTTAAAACTAGGAGCGATCCTTCCCTCCCGATTAACGACCCGATGACAGGGAATCGTCTTTGGATCAGGATTGTGATGAAGAGCATTGCCAACTGCCCTGGCTGCCTTCGGCTGACTGATTATCTTGGCAATCTGTCCGTAAGTAGCCACTTTACCAAAGGGAATTTGTTTTGTTGCCCGGTAAACCTTCTCGGAGAAAATCGTCATTTTTTCTTCTGTTTCTGTTCCCTTTTAAGTTGCTGTAATTTCCACATGAATAATCTTCCTCGACTCCTGACCTTACCCGCGTCTTTAACAAAGTTCCTCGCCTGTTCTAAAAGCTGCCTGGGGATTTCCTTAGCTAACTTCATATAAAGAGCCTTGTGAGCTAAATCATTCAATTCTTCAGCTAAATCATAACCGTATTTTTGAAACTCCCGGGAAATATACTTATCCCCTTCCCAATCAAAGCCTTGAAGAAGATCGCCCACCGGTTGCATGCCTTTTTTATCCTTAGTTCTCATTTTTTTACCCCGCTAACCCTGTTATTTTCTGGGTTTTGTGGGGTTAGCTCTCACTGCTAAGATCGGCAGAGTGCTGGATAAAGCGCCAATGACGAAAGTCCACTTTAAGTCAATACCCAGCCAAGCCCAGATAATCAGCAACCCACAAGTCAAAATCGCGCCAATGGTAATTGCCAATTCCCGAAAAAGGACGGCTCGACCAGTCGAATGATCTTCAATTGCCTTCTCATAAGAAATCACGTTTAGAGGAATACCCACCATGCCACCGGTCACCCGATCAAAAATATCCAAGGTGAATAAAACACCGATGCCTTTAGTCAGCATCCTGGCCGACCAGACCAAAACCTGCAAAATCGAACCGTAAATAATCAGTCCCCTCTTGCCCTTGACATCAACCCACCGACCGATAAAAAGATTAATAGTCGCCACCACCACCATCGACAAAGAAAAGAACCCACCTAAAGAAAGTTCTTTCCCTAAAATTAAAAAAAGATAAAGAGGAATGATAATGCCGTAAATCGTCGCCCCCATGCTATCACCGACATTAGCCAAAAAAGCTCTCTTGTGAGCTCTAAAGAGCTGGAAAACCTCGGCGACACAGGTGTCGTGACGGGTTTTCTCTTCCTTCATCGACCAGATACTCAAGGAAGACAAAAGCATAAAAATTAAGGAAGCGGCAAAAAGGGCTTGATAACCAGCCCAGCCGATCAAAACTCCCCCGAAAAAAGGCACGCCCAATAAAAATAAAGTGCTGATTAAACCTGAAATACCCAGTTCTTTACCAAAAGCATTCCCCTCACCAAGCTTAACCATCATTCCATGACAACCAAACCAATAAAAACCAATGGAAAGCCCCCAAAAAGGCGAAGCCAAGAATAATAAAAAAGGCCATTTTAGCGACAAGAAGAGAATCCAGAGACAAATAACCGAAAAAATAAGACCAAAATAAATTTGTTTTTTGAGGCCAACTCTAAGGGAAAGCTCTTCGGCAAAAAGATTAGAAATGAATTTAAAGCCATAGACACTCAGGAAATAAATAAAAACTGCTAAAAAGGCAATTTTTGTCTGACTGGTTAAAGCAAAGAGAGTCTTATAAATATAAATTGAGGAAAACAAAGAGAGGAGAGTAACCGCCATTGAACGAAAAGACTGACTTAAAAAAAGGGGCAGTAATTTAATTTCTCTTCTAATTTTAAAATCCAAAAATCTTTCCATTCTATTGATTAAACTGATTCATCGCCTTTTCTAAACCTTTTCCTAAGGCAATTCCAATCGCCTGAACCGCTTTTTTAACCATCTGTTTAACCTCACCCGCCTCGTTAACACCAAATTCCCGAAGGACATAAACCTCAACATTACCTTCTGCGCCTCTACCAGCCTTGCCAATGCCGAGGCGAAACCTCACAAAATCGTCTGTCCCCAGATGTTCAATAATCGACTCCACGCCATGATGACCCGCCGCGGCGCCGCCCTGCCTTATCTTGATTCTTCCCAAAAGAATATCAACATCATCATAAACTATCCAAATATCTTCTGGTTTAATCCTGTAAAAGCGAGCGATTTTTTGCACTGCCTGGCCGCTACTATTCATCATCGTTTGGGGTTTAGCTAAAAGCAATTGAGGATTGATAATGAATAATTGAGAATTGAATTTTTTATCTTTCTTCCAGCTTGTTTTCTCGACCGGCTCTAACTTTTGAAGCAAAGCATCCAAAACAACAAAACCGAGATTATGTCTGGTTTTCTCATATTTTTCTCCTGGATTGCCGAGTCCCGCTATCAATTTCATAAATATAGTTATAATACTCGGTCCGCCAAAAGTCGCTCCGTAAGCCGTGTATAAATAATACTAAAAAGGCGAACGGTAAGACTAGGTGGACCTAAACCGACAATTAGTTTCACTCTTTTATTCTATCACTCATTCCGCCAAAACCAAACTCGATCTTTCAGTTTTTGGATTATTTTATAGCTATTAGCATGGCTTAAATAGCCCAAATAAGATGCTAAAGATTGCTCAAATGAAGCTGAATTAATCTTATCCTTCAGTTTATTAAATATTCTTCTTTTGGTTTTTGTTCTAGGCAGCCGGTAATGAGGCAAAATTACGTAACCTAAAAAATCAACCCCCCAATCAAGTTTTCTAAAAACAATTTTCTTTGGGTGAAGTTTAAGTTTTAAGCCATCTGTGAGAAAGTTCTTAATCGGCTCAATTAGTTCCTCCAGATATCTTTTATCAGACCATAGAATTAAGAAATCATCGGCATAGCGAAGATAATAACCAATCTTAAGCTTGTGTTTTACAAATTGATCAAGCTCATTTAAGTAAATATTGGCAAAAACTTGACTAGTTAAATTACCAAGCGGAATTCCTTTGCCTTTACCAAATTCTGAATAAAAACTATCAATCACTTGGGATAATAACCAAACAACATCGGCGTCTTTAATTCTCTTTTTAAGTAAATCCAAAAGAACTTGATGGTCAATGCTAGCAAAGAATTTTTTGATATCACCTTTTAGAGCCCAACAAGATTTAGAGTAGTTTTTGGAGACAGTTCTGGCAAAATTTTCCAGTCGCAAGACAGCCTTATGCGTTCCTTTTCCTAACCGGCAAGAATAAGAATCGAAAATGAAGCTCTTATCAAAAGCCTCGTACAAAAATTGATAAAGCAGGTGGTGGACTATTCTATCTCGGACGCTGGCTTTGTGAATGTGACGTTGTTTTGGATCTTGAACATAAAAGGAATGATAACCTCCGTGGCAATAGGTTTTATTGGAAAGCGCCTGATGGAGACTAAATAAGTTATCTTCTAGATATCTCTCAAACTTTTGAACGTCTGGACGTTTTCGTTTGCCTTTTCTAAACTCTTTCCAGGCTTGAAATAAATTTTCTATTGATATAAGCTCTGAATAATTTAAATGCACAATAAGAAGAGCCACACACACACAAGACGCGTTCGGACTTGATATTCCTATCTTTACTAAGCTTTATAACTTCTATAAAAGCTTAACCCAGGCGGCAACCGTTTTTCCTAAAACCAAGCGCTATACTCTCGGACAAAGATTAGACAATATTACTTTGGATATTTTCGAATTGCTCTTCTCTGTCCCTCAAACTCAAAATAAAACAACTGTCTTGCAGGAGATAAGCGTTAAATTAGACCTTCTGAAAGTGCTTTTGCGGCTGGCCAAAGACAGCCAAGCCATAAACAACAAAACTTACCTAGAACTGCAAGCAATCCTCCAAGAAATAGGTAAAATGCTTGGCGGCTGGATTCGCTACCTAAAAAAGTCTTGAGAGACTATCGCAGGAAACGGAACCAAACTTCGGATTAGCATTGTCAACCCGATTGTAGTTCAGCTTCGGCTCACCGTTCCACAAGTTAAGATAAGGTGCGTTGTCAGAGCCAACTTCAAGTGTGTCTTTCTCCGTAAACAAACCTCACTGGAAATTCTTTTAAAAGAAAGTTTTTCCTGTATTTTATCCGTCCACCTTTGGCGGACAAAAGAGAAAAACACGGAGTCCCCCAAGAAACATCACTCACTTTTTGCAACCGTGGTTACAAAAACTCTGATGATTTATTGTTTACTGGGAAGATTTCGGTGACTCCTGACAGTAGTGAGGAGTTCATTAACCTACTCTCAGGGATAACTTAGCAAATCCAAAACCAATTTACAAGGGACCAAAATTTCAAAAAAATCAAAGTCTAAGTTCTAATTTCTCTCCCGCAGGAAACGGAACCAAACTCCGGATGAGCAGGGTCAACCCGAAAGTAGTAAAGCCCCGGCCCACCGAACCACAAGTGAAGAGAAGGAGCGAAGCCAGAGCCAACCTGTGTTCCTGGTAAATCTAAAAAGTGATCTTTTAATACTTGAGGATGAGCAATGTAAAGAGCAATACCGTCAAATTCAGTTCCACCGCGCTCATCTTTATCTAATTCATTTCTAACAGCTTTAACTGCCTTATTAAGGTTTCTCTTGCCGTCCTGAAGCCAAGTAACATACGGTTTGTCAGGCGTTCTATAGTCTTTTGAGTCATCAGCCCAGTCAACAACCTCCAAACCACCGAGAAAATACCCAATCCCCACTAGTTCACACTGTCGCTTGACTGGAATTCTTGTTTCAACCACAACCGGAGTATCAAATCTCCATCGGAACTGCTCAGGTTGAGCTCCGAATTTCGGCAGTGAATCACGATATCCTTCTTCGGATAAATTAAGTTCTTTGTGGAAACCAAGCTCAATAAATCCCTGGGTTTGCTCTAACCACTCTGTTTCAAGATCAAGTTCTTCTCCAGTTTCTCTATCTATCCAAAACTCTATAGCCATATTATAGCGTATTTTATATCTCTATGGGTTATTTGTCAAGTTTAGTTTCATTTCGAGTTTACGAAAAATAGGGTTCTTCCGCCAAAGGCGGAAGGTTCTTATTTTAGTATCTCCTTAACTTCCGCATCCATTGTTTGCGGAAAATCCTTATAAAACTGGCCAA
>JADDYB010000750.1_pt1 | contig 10326 bp, 12 predicted proteins | sample 8641941 | NCBI WGS metagenome assembly JADDYB01 (sample SAMN16275377, study PRJNA637457) | freshwater sediment metagenome | isolation source: Lake Kineret sediment | place: Israel: Lake Kineret | collected 2013 | reverse complement strand
ATAGATTCTTAACCCATAAACCCTAAAAACCTTAACCCTTAACACATGGCCATGCACACACTAACAGAACAAATAGACGTATTAGAGCTAATCCTAGAAACCATCAAACAAGACACCAACAAGATCAGCGACACAACCCAGCTAATCCTAAACCTACAATACATAAAGACACACAACAACAAATAACAATCCACTAAAGGTAAAATACCCATAACATAGACAGGGGCAAACGGGGGATAGATGTAGGTGTATAGGCTGGTTATAGTCTATTTGGGCTCAGTCTGTGTTTATGATCCGTTAACGTCTTATAATCTGTGTGCTAGGTCTCTACTCTATGGTGACTGGTGGAGCCCTGTTAACCTGGTTACTGTTTATGTCTCCGATCCTTAAATGGTGGATTCGAGTAATTAAGGCTTCAAACAGACAGATTTAGACACATAATCAACTTAGTTTACCCTTATTCTCTGTTTAACCACAAGTGTTACACCTATCGGACACCCTATACATTATAATTCACACACACAGAGACAGACAGCACACACACTAGACAGCAGACACACACAGAGACACACACACAGCAGACACCAGACACAACACACACACCACCCCCGGAGACAAACAGGGGTAGGGGACACACAACTTACAAACCCAGCCGAGAGCCGGAATAGTGTCCGTGACTGTTTTGTTTTTTGTGGTGTTTTTTTTTATTGTGTGTTTGGTTTGTTTGTTGGTTTGTATTTTGGTTGGTATGTTCTGGTTATTGTTGTGCTGGTGGTGTTTGGGTCTGTTGTGGGGGTTGTCCCGTTCCTCGCTGGCACGGTGTGTGTTTTGGTCTTGGATCGGGTTTGCCCCCTGTTGATATGTTGTTGCTTCATATTTAAAAGCGTTTCTCTATATAGTTTTGGGTTATGATATGGTTTTTCGTTGTGTCTATAGAAAGGTTTTTATATTGGGGGCAAACTATATAGGTGTATATAGATGCGTGGGCGTCTATGCCGTGGCCCCGGCGCTGCGTGGGTGGCATCTTAATGGGTAGAAGGCTTCACGATAGGATGGTTTCGGCTGTGCGGGGTTTCGTCGCGTCAAGCGCGTACGTTGACCCTCGTCTGGGTGAAAGCGTCTGCGTCGTGGGTGAATCCAGTATTGCGAGGATGCTGCGGAACCGGTTCGGGGCTGTGGATTGGAGGGTGGTTGAGTCGTTCACTAGGGGTGAAATTCTGAGTAGCCCCAGAGGTGACGGCTCTTTGCAGAGGGTTGAGGATGAGGAAATATGAGTGAGGTATACTGGTATCCTGTTGCTGTGAGCCTTGTGCTCGCGCTGTTCGGCTACTTCAAGAACCGGAAGAAGGAGGAGTTCAGCGGATGGAAGTTCGCGTACACCGTGTTCTGGGGAGTGGTTATAGCTGCACTGGCTACGTATTTTGGGTTGCCGATATCGGCTGTCGAGGATCAGGTTATGGCGTTGGCGGCTCAGGTTGGGCTAATAGAGTTCACGGCGCTGTTCTTCAAGGCGCTGTGGGTTAACTGGCTCAGAGACATCGCTAAGCGGCTGTTCCCGTGGCTCTGGCAGACAGACTTACCGGAATAGACTCTACGGTGTTCACATATATGGGTCTATGAGCGGGGAGACCTTGGAGAGACAACTGGGCTGTACGCAACCAAGTTAGCGTACTTCTCGTCATGAGAGGGTGACTGAAACACATGGTTAAAGACGATGGAAACGGAGATGGCTTACCCACACCGGGGCAACCAACGAGCTTCACACAGTACGTGGAGAAACACGAGTTCAAAGAGTTCTGTGTCATAGTTGAGACTGCGCTGTGGGGCGCTGATAAGCGGAATGGGCTAGTGGCCGATGTGAACGGGTTGAAGACCCAACTCAAGATGGGGTTAGCGGTCATGGGGTTCATAGCCGGGATAATCGGGCCTCTGATAACATTCGTATTGATAAAGTATATGGGGGGGTAAACACGGAGAACTTGGAAAGAAAGAAGCCGCTGCCGGAGGGCTATGATAGCTGGTATGAGATAATGGAGAACGCTGAGCCGAAGGAGATAACCAAGCAGCACTTCGAGAAAGTATACGCGTTCATCATAGACAACGACCGGGTGCCCACCGTCAAGGAGGTATCTAAGATAACGGGGCTCTCCTACTTCTATTGCGCCAACGTGCGCCGCAGGGCACTCAAGGCGCTCCCCAAATACGATATGGAGGAACTAGGATTCAATGTGAGGCGGCTCATATCTGAGAGGATTCAAAGTGGAGAGATGGATAACACTAGCCTCGTCCGCCTCATGCCGTGGGTAGCCGCTCCGCTGACTCCGAGTTTAGATGTTAAGCAGGATATAACCCACAGGTTTGTAGTAGTGAAGCCCGATGCCCCGGAAAAGAGTGAGGGTTGACGCCCCGCAGGAGTTCGTCTTCAAGCCGCACCCGACGCAGTGGCAGGTCTACGATGACGACCACAGGTTTCAGGTTATAAGCGCGGGTAGGCGTTGGGGTAAGACTAGGCTCGCTTGGATGAAACTGCTTGAAGCCGCGCTAAGCATCTCAAACGGATTGTTCTGGTGGGTAGCGAGCATCTACAAGGAACTTGTCCCCGCCAGCCAGACTATACGGGAGACAACCCCGCCCGACATTATAAGTAAACGCAGCTTTGAGCGTGAAAACATCCTCAGATACCTATGCCTTCACAACGGCACAGAGATATACTTCCACAGCGCAAACACGGAGGATAGCCTACGCGGAAGCGGACTCGACGGCCTGGTGATTGATGAGGCGGGCAGCTTCCCTGGGAGGCGGTACGAGGAGGAGTTGCGTGCCAGCCTCATGGATAAAGAGGGGTGGGGTATATACATCGGCACGCCAAAAGGTCGCGGATTTTTCTATGATATGTGGCTACGCGGGCAAGACCCAGTTAACTTTCCAGATTATAAGAGTTGGCAGTTCAGCAGCTATGAGAATGCGGTAGAGAACGGCGGATACTTAAAGAAAAACGAGATAGACTCATTGGCTAAGGAGCTTCCAGAGATCATATTCAGGCAGGAGATACTCGCCCAATTCATCAAGGGAGAGGGCGACGTGTTCCGCAACATCTACGGCTGCATAGGCGGGGAGTTAGGTCCGCCTGAGCCAGATAAGCGGTACGTGATAGGCGGAGACCTCGGGAAGACGCAGGACTGGACGGTGCTCACAGCCATGGATAACCTTGGGCACATACGGGGGTTCCGCAGGTTCAAGGACTTGGACTGGACGATACAGAAACGCGAGATTAAGAACTTCCAGGCGATATATAACCAGCATAATCCCGCCCCGCTGGTAATAGACGCGTCCGGATTAGGGAGCCCCGTGTATGATGAGCTATTCAATGACGGTGTGCTGGTGCGGGGCTACAAGTTCACGAATGAGAGCAAACGTAACTTGGTGGAGAACCTTAATCTTTGCGTGGACCAGGCACGCATAACCATACCTGGAACGGAGTCCACACTCGGCATAACTCCTGACCCACAGGTGAAGGTGCTGGTGGATGAGATGGAGGGCTTCACCTACGAGGTTCTCCCAAGCGGCGTCATAAGGTACGGCGCGAGTGGGGGCAAGCACGACGACTCAGTTATGTCGGTTGCGCTTGCCGCGTGGGGCGTCTTCAGCGGCGGAGTAACAGGCGGAGTGACGGCGAGCACAGGAGCGCGTAACAGAAGTTGAGTTTCAACCCTAAGTTCATTTGCTGCCCAGGGAGCAAGAAGAATGGTGTCAAGTACCCCTGCGGCGAGGCTATCAGCATACGCCGAGTAGGACCAGTCGGGGTTCGCGGAATCAAGGATAGCCGCGTGTTCTTCTGCGAGGCGTGTGGAACTTATTTCAGAAGTCAAGGAGAGACATGGAGAGAGGCACATGGTTGTGTTCGATAAATGTCAAGATGTAAATGTGGTCGGGTAATTCCAGTTGGGTGTCCTCACTGTCCGCCTCAGTGGATAAGGTGCCCGTGCGGAGAGATGCTGCTGATAGAGCCGGATGCAACCGGGTTCCTAGAGGAAGTCTTAAAGAAATATAAGGAGAAGTCACCAAATGAGTAAACCGAGAAGGTTCACAACAGCCCTGGAGGGTCTCAGCACACGCATATTAGGTCCACGCTACCCGGTTATGGAGGAGAAGATTAAAAGCCTCAGCGTCACCACGGGTCCGCGTCTGGGTAAGTCTGAGTCGCAGCAGCCGAAGGGCATCGCCGGGTTCTACCAGTGGTATGAGTCTGATGGGGCGGTGTTCGCGGCCATCAACAGCCTCGCGGAGTTCGCTACCGGCGGCGGCTACGTGAATACGATGCCGGGTAAGACGCCCAGCGAGTTACCTGAGACAGAGCCCAAGCCGCTTCAACTTGTGAACGAATTAGGCGAGTACCTGAACCTTGATTCAGCGCTTCCCAACATAACTAGGAACATGTTGATAGCCGGGTACTGCGGCGTAGAGGTATCTTTGAAGCAGTTTCCGTCAAAATGCAAAATTAAGGTGATTCACCCCCAAACAATCACAAAAATCGAGTTAGGGGGCGAAAAATACCACGGAATCGACTATATTATGCAGAAAGTCGGCGAAAAAGAGGTGAAAATAGACGGAAAAAACCTCGCTTGGTACGTCAACTACGAGATGGCGAACGACAAAAGAGGCTACAGCATCATCAAGGCGATAGAGAAACTGCTCGCCACCAAGATGAACACCCTTGACATAATCGACAAACTCCTCGGCAGGAGGCTCGCCCCCCTCATCATATGGAAGACCATGCGCGACGAAACCAGCATCAAGGAAGCCATCTCGCAGCGCGACGCCGACGAGGACATATACCTCGGGCACCTCACCCCAGAGGAGATGGAGAGCCTAGCGCAGATCGTGGACACTGAGGGAGACGTGAAATACTGGGAATACATCGAGTATATAGACCGGCTTATATACAAGAGCCTCTTCGCGGGCGACCTTGACTACTGGCGGCAAGCTACTCAGGCATCCGCGACTGTACTCCTAGAACTCGTTGACCGGAACATCATGGGCATCCAGAGGCAGATTAAGCGCAGCACGGAGCAGGGGCTCTACCAGCCCCTCATGGAACTCAACGGCATCGAGGAGGTGCCGCGCATAGTGTGGAACCAGGAGGACGCCAAGTTCAGGGGCATACAGCTTGAACGCATAATACAGACGTGTGTAAACACCGGCTTCATACAGATGCCCCAAATATACGAGCTTCTGAAGCGCAGCGGATTAGACCTTCATATGCCAGAGAGCGTGGTGGTTCCGGCGAAGGGCGGCGAACCAGTTGACGAGGTGTAGGTATGCCGCCCTTCGGACTCTTCCTTGATAAGGAGTTAACACACCCGCTTCAAAAGACGATGGCGGGGGATAGACTCGTCTGGATAATGGACTTCGGGCGACTGGACGCAGGCGAGGATAAGACTTTCAACGTGTATCTTGAGAATCAGGGAGCCTACGCGATAGAGGATTTGAAGGTGAGTATGGAGCCCGTTGACCGCGAGGGCGTAGAGACCTCTATAAGCAACGGCTCGGCGAAGAGGATAAGCATCGGTGAGGTGCATAGGTTCACCGTCGGCTGGAAAGTCGGGAAGGACGCCAAACTGGGCAGATGCACTGCCAACATAGGGATAACCGGGTACGTGACTGAGTGATGACCGGCGTAAGGCACAGCAAGTTGGCGACGAAGCTCGACAACCCAAACGTATTGGTAAGCACGAACAGTTGGAACGCCGACCACACGATAGATGACAACAGCATCCCGATAATAAAGGTAAGCGGGCACGATAAGGCCATCCATGATGCTATGGGGATAGAGGGGCTTCAAGGACCGCCTGGACCCCAAGGAGAGCAGGGAATACAGGGGGTACAAGGCTCCCAGGGCATACAGGGCGAGCCAGGGGCAAAGGGAGACAAAGGCGACATCGGCCCACAGGGGTTAAAAGGAGACACCGGAGATCAAGGATCACAAGGCACACCGGGAGAACAGGGCATCCAAGGTATTCAAGGAGAACAGGGCGAACAGGGGCCACAAGGAACCCCCGGCCCCAACCAAGTCACCACCGCAACGGACACCGATATCTCGGGTGTCCTTAAAGGGGCTTCGGGCAAGGTGTCGCAGGCGGTTGGCGGAACGGATTACGCGAACGCGAGCCACGGGCACCCCGAATCCGACGTAACTAACCTTGTAAGCGACTTGGCGGCTAAGGAGACACCCACAGGGGCGCAGGCGAAGGTTGACGCTCACAAGGATTTAGCGACAGGCGTGCACGGGGCGGGGGTGTCAACCCTTGAGACAACCGCTGGTTCGCAGGGTAAGGTGGATGCCCACAAAGACCTCGCCACGGGGGTTCACGGCGTAGGTGTGGGAACCATTGCTAAGGTAGCGGACATCGCGCAGGACAGCAACCTATCCTCGAACGCTCAGGACGCCATCTCGAAGCGGCACACCCAGAACAGCGACACCGACCTCGACTCGACGTTTGAGGCGACGTTTGAGAAAGTAGCGAACAAGGCTGCGACATCAGGATACGCTCCACTAGATGCTTCAAGCAAAGTGCCAACCGTAAACTTAGGCGGAGCAGGGGCGGACAACACAAAATACCTTAGAGGAGACCAGACGTGGCAAGTGCCAGAGGGCGGCGGCTCAGCGGCACCAGACATATCCTACACCCGCCGAACGGGAACGACGAGGGAGCGATGGTACACGGTTCCAACCACGTGCACAGCCATGACTGTGAGTACGGCTCTGACGGCGAACCGCATCTACGCTCATCCATTCATAGTCCCAAAAACGATAACGCTGGACTGCATAGCGGTAAACTGCACCACGCTGATAGCAAGCGGAAAACTCCGGCTGGGAATCTACAGCGACAATAACGGGGAGCCGGGAAGCCTAATCCTCGACGCTGGGGAGGTTAACACCTCGGCGACAGGTGTGAAGACGTTAACGATTAGCCAACAGTTGACGGCGGGGCTCTACTGGCTCGTGGCGGCGTCGAACAGCGCGACGCACGCCTTCAGGGTTCCAGCGATAGCGTCAACGATAAGCATATTCGGTGTAGCGAGTACACTACCAACTGGCGTTGGAACCCACCGCTACGCCGCCTTCACCTATGGGGCGCTACCAAGCACCTTCCCAACCCCGTCAGAGGGGACGAGCCTCGTCTACCCCGCCATTTTCGTGAGGCTGAGTGCATGAGCCTCTTCGACCCAGAACTGTTCGACCCCGAGATATTCGACGTTGGACAAATCACAACAACGGCACACACCATATCGGGGTTAACTATCTCACAGTTTCCGGGGCGCAGTCCATTCGCGTTCCTTGTCGTTGGGTATGTGGAGATACGTGGAGCCATAAGCGGCGTGATAAACGGAAGTGCAGCGATAAGTCGCCGGGTGGAAGGTGGATTGCAGGCATCGGTTGAGGCGATAACGCGGTTCAGTGAGAGTATGAGTGTAGATAGTTTTATACTGCCTGATGATGCGCCCGCAGAGATTTGGAGTAAGGTTTCATCAGAGTTATGGGAGAAAGCGTTGGAGACTAAAAGTTGAATATAACTGGGATAGTGATGGCTCTCAACGAGTCTGAGCGGATAACGGATTGCCTGAGCAGCCTTAAGCCGTATTTAAATCACCTCATAGTGGTTGATGGAGGTAGCGTTGACGACACCTACGCGAAGGCTACTAAGTTGGCTGACAGGGTGGTTAAGCGTGTACGCGTGGGCGACTGGTGCGACGAGAAGAACTACGCTGAACTGTTAACCCCAAAGAACACGGATTGGATCATTCATGTGGATTCCGACGAACGGTTCCATGAGAGGCTGCTGCCCGAGATTCATACAGTGGTAGAGGGCGTGGTTGAGAAGTACCCTGAGACAATCGCCTTCCGTTTCCCGAGAGCTAACTTACCAAGTTGCTCCGATTTTCCAGATTTCCAGGTGAGATTACTCAAGAAGGGGTCAGGGTACACATGGAGTTACCCTATTCACAGTGTTCCTACACTGAATGGCGTTAATCTTGATAGGGTTCCGGGGAAATGTATGACTATGCTGGATTTACCGATATGGCATCTTCCCCGTAGAACTGATATTCGGAGAGAGTGGTGGAGCGACGAGAAGGGGAAACGAGATAAAACATATGAGGAAATGATGGTGAATGAGTGAACCGGGTAGATTCAACAACATCATGAGGACGGCGGACACCTTCGTGTACTACTTCGCCACGCAGCACGACATACAGAGTGTGCCTTCGCCGCCTTCGCGCAAGAACAACTGGCAGCATATTGAGGACGTAGTGTCGTATTATATGAGTCGTGGGTGGAGATTGACTTGAGTAGACCGCAGAACCTTGAGAATCTGATGAGCCTCGCCGATCAACTCGTGTGGGGCATGAGTACGTATGGCAGCATGTTCAACTACGAGACTCAGACGGGTGCCTTAGCGGAGCCCGTCACGGCGAGTAAGGGTAACGGTCACGTGGTCGCAGTCTATAATTCAACCCAAGATATTTTGGTTTGGTGGGTTAGAGGTAACGCGGATACAACATGGTTTAGGAAAGGTGAGGAGACAGAGGCTTCATACATTATCTGGTCTGATGGTTTAACGCCGTCCACTTATTACGCCAAAAACGGGACGACTGGAGCCATAGACTTCAGCGGAACAGACGCGGCGACGGTGATACAAACCACAATTAATGCTTTAACGCCTGGCAGAACATGGCAACAAAAAATTGTTGTAAAAGGAAATTACGAACTAACAGCTAAGGTCACACTCGATAGCTACACTATATTAGAAATTGACGGGAAAATAAAAGTGGCAGATAACATGAATGACAACGGGATATTTGCTAACGAAGAAACAATGATTACGATTATAAACGGAGAGGTTGATGGCAACGGTGCAAACCAAGGAGCACTAACAAACATTAACACAATATTATTTGATACTTGTACAAATTCTAGGATATACAATGTTAGAGTGGGTGGGTCACATCGTAACGCTACAGATGGAGAAAGCATTAAGTTCCTTGAGTGTGTCGACTGTGAAGTTATTGGATGTTCGTTCTACTCTTACACAGGAAGTTACGACCCGATAAAGTTCTGGTTAAGTCATGGGTGTGTAGCACTTGGTAACACTATTGATTCCTCAGGAACATTAGATAGCGGTGCTATACAGATAGCTTATGGGCGCGACAATGTTGTTCAGGGCAACGTTATCACATGTTCAGTTGCAGGAGGGTTCACTGGCGCAGGAATAAAGATCCACTATTCTGAGTATAACCTTGTTACTGGGAATCTGATAAAACAATCTGGTTGGGTAGGCATAGACATTATTGACACTGCTAGTTTCAATACTGTCGAGAATAATATTATTAGGAAAATCGGTGGTTCAACAAGTTCGGGTGGATATTTTGGTATGGGAATTAGAGTCAGAGAAGCGTCAGGGGGCAACATTGGGACTGGGAACAAAATTAGGAACAACGATATTTTCCTAAAAGATGGTGTGGCAAGTGTTATTGGCATACAAGTAACGACAAGTGGGCTAGATACACTGGTAGAGCACAACACTGTAACGGCCTATGGTGAGGTCTCTTATGGTGTGGTGATAATGGCTGGTGCAGAGGATACGGAACTGCGTGAAAACAAGTTTTATGATATTACTACTCCTTGCGTGGATGCAGGCACAGGCACCGAATTTGACCAACTGGTATTCCCCTTCATATCGGCGGCTGGTGGGGCAACCCTTGAACTAACAGGCATAGAGATTCAAGCGGCGGCGGAAAATGCGATTGGGTGGGGGTATGTACCGAAGCACGTTAGCCAAGTAATGAATCTCATTATCACTGGTAAAACAAACCAACCTGATGCAGAAGGCGTAACTTTGGAAATCAGATATTACGCGGGTGCTGAGAGCGAATTATATAATCAAGTCACTGAGACTCTTGTAAACCAATTAAGCGTAGATGTGGGAACCCTTGCGGATAACGAGAACCTTCGCTGGGTCCACACATCGGCGACGTTAAAGAGTATAACTGGAGACTATAATTTTGTGTGCCAAGTGCTATACGAGGATGCTGTTGGTAACTGGATCGCGACCGATGCTAGAGTTCAATGCATCGTTCTCGATTATGTTTAATTTTACGACGCGCTATAAAGAATTGGGTCCATTCTTCTATATCCTAAGCAGACATGAGCCCACCTCGGTACACCGCAAACTTAATATATCACATACGAAATTAATTTCTTGGAGACAATCTTTGTCTTCAAAAAGGTAAGGAAAATGAACGGAAAAAGAGTTAGAAAAGGTTTAA
>JADDYB010000749.1_pt1 | contig 10326 bp, 5 predicted proteins | sample 8641941 | NCBI WGS metagenome assembly JADDYB01 (sample SAMN16275377, study PRJNA637457) | freshwater sediment metagenome | isolation source: Lake Kineret sediment | place: Israel: Lake Kineret | collected 2013 | reverse complement strand
GGGATACAGGGCTAATTATTATATCTCGTGAAGAAATAACTTGCTGCTATCTCGTTAACAGCAAGCCGGTTCTTGGCACTTGATATCAATGCTATTTTACATCAAAACTGATACGCTACCGCTGCTTTCAAGACTTATATATTTCTATTATGAATTACTGACAACCAAATATTTTATTGGCAATTCAAGCGGAGTTTTCCAACTTAGTACCCTTCTCAAAGAACGCATTGGGCAGACACCTTAATGTCTCATAATTAGATAAAGCTAAAATGAGAGAAACATTCTTAAGTAAATAGACATAATAAATCATAAAGGAGGTATTATCTATGCCAAAAAAAGTCAAGCATAAAATAGAAGATATCGAAAAGTGGAAAGCTGAGCATGCAAATATAGATGCTGAACGGAAACAGCACGGAGTTATAAGCTCTTCTTGGAAAGTAGATCCTAAGGATCCTAAGACAATTATCGTTACCCATGACGTAAAGGATCACAATAAGCAGAAAGAGTTTCGAAAATCCCAAAAAGGCAAAGAACAGAGGAAAAAGGCCAAAGCAGATGATGGCGAGGAATTAGAGAAATAATTATTTTTTGCTGAATGCCCCGCAGCGTGCTGCAGGGCGCGCTTTTTGACTAGGCTTAGTTGTATCTCAGTCATTGGTGAGTGGCACTGGGTACATATATCTCATTTCATATAAATTATGTGATACATGTGCCCTGCCACCATCACTTACTTATTAGATTGTGCCAATTTAAAGCTATTCTAGTCTTTGAAACTGGGCATAATGCTTACCGCCATCTCTGCCGAAGCTGTATCGTTTTGTAAGGTGACATTAATGCTGTCATTCTTCAGCGCCCCACATTCGATGCACTCTGATTTGCCAGCATTTGCCGTATCGCTGGCGCCACCTGAGGATGCGCTCGTTCTTTTTCCGACCTTGGCCATTTTTACTAGCTCACTGGTAGTGACAAAGGCGGCTTTCTTGGAGAGGGCATAATCGATGAACTTCAAATAAGCCTTTAGATAGGCGGCATCCATTCCAGTAATCTGGTTGTCGAAGATTACTACTACTGGATCTCCATTCTTAGCTGATTCATCGAATTTGTTCACTAGAATATCATACCATTGAGCGCCGGTTAGCTTCTTTTCTTCCTTAGCCACCCGATCGGAGAGGACAATGCGTTCTCCTACCAGGATAAAGGTGCTCACTGGTACAGCATAGACGTTCAGGCTATCTATGCTGTAAGGCCAGGTATCGTTTTCGTGGCCTGGCATATACAGCACACCTGCTTTAAATCCCGCACTGTATAGCATGCCCATCTGATTCAAGAGCTGATATGTATCAGCATTCTGGTTGAAGGACTGAGGCTTAAATCCTGCCGGCTCAATGACCTTTCCCCGGCAGATGTGACATGCTTCTACATACCGCTTCATCTCGTCCAGAAGCGTTTTCTGATCTGAGGAGGACATATTTCCGATTAACTCATCTTTCTTCATTCCGGCCATAGCTACCTCATAATTGGATGCGTTGGCCAGATATGTGATGTGCAACCTCTGCAAGGGGATCGCCTCTCCAGTGGGATAAAGGGTTACATTGATGCCCTTTGGGTCAATTCCATTGGTCAGATTCACAATGGAATCGAAGGCAATCTGCTTTTGTGCCTCCGTTAGAGAAGGAGCAGCATTGATATCAATCATCAGATTAACCACAACGGAACTGTTCGTGGAAAGCGATCCTCCTGGCAGAATCAGCAAAATAATTAGAGGCGCCATTCCCCAAAAGAGATATTTATTTATTGCACGCATCTTCATTGCACCTTATCCTTACACTTTCAAATAACTCTAATTCTTATTTATCTTAAGTAAGACAGTTAAAACCTTATCTAACTTTCGGTATTTGTTTTTTATTTAATATAAATAATTTTTTAAGACTTGCTAAATTAACCAAATAAAAAACTATAATTAAATTATAATTTTATATAAATAATCCAAAGAGCCGTATCTCCTTGGATTTTTGCATTGTGCTATTTGCAGGGAGAAAAGCTAAAAAAATCCTAACGTATTGTATTACTAGACTGAGGCTTAGGTTCTGGATGCTAAGTTTCAAAACAGGAATTACAGGGGTCTGTCCCTAGAATTTTGATTTAATATAGATTATAAGGATTTGATATTTTTACTATTCATTTAGAAATAATTTTGAGTATTGGCAACTCTTAAATACCTTAAGTTATTACATTTATTAAGTAAAGACCTTAAGTATCAGAATAAAAAAATTTATGAATGAGACTAAAATGCTGAAATTAAGACTCCTCATTTGGAGGGTGAATATGAAAGAAATGATTAAACCAAGTAGGTCAGGTAAAGATGTCGAACTTCTGTTCAAACGCTCCCTGATTTTGGCCATCCTTTTGGCCTTGTCCTTTATAACTTGTTGCGGTGCTGTTCAAGCATATGATAAAACTGTGTCCCCAGGTCAATGGATCAATCTATCAGGACCTAGTGCTCCATCTGGAGTTACTTACATATATGAGTGGCATGTCAAACAAGGAGGTACAGAAGTATCTCCTCTTAAGAACTCCACGAGCCCAAGTGTAGCAAAGAATTACCAAAACCTGAGATTTTATGCCCCATGGTACGGCACTGACACGGTTTTGACCATAGACCTCCTAGTTTACGCCAAAAAAACAGGTGGAAGCGACCTATCAGGCTGTTCTGAGAATGCTGCCCAAAAAACAGTTCTAGTCCAGGGGCCGTTGGATGCCGATCTTACGGGAGATTATGGAGACCATTGCACCAATGCTCCATCTACATACACTTACACCAAGGACGGACCAGGCTTAACATACGAATGGTATCTAGGGCCTATAAATGTCAATCCGGCCACCCAGATAATCCCAGGATATTATACTGCGGGCATAACTCCCTCTAGCGTAGTCTCTAGGACCGGTTCAATAACCATAGCCTGGGCCTCACTCAATCCATCACTCAAAACTGCAGGAGGGGTAACGTCGGTTCCCCCTGAGCAAGGCACGTTCACTGTGACTGTCAAGATTTACCAGGATGGCATCCTTGGCAAGACTATAAGCAAGACCGTGAACCTGGTTCCGAAACCTGCACCCAGCATCGGCGTCAGTTAGCTTCGCCACGCTTTGAAGGGGAGCATCAGATGGATCAGCATGGTATGAATAGGCCTGCCGGGAAGTATCATAGTTAGGCTATGATGCTTCCTTTTCTCTTTAATCTCAAAAGGGGGGATAATCAAGATATTTCAATCTAGAGCACTACATTCAGGCGAAGCCTGCCTATAGATTTGCTCCCAGCTGTCAAGTTTGGAGGCACACTGATTAGGCAAGATTGCAATATTCATGATGAGCTAGATGAAGTAACGCAAGAAGAAACAGTATGTCTCGAAGGATAAAGTCACACCTGTCTAACGTTATTGAAGCTCGCCTTAATCCTCAAAAGATCAGGAATAAAGCGAAACACTATGCATTTGCCTTCTTCATTAGCTCAATAATAATGTGCACCTTGTTGTGCCTTCCAGCAGCAGGCTTAGCTGCAGGCACTATCTCTACTGGAGACTTAGTCGTCGATGGCACCAATGGCAGGATCGGGTGGCCCATCACTTACAGTTACACATCCGGCTCCATTGTATTGTCCAGCATATACCTGTATTGGCCTTCATCCAACGGTAATCTGCAAAATGTTACCCTCGGTAACAACATAGTCTATGGAACCATAAAAACTCCTCCTTCGCAGTCGCTTACTCCGACGGGAACGACTGACGCCAAGAGCATCTATTACAACCAGCCAAAGACCTTATGGTTCAATTTCCAAAATGCTGTGCAATTTGTTGGGGACAGTGTTGTAGAGAGCTACCTTGATACCAACTCAGCCGGTAAGGCAGAAGCTTTCTCCTACACGGCAATCGCTTCGGGCACAGCGAACACGCTAAACCTATATTTGGATTCCACCAATACTGCGACAAATATCATTGTGGGCGTGTATGCAGGCAGCACTCATCCCACTACTCTGCTTTCGAGTGGTTCCCTTACCAATCCCACTGCTGGTGCCTGGAACGCAATTTCAATCAATCAAATCAGCATAGCTTCAGGAACCAAGTACTGGCTGGTTGTGCTGCATCCCTATGGTGGCCAGGGCGTTATTAAGTTTCGCGACAAGTCATCAGGGACCGCCTCCGAGTCGAACTTGCAGACCAACTTGACCTCACTTCCTAATACTTGGTCAACCGGTACAACTTACGCTACGAGCTCGATGTCCGCCTATTTGACCGCTCCGTCCTCTATCAACACAGATCCATCTGCCTACAGAATTCGGGTGAAATTTACCTCTGGCGACTATATAGGTTACCCCAGTCTTCCCACTTGCAGCATAGTCGGACCAGAGATAGTGTGTGATGCAGTCAGTTATTGGCACAATGCAAGCGCGACTAATGAAATTTCGCCTTTCACCTATACATACACATGGAAGGTGGATTCCAGCAGCGTTGGAACGGGAAAGAACAAACAGATCAGCTGGACCAGTTATGCTAATGGAGCTCATACATTGTATGTTACTCTAACAGAGAAGTACGGCAGCACAACCACATACACCTGGGGCGGATCTTCACCATTTATCTCCAAGAGCGTGTTTGTGGTAAAGAAACCAACTCCTATCATTAATATTGACTCATAAATAAGATTAATATATTTATAAGTTGCAAAATAATCGAAATCAAAGCTTAGAGAAATCAGATGAATTCGCATCAGTCCCTCCATAGAGCAGGAAGCAGGAATACAAAGATCACTGTAGTGGCAGCTATCACATTTTTATTATCCTTGATACTGTTCCCTTCAGCTATGGGTATTCAATTCCACTCAGGGGAGACCTATTCATTTAACACTGAAGCTCCCCCCATAGGTCAGGTTTATACATATCATTGGAGTGCTTCTAATGGCTATTCGACCGATTACTCAGACAGAATCTTTAGCTGGACAGCTCCTGAAGTAGATACGTCGACCAATATAACCATCAACGTATCTGTGAATAATAGAGGATGTTGGGGAGAAAACCAGACCGAAATTGCGGTCTATCCAAAGAGATTCGGAGATATCAGCTTGGAGAAATCCTTCAACGGTGATCCGGACAATGTCAGGCTGGGCGATACTGTCAGCTATACCATCAATATTAGCAACATCGGCCAAACCAATGTGGTTGATTTGCCTCTTGTCGATGATTACCTAGAGGAATTTCTAAAGCCATTGAGCTCAGACCGAAGTTGGAGCGAAGACAATGGCTCAGCATTGTCCTGGGCCAACCTACTGGAAAGACCGTTGCCGCCAGGAGAGTTCGTTAAAGTATCGGTAAGCTTCCAGGTTATTGCCATCCCAAATCAGAGCCTGTTCCCACCCCCAATGGTCATAAATGTCGTCCTAGTATCGGGGGCAAAGGATGATATTGGGACAGAACTAGAAACTAAATATGCCGACTTTATAATTGCTGGCATACATTACGAATGTCCTATGATGGGACCTGACAGTGCTTGTGTTGGAGAAGAAGTGAACTTTTCGGCTCTACCAGGCTTGAAGAGCTACTCTTGGGAGGCCGTGGACGCTCAAGGAAATTCGGTGGGAGGATTTAATGATTCAGCCAAAGCATCTGTGAAATGGACTACATATGCACCGGGAACTTATGTGATTTCATTTAATAATCTAATGTGTACTCAAACTATAGCTGTAAAGCAATGTAATTCCAGCATCAGAATAAATAAAAATTGCATTTATGATTCTCCAGTGCACGTAGGAGACACCGTCACTTATACATACAACGTTACCAACACAGGAGAGCTGCCCCTTAGTGAGGTCAGAGTTGCCGATGCTATGGATTGGGGGCCGGGCTGCACACCTGGATATGTTAGCGGTGACGATGGAGATAATATTCTAAGCTCATCGGAGACGTGGAGATATGAATGCAGTTATAAAATTCCGGATCCTCTGGACTACCAGCTCTTATCGGTGATGTCAGATCGCTCCTATTCTGCCAAAGACGAGAAGATGATACAGAAGCTCTTGAACAGCAGAACCAGGCTGGAGATCATGATGAACAAGCTCCAACAGCTTCGAGCTAGCTTTAACAAATCCTCGTCTCAGATGAGTTCAGGTAATGTAGTGATAGATGGAGCCAATTACACTAGATATAATTACTCAAGCCAAATTATATGGGAAGAATTAATTGAAACTGTTGATCAGCAGTATGTCTTGAGAACCTCGAAGTATATCGATCCTATCTCCGAATCGACGCTGAACACAGAATATGACGACGAAGGAAAGCGGATATTCGATGACTTTAATTCAACCAAAACCAGAGAGTCTTTAAAGATTGAGTATGATAAGCCTGCAATAGGCTATAGAACTTATACAATCATAGACCATGCTAAAGGAGATTCGCTTATTGTTTTAGTCTTGGACTCCAATGGAACTATTCTAAGCAAAGAGTACAGAAAGACACCAGGTTATGAGGTATATGAGAAAAGGGTTTGGCTCAAGAATGTGGCAACTGTCACGGCAAACGATCCATTGGGCCAAGTAGTCTCTGATATGGATGCTTTTCAACTGGAGATTGTAAGGCCTCTTCCAGGGCTTAGCATTACAAAGAAAGCGAGTCTTGATCAGGTGGAAGCTGGCAAGACTCTGATATATGCCGTGAATTATCAGAATATAGGAAATGAAACTGCTCATGATGTTGTTGTGACGGAAGATTATGACCAAAACATAGCTTTCATATACTCCTCTCCACTTCCGGATATTGGAACGGATAATACTTGGAGTTTAGGAGACTTGGCCAAGGGAGAGTCTGGGACTATCATGGTTAGCGTTAAAGTCAGCCCTTCAGCTTACAACGGAACAATACTAAAAAATATCGTGCAGATAAATTGCGCTGAGAAGATAGCCAGTAGTGCCGACACCAATACTACAGTTCTTGGGGCGCCTGCTATCCTTGAAATAAAGAAGACTTCTTCAGAAGGCCTTGTCTCACTTGGAGATAAGTTCATCTATACAATTACCTATATGAATGTAGGGACAACTAACGCAGAAAACTTTAGTATCGACGACATAGTTGATCAAAATCTTGAGTTTGACATAGATGAAGATATCATGCCTAAACCTTCAAAGCATTATACTATCGGCGGAAATACCTATATGCACTGGAACAGCACCGATCTAAATCTCATTAACAATGTTTTGGCACCAGGAGGCTATGGAACAATTGTGATGAAAGTTGAAGCCAAGGACTCAATTCCTGATAGCGTAAAGTGGATTCACAACTTATACAGAATAAGCTCTAACGAAAGTTGGGGCATTTACAGGACCTTGTCTATTCCGGTCATTCATAGTCTTTATGTCAGGAAGATAGCGGATAAGAGCTCTTATTCTCCTGGAGATCTGGTGAATTATACAATATATTATGGAAACGACGAAGATTGCTTAGATGGTCTTGACGCTAATGCTTACGATGTCACCATTTGGGATACTCTTCCTGATGTTGAATTAGTTAGCGTAAATCCTGCTCCTGCATTGCGCCAAGGCCAAAAATTGATTTGGCATTTTGATGTCATACCATGCAAAACCGATGGGCTGATAAATATACAGGCAAAAATAAAAGAGCGTCCTCAGATTAGATTCGATGAGAGTGGATCAGTCTCTGGGGTGGGCTATATTTATGATCGAAAAATGCTGTCAACAAATTTACAGCCGTATACTCTAACCAATTTTGTAAATATTTCTGGATATTATGATAATGATGCTGATCCCAATATCGATTCGGATTCTGTAAGCATAAGCGTTGGAGATCCTGGAACTGAGATCAAGACTGTAGAGCACGGCAGTGGCCACTACGAACAAGAACAGCTCGTAGGCTTCAACTACAGCAACAAGAGCATCAAGCTGGACAAGCAGATCTTTGCCAGCCATGCTCCAACGACATTTTCCCTGCCCCGCAATCGGAATATAAACTTTAATTCTCTTTGGTTCGACCGAACCAATGCCAAAAACTATGTCAGGAACGATACGGTCTCCGAGAACTACCTATACATGGACCTTATCAATAAGGAGAGCTCTTTCCTGGTAGATTCCAATCAGACGGTATACAAATCGACAGGAGAGTTTTATGGAGGAAAGGCCCAAATAAAGTATACAAAGACACAGCCCCGCACCATTCCCGGCCTGTCTAAGAACGATATGGAGATTTTTGAGGATTATCATGGCAGCTTTAAGATTGGACAATCTTTGGACTCTTATGGAGAGGGCATATCTTACACCAAAAGCTCAAAAGGACAGGGCTTTGTAGCTTCAGATAAAAGAATTGGCGACACTCAGAGATCTTTCGAAGCTGGCAGCGGCAACTATCAATCCGACGAGCTGATTCAGACTGGAGTAATTTACAAAAACTCAGCCATGATTTATGCTCCCAACAACCAGACGGCAGCTTCCTTTAAAATAAATTATTCTTCAAAGTGGCACGAGGAGATGCGAACCAGCGATAGAGAGATTGGAGCTGCGATCAGCGAGCGCATAAGCTCTGCCAGTGATATCAAGAAAGAGACCATGATGCAAGACTCCACAATGGCCCTGCTGAGCGAATTCAACGGCACTGCCGAAATAAAGGCGGTCCAATCGAGCGGTCCAAAAAATGAGACTGCTAGGATCGAACAGACATTTTCAGGCAGGTACAAATTGGATACTACCATCAGCATCAACAAGGGTACCAAGTATATCAAACCTCATGTCAACGTTACTAAAAAGGCATTGAAACAAGACAGCAACACAGTTCTATTCAGGATCAACGTCACCAACGACGGCAATAAAATCCTAGGCCCTATTTATGTAACAGATACCCTTCCTGAAGGCTTGACCTTCATAAACTCTAGCCTGCGGCCGGAGGAAGTGTCTGAAGGAGTTATAAGATGGTCGTTAATATCGCTGCAGATCGGTGGCAAGCAAACGATTACTATTCGAGCAAGGCTGAATGAGACTGCCACTCGATTTATCAATCGGGTCAATGTATCGGCCAAATATAATGGCGTAGTGGTAAGCGCCGAGGCGTCATGTGGCTTCGTCCTCGATTGGCTGCCTTGCTGTCTAATCGAAAGGGCTCCCGCTTTAAAGCAAGAAAAAGATCCGGCAATCTATGTCGGCGAGGGCTGGGCTCCGGCCAAATGCATGAATATAGAATTGAACCTATCTAATTGCTCCTTCGATAAGAATAGCGAGTGCAGCTCTTGCGCAGCATACATGCCCTGACCTCTCTAGTGTTTAGGCAATGCAGCCAGATGAATCGTGATTTAGCTAGCGATTCTTGCGCCGGATACTTTGTGCCTATTGCTACAAGGATTCGTTATGCATCAAAGTAATATGCTTAAATTATGGGGAGGTGAGTTACATACCTAAAATTGGCTGAAAAAGACCAAAGCATCTCAAGTTGGATCACGTCCAAGTTCCGACTTTTAAAAAATCATTGTCAAATATCGCAAATATGTTAGGCTTATAGCTCTAGCTTATAATTCTCAATAGGTTTTATAAGAGGATGTAAATCCTCCTCTTGGCCTTTAGCGAATGGCCTCTCACCAACTCCATCTTTATCCTCATCAGCGCCTTTGTAAGCATCCCAATAGTTTCCTAGATAGTTCTTAAAGGCTTTTCCATTATAATTATATATAATAAGTCTAGTCGAGTTCCAGAGGTTGGAGGAGATGTAAGCATAGAGATCGTTATTGTTATTAACAAAGTTGTTAATATAAATCTGGTTATTGCTTGATTGCTCGGGATAGACTCCCTCATCCAGATAGATGCCGTCATAATTAAGGCTAAGATTGTTGAGCGTAAGCGTATTATGCTCAGAGTTAACCAGCTTTATGCCTTCTCTACAATTACTGATAATATTGCCTGAAATGCTGCTCCAATGAGAATTATACAGCGATATACCTTCCTCTTTATTCCTGACTTCATTCTTTGAAATGTTATTTTTTTGCGAGTTCCAGAAATATAAACCGTTTTTATTGTCCATAATCTTGTTGTCGGCTAACCTATTTCCATAGGAATATTCCAGCGTTATGCCATCTTTATTTAGGTTAATAGTATTGTTTTCGAGTGTATTATTGCTTGAATTGTAGATAATTAGACCGTCACTACAATCATGAACAACGTTGCTTGTCAAAACATTACTATGGGATTTATATAGTTTAAACCCCTCTATAGCCTTGCTAACTTCATTAAATAATAACGCATTTCCGCCGGAGCAATTAAGATTTATTCCCTTTTGAGAATTTCTTG
>JADDYB010000748.1_pt1 | contig 10328 bp, 9 predicted proteins | sample 8641941 | NCBI WGS metagenome assembly JADDYB01 (sample SAMN16275377, study PRJNA637457) | freshwater sediment metagenome | isolation source: Lake Kineret sediment | place: Israel: Lake Kineret | collected 2013 | reverse complement strand
TGGCATAGCCTTCCACAGCCTTTCCACGTCTCAAGACCTTGATCAGATCCTCGTCATGGCGTCTGGTCCCTTCGCTTATCTCAACTTCTTTGAAGCTATCGTAACGGGCCTTGTAGACTTCGCCTTCTAGCTTCTCAAGCAGCAGGTTCTTCATCTTCAACTCACTGCGAAGCTTTTGTAGCTCTTCCTTGGCCCTAGCAAGCTCTCTAATGAAGTCGGTTCGGGGAGTTTCGTTCTTGCTGGCGCGGAATGCCTCTACAGCTTCAAAAACGAACCGTGACAGTGGAATACCGGCCTTCTTTGCATCCTCTTCCCATTGCTGCTTAGCTTCCTCAGAGGGAAGATAGACATCGACATATCTTGCCTTTAGCCCAGGGGCGACCATATCAAGCACCTTTATGCTATATGGTCCCTCAAAGTATTTAAGATTTACCGGTATTTATATCCACGCAGCTTGCTGCGGGGTGCGCTTTTTGACTATCGAGAAAAATTCTACTACTAATACGACTTCGAAAAAAGATAAATGGCAAGAACGCAGTCTCAGCGCTTATTTCACAACAGAGATGCGATCCATTTTTCCTGGAGATGCTGGAGAAGATTCCTTGAAGTACTCTACAAAGGCATCCAGAACCATTTCTCCGCAGACGCGATCGGTCCCATTCTTGAGAACGGTAAATCTATATCCTCCTTCCGCCAGGAAGCTATTGGCTGCTATCCGATAGCTGGCCTTGGGATTGATGGGCACCCCATCGATCTTGATTGAGCTGATATCGACCTTTTGGCCTCGAGGAGCGGTGCTGTTCTAGGTGTAGGTGAAGCCTTTGGATACCTGAAGAATGCTGCTTTCAACCGTTGGCAAATTATTGAACTGCTGCTCAAGCAAAGAATCTATCTGATTGCCGGTTAGATTCATTGCCACTAAGTTGTTGCCAAAAGGCTGAATACTGAAAGCGTCTCCATAGGTCACATTATATGGTCGTCCCTTTCCACCGGTCTTTGGATGTTGTTGATAAATAAGATCAGCTCGAATGCCCCCTGGATTCATGAACGCCACTACAGCATTGGACGAATTGGCGGCGGATCGAAGCTGCGTATCCGCGATCACATCACCAAGAGCGGATTCTCCTGATGCAGCAGCATTTCGAGTTATATTGGCAGTGATGGATCCGATGACCTGATCTGCCAGCGGTGCCGAAAGATCTGAGTACTTCTCAACTATTTCCGATACCTCAGGGTCTGGTAGAACGTCGCTGGTGACGGCTATGTTCTTTGCCCTGGCCATGAGGACATCCCCAGTCTCTTTGCTGATGACCAGATCGATATCGGTCAATAGCCGCCCATAACAGCCAGCCTGTGTCACAAGTTTCCCGTCGATGGTGGAGATGTAAGCCTGATGAGTATGTCCTGTAATAAACGCATCCACCTCGTCATCGGTTCGTTTGACGAGATCTATGATCGGTCCCGTTAGATTGATGCTCTCGCTTGGCAGGCCCATCTGGCTGCCGCCAGTATGAGCAAGGACGATTATAGCCTTGATGCCTTTCTGCTTGAGATCAGATACAACGCGGTTGATCGAATCAGCTTCATCCAAAAACAAAAGGCCCCTAACATTCGACGACAGGGCGATAGAAGGAGTATCTTTCAGAGTCACTCCAATGAAAGCTACTGGAATTCCCTGGATATATTGTATCTTGAATGGCGGGAAGATGGTCTTGTTGGCTGTCCTATTGACAACATTTGCGGTCAAGTAGCTGAATCCCGCCCCTACAAAGCGATCCCCGTCCTGACAGCCGCTGCCTTGGTGGCAGCATGCGTATTGCATGCGCTCGAGCTCTTGAATCCCTTTATCGAATTCATGGTTGCCGACGGCAGAATAGCTTACGCCGATCTGGCTTAGAGCCTCAATGGTCGGCTCGTCATGGAACAGCGCAGATATCAGGGGGCTGGCTCCTATATTGTCTCCGGCTGATACAATAACAGTATTTGGATTGGTAGCTTTCAATGCTCTTATCTGTGTCGCTAGATATTCAATGCCTCCAGCATTTACGCGAAACGGTTTTCCAGTGCGGTTGTAGCAAAGTGTCAGCTCACCAGATGGCGATTCAAGCTGGCCGTGAAAATCATTGAAGGCCACGATCTGGATCTCAATTGTCCTTCCAGTCGAATTTGCTGGGATTTGGCTGGGATCCGAAGCGGGATTAGGAAGACCAGAAGATGTTATGGAAACTATCAGTGCCAGAAGGATAAAAATGACAAGTGCCCTTTCAATTAGAAATATCTCCGGATTCGATCTCTTTAGCAATTTATCGGCCTCCTATTGCAGCGCTGGAAGATTTTAGGCATGGATATTACCATCAACAGATATAACTATTTATCATCCTCTAAATGCTTGAGCTAGAGCTTACCAAACTCATCGTAAGTATATATATTTTCCATATTTTAATTTGACGCAACGTCATATGGCTTGATATTCGTTAATCTCCATTTTCTTTTTAACGATTTTTAAGATTCAAGATCAATACTTTAGAACCATATGTCCATTATTTTAAATCTTTTTCCTCCATTATTATTCGATTAATCAAATATATCTATATAGCAAATTATAGCTTAAGCCTAAGCTTCATCCGCAAGTTTAATTTTCCGATTATCTTTCTTTTTATATGGCATCGCAATCTTTATTGCTTAAAAAATTAATTACAACTCTGGCAACAAAATCGTCCAGGATTGGTGATAACTTATGGCTAGCAATAAAAGAGCGCTATGTGTAGGAATAAACAAATTTAAGAGCTATCCTTCGGCTACTTTGCAGGGTTGCGTAAACGATGCCAATGACATGGAGGCAGTTCTTACCAAATACTGGGGCTTTACGAGTTCTGATATTGTAAAGCTCACGGATTCTCAGGCCACCAAGACAAACATAATGAAGAACCTGAAGGAAATGGTAGATGGAGCGAAAGCAGGCAATTATACTGAACTGAAGTTCAGCTTATCCAGCCATGGAACTCAGGTGCCCGATACTAGTGGGGATGAGCCGGATAGAGCAGATGAGGCATTTTGTCCACATGACTTGGCTGAGAAAGGCGGAGCTTGGGATCCAGATCATGTAATTATCGACGATGAGCTGAATGACCTTTTTGTCCAGCTTCCCAAGAATGTGAAATTGGAGTGTTTCTTCGATACTTGTCATAGCGGAACGGGCCTCAAGGCCATAGACCTCCTTTTGGACCGCAAGCCGCGCTATATGCCCCCACCGTCTTTGGAGGCATTCGAGAAAGTTGATGGTAGACTCTCTCGAGGATTGTATCGATCGTTGCTCGAGAAGGGCGTTACTTCGCATAAACTATGGTCAGGCTGTCGGGCAGATCAGACTAGTGCAGACGCCAAGATTGGTGATTCATGGCACGGGGCTTTTACCTATTATCTAATCAAATGGATAAACGAAAGTAAGGGTAAGCTTACTGGAAAACCATTGTTGGCCAAGGTCAGGAAAGATCTTAAAGATGGCAAGTATACTCAGGTGCCCCAGTTGGAGACTCAGGCTACTAAGAGGTAGAAGGCTCTTGGACAAAGAGCGGCCTGGAAGGTGCTTTTGGGGATAGCTGCATTGCCAATCCTTTTCTTTTGGCAAACGGCCCCTTTTTCTTTTATCATTTCAGATTAAAAGAAGATATTTTATTCATAGATCTCATCAAATCTATATTCCTCCCACTCTCTCTCCGCCATCAGCACCTCGAATTCTGGCGGCGTGAGCATTGGTATCCTGTACTTGGCGGCATCGTCCAGCGCAATCCTCGGACAGGCTGTGGATACGGCCGCTTCAACTCCCAGGTTTAGCAGCCTATCCGGCTCGATATTATCCAGATAGACCAAAAACATCTCCTTGCCTTTGGCTTCTCCCAGAGCCTTCATCCGTTTGGCTAGCTTCATACGCCTTTGGCCCAGCTTTTTGGAGACCAATACGGCAAATCTGCGGGCATCCATGGCTCTGGATATGGCCCCAAACCTGCGCCGCAACATTGGCTGGGGATCGATCTCCGATACATCTGCGGAAATTGGATCTGCGGCGACTACTCTCTTTCCGGTGGCAAGGGCAATTCCCAAAGGATGAAATTGTCCTGTGCCGATGAAAAGAAATTCGTCAACCTCTAATGCTTTAGCCGTGCTGTAGCAGCATCCCAAGACCTGGCCAGGATACTTTATCCGCCCTCCCGCCGGGCCTACCAGCCCTTCGATTCCATGATCTTTTAGAATCTCTAATGCCTGGTCAAGTTTATGTATATGCTGAACGGTAGCAGCAATTCCCACTTTTTTGGATCGAAGGTGAGGCAACGCATTCTGTGCAGCTTCTTCCAGATCAGTCGTCATTCTGGCTTCCAAGAAAATGACATTATCCGGACCATCTCTCAGCTCTGCATGGCCAAGATGAAGCATTAAGTCTGTCTCCTGGCAAAGGGCCATATCTATATCGCAGGCACCATAGCAGGGATCACCGGAAATAACGACCTCGGATCCTGTTTTCTCTATAATTAGCTGGGCTATGCTTGGGGCTGCCCGTTTCAGACCTTCGGGCACCTGAAGTCCAATCCGGCCAGCGCTGCTGCGGCGAATTAGCTCAATTGCTTTATCTAGGTTCAACTCAAATGGCCCAAAGCTATAGCCATCGGTCGAGGGTGGACTGGCCAACCTTATAGGCCTCCTCCAGCCGCTGTGCAGTCTTCTCCACTCTTACAGAATCGAAGTCCCTCTCGCCGCTTAAGAATGAAACTATCTCATCTGTTTTGGGCTTGCTCATCTTGATATTGTAGTCATCCGTGGCATCAGGGTGCAAAAAGAACTCTCTAATCTCTGCATAATTCTCAATGGTCTCGCCTTGTGCGGCCAAGGTGGCCTCCAGATCTCCATGCTCTCTGATCAGCTTAAGGGCGGTCTTGGGGCCTACCCGGGGAAGGCCGGGATTGTAATCAGTTCCGCACATAATTCCGATTTCCACTAGCTGCTTTCTGCTGATGCCCATGCGAGACAGCTCATCTTCAAGGAACATGACCTCCGGCTCGATATCAATGTAGATATTCTTCTTGGGAAGCTTTCTCTTTCCGGTTATAGCCAAGTTTCTGACCACCTTGGGAGCGCCAAATAGCAATGAATCATAATCTTGGCTCCCTACAATGTAGACATCTCCGCGTGCTGCCATATAAGCTGCCTGGGCCTCGCCCTCTGAAGGAGCCTGAATTATGGGCATCCCCATTGATGCAATAAGTCGCTTTGAGTCGTTTAAAATCTCAGCATTCAGCTTTGAGGCTGCCTGAGCATGCTTGAAGCCATCCTCTCCTGCAGCTCGCGCTTCCTCCCAAGCGGCAGCGGCTTGTTCTCTTGCTTCCGCTCTCTCCTGCAAGGTGACCGTTTTGAAGGGATGAGGCAGTCCATCGAAGACAAAGGCTACTTTGATTCCAGCTTCGATCAAGCTTGTTGTGCGATAAAGGATCCCTGAAAGATGAGAGGTGACCCTGCCCGAGCTATCCATCAGAGGAGTGCCGTCCCGTTGCCTGATTATGCTCAGGAATTGATAGAGGGTGTTGAAAGCATCCACTGCTACCCATCGGCCTGAAAGATCATTAATCTCAATCTTCTTCTTCTGCAGCAGATCTCCTAAGTCCACGCCCATATGCTGCTACCTATAGAGCTTCTTGGATATATCCTCGAGTGCAGCCATGTATCTGGAGTTAGCACTGTCCATCTTGCCTTCCAATCCCTGAAGTCCTATTCTCATGGCTCTCTGTGAAGCTAAAAGCTCTTGCTCAAGCCTGCGCACTCTTGAGCTGGTGCTCAGCATCAACATGGCCATAGCAGCAATAAGCAGAACTGCAGATGCTATTTGCACAGGATCGACATTGTCCAGCGCGTCCAAGTGAGTATAGACCAGCACAAAGGCAGATGCGACCATTACTAAGGAGAGCAGAATATCTTTGATATCCATTAGTGTGCGTATTGCTTACATACTTTATAAATGTTCACGGCTAGTCTGAGAATAAGATCATTTAAATATGAGTTGATTTTAGATATAAGTTGATTTGAGATACGAGTTGGGAGCGTTCTATATGATTGAAGTCACTGATGCAGCGGCCGAAATGATTAAGCGCAGCATAACTAAGGGAAAAGTAATTAGAATGTTTCTGGCGGCGATTGACGCCACCGGTGCGAACTACGGTCTTGCCCTTGGCGATCGCGAAAAAGATGACATAGTTTTCGAGAGCAATGGGGTAAAAATTTTTATGAGCCCTCAGGATGCTGAGCTTCTTGGTGAGACCATTGTAGATTATGTAAACGATGATCGTGGCACTGGCTTTATAATTCGCGGTCCTTTGGATGAAGAAGTAGGCTGCGGAGCATGCAGCAATTTTGATACCTGCGATCATAATCACGATCATGGTTCTTGTGACCACGATATGTGCGGCAATGAGGACGAAGATTGCGGTTGCAGCTAATCGCACGATTATTAAAGCGGTCTTATGCAATTTCGCTAATATGCATAATTCAAAAAGCGGAATCAATTAGCGCGAAATTATAGGAAATCATTCCCTGCTGGAGAGACAAAATGGCTGTGACATTTGATCCGCATGTGAGATTGAAGCATCTGGAAAATTATGTCCGGAACATTCACCTCAACCTTCCTCTGGAGGAAGCAAAGGTCCAGTTACTTCGATGCAGGCTGGTAGGCTACCAGCTAGCATCCGAACTGACAGAGGAAGGCTACACAAAGGAGTACATTGACAGCCTAATGGCTGATGTATACAAAACTCTAAAGGAATCTAAAGGTGGAGAAGTAATAGATCCCTACTTGGATCCCTGCAGTTCCCAGTACGCTATCCTAGATGAATTAAGGTCGTATTCCCAAAGAGATCTATCAGAGCCCTTTATGAGATTCCTCCGGGCGGAGTTCAAGAAAGTATTCGTCCCTACGCTACGCTTAATGACAGATCTCTGCAAAGGCGAGAATAAGTATTCCTGGGATGAGGTTAAAGACCATCTCCAGGAGATTATGATCCTCTTGAAAGTGGAAGTAAATTGGGAAGAGTGCGAAGCTCACTTAAAACGATATATAGATAAGATTTCGCCTTTGTTCTTGAATCAATAAAAGAGCCAATTCATTGTCTCGCTTATTGAATAAATGATTCAAAAAGAATCCTGTCTCCAGTCGGATTCATCTTCTATCTCGCTAATAGCTTTCAGAACGCTTTGCCATCCCTTACAAAAATAAACCTGATCCGCAAATTTCTCAATTTTCATATCATTCCAGCTCCATGGCTGCTCAAAGAGTATTCCACGTTTGCTGGAGTTGCTTTTTACGAACTCCACAATGTTCAAGTCAAAATCATCGATCAATATATTTGAGGGCACAGAATGCTTAGCGCCCACTTTTGCGTAGTAGTATTCTTTAAGGCATGGAAAGTGCTTGCTTAGCCACTGTTTGGTGGCAGTTGCAGTCTCAGGCCGCCTTGCTGTTACCACACACAGGTCTCGCTGGGATATCTCCTGTAAAGCGGATTTTGCTCCATCGATAACCGGTATTGACAGAACATATTCAGGATCCTTTAGCAGCCTGGAAATTTCGGTCCAAATATCTCTGCCTTGGAATGTCCAGTGGGCCTGATTGACATCGCTTTTCTGAAAACTCTGACCATATTCTCTTTTAATTCTTTCAATTACTGCCCCTATTTGATCTGCAAGAACGCCATCGATATCAATCGCAATTCTCAAGCTTTGGCCACCGGTTGGATAAAGCCATTTATAGCCATATTATCTTTTCCCGTGCATAACCTGCCAGCTTACAGGCGCAGTACCAATCAAATTTTTTGATAAAAATTGAGAGTAGAATCAACAAAACAAACTCAATAGACAGAGAAAAAAAGAGATAATATCCGCTCACTTGATGAGCGGGATGGCCTCGACTGCATCGGGATTGGCCAGAGCGGATATATCTCCAGTGGGCTGTCCCATGGCTTTGGCCTTGATGACCCGGCGCATGATCTTGCCGCTCCTCGTCTTGGGCACGTCCTTGACGAAGTAAATCGCCTCTGGACTGGCTACTGGTCCTAAGACCGTCCTCACGTGCTTAACCAGCTCCTTCTTCAGCTCATCAGTCTCTGCATTTCCTGATCTGAGTGAAACGAAGGCTACGATGACCTCGCCCTTGACTTCGTCCGGTTTACCGATGACTGCTGCCTCACCAACCTTGGGATGAGCAACCAGAGCAGACTCAACCTCAGCGTTGGAGAGCCTGTGTCCGGCAACTTTTAGCACATCGTCGATACGGCCCTGGATGGTGATGTATCCATCCTTGTCCTTGGTGGCCTTATCGCCAGCCAGGTATGTGCCAGGTCTGATCTCCCAGTAAGTAGACCAGTACTCCTTCTTGTACCTCTCAGGATCTCTATAGAAGGCCCGCAGCATTGATGGCCAGGGAGTGCTTGCGGATATATTGCCTCCGGTCCCTGCAGGAACTGGATTGGCATCTTCATCGAGGATGTCGATGTTGAATCCAGGCAGCGGGAATGTTGGAGATCCGGGTTTGAGCGGAGTAATGGGCAAAGGCGACACAAGGAATGTTCCTGTCTCTGTCTGCCACCATGTGTCCATGATCTGCAGCTTGCCGCCGCCGAAGTGCTCACGGTACCACATCCAGGCCTCTGGATTGATGGGCTCGCCCACAGATCCCAGCAGCCGCAGGCATGAGATGTCGAACTTCTTGGGCCACTGGTCTCTTGCCTTCATGAACATTCTGATGGCGGTAGGGGCCGTGTAGAAGACTGTTACTTTATTCTCGTTGATGATCTGGAACCATCTTCCGAAGTCCGGAAAGTCCGGAGCGCCTTCGTACATCATGATGGTTGCGCCAAGGCCGAGTGGACCGTACACAATGTAGGAGTGACCGGTGATCCATCCGATATCTGCTGTGCACCACCAGACATCATTTTCCTTGATATCGAAGACCCAGTGTAGAGTCTGAGCCGGACCAACCTGGTAGCCGCCATGTACGTGCTCAATACCCTTAGGCTTGCCTGTAGTTCCAGATGTGTAGAGGATGAACAGTCTATCTTCTGCATCCATCTTCTCACACTCGCATTCATCGGACTGCTTGGCAGCAAGCTCATGGTACCAGACATCTTTTCCGGCCTTCCATGGAATCTCTATTCCAGTCCTCTTTACAACAATGACGTTCGTTACGCTGGGAGTGTCCTTGGTGGCTTCGTCAACATTCGGTTTCAATGGGATAGGCTTGCCGCGTCTGTAAAGGCCGTCTGTGGTGATTACTACCTTGGACTCAGCATCCTGGATCCTGCTGTTAAGGCCGCCAGCAGAAAATCCGGAAAACACCACAGAATGAATGGCACCGATCTTGGCGCAAGCAAGACATGCCATAGCGAGCTGGGGGATCATGGGCATGTATAATGTAACTCTGTCGCCCTTCCCTACACCTAGGCTCTTGAGGCCATTGGCTAGCTTATTGACCTCCTTGTAGAGGTCTCCATAGGTGATCTTCTGGGTTTTCTGGTCGGTAGGTTCAGGAACAAAGATGTATGCTACTTTGATGTATGCTACTTTGTCCTTTCGGGCGGAGTTCTTAGCGTGCCTGTCAACGCAATTGTAGGTCACGTTGCACTTAGCGCCAACGAACCAGCGGGCAATATGGCGGCTTCCATTCCAAAGTTGATGACCAGGGCTCAAACCAGTCAGCATAAGTCTTGGCCATCTCGCTCCAGAACTGAATATAGTTTGCGGAGCACCACAGCCGCATCTCTCGCTCTGCGGTGAATCCCGAACGCATCCGGCTCCACGGTCACGATGAATATACCGTGCGATTCTCTGACATGGAGAGAGTCGCATCCTTCTTTGGCTATGTCTCCAGACGTGGACAGTACATCGATTTCATAGAGCCCGTGATTGAGGGGGAAGTCCCCTTCATTATGTGCCTGGACTCTTCGAAGGTCGACCGATACGAGATCATCAGGCAATTCATCGAGGATCTGGCCAAGTATGAGTATCTGGTCCTCAGCCTGGCCCCATAAAGCTCAAGCCTCCTCATCCAGCCTGGGCGGATCATCCCGGGCGATGAGCCAGTAGCTTACCTCGCCATGCTCTCCAGCTCGCCAGCTCAATGAGGCATCTCCATCGTCGTGAATCCACAGCCCCACATTATCATGAGTGTGGTTCACAGTGTCGTTGATCCAGCCCTGGGGAGTGAGAGTTCTGTCCTCTCGAAGCTCATCCAGGAGAAAACGAAGGTTAGGCGTCTTGCCAGTGCGAACTATATTGCGCTGCCAGCTCTCGTT
>JADDYB010000747.1_pt1 | contig 10329 bp, 8 predicted proteins | sample 8641941 | NCBI WGS metagenome assembly JADDYB01 (sample SAMN16275377, study PRJNA637457) | freshwater sediment metagenome | isolation source: Lake Kineret sediment | place: Israel: Lake Kineret | collected 2013 | reverse complement strand
AAGGGAACGCTACCATCACCTGAGAGAAGAGACCCACACCCGAAAGCTTAAAAACCTGCATCGCTTAGTAAAGAAAGCCCAAACCAACCAAAGGAGGAGCACTTTACTGAGTGCTTCTCCTTAAAAATACTCAAAATCACACGGTCTAAGAGGTGATACACCCCTCGCCAATGTGGTTTTTCATGGAAGAAGGGATTATTCTTCGATTAAATTTCCTTTTGAAACTTCAAATGAGAAATTACCTTTTGGAAACTATGAGAAAACAAATCAGGCTAAAAGTAACTCTTGTTTATTTTTCCTCTTTTTCAATTGAATTTTTTTCTTCTATTCACATTTTATTCTGTCTATTACTATTAAACCTAAACCATTCAGATTAACGTATTCAGTATAGCAGTTTGATCGAAAACTTTATATTCTTTGGAATAATAAAAGGATATGTCCTTTGAGGAGGACAATAGCCCAACTGGAGGGGTGGAAAAGTGATAGGATAAAATAAAATAGGAGGTGATAAGGACGGAAAAAATGCAAAAATGGGCACTGACTGCAGCAGTACTTCTTGGCGCTGCATTTCTTTTTGCAGCAGGCATAGCAGCTGAGTCGCCAAAGGGATCAACATCGCCACTATTTGCCTTTAGAATGGAACAGGTAAGCAGTGAGATGAACTTTTTACCTCTAGAAAAGAATTCCTTTGTCTATAACACTGAAAAAGGATGCCAAATAGGCTCTTCTCCATCGTGCGGGAACTGCAGTAATGTAGGGGCCATTTTCATCACATACAAAGCTACCTGCTGGTACACCTGTGATGGGACGTGTGGATACACCTGTGTACACACCTGCAATACCTGCTGGTACACCTGTGATGGGACATGCTCGCCCACTTGTCTGCGCACCTGCAATACCTGCTGGTACACCTGTGATGGGACATGCATGTTCACCTGTTTGGGCACCTGCAATACCTGCTGGTACACCTGTGATGGGACATGCTCGCCCACTTGTCTGCGCACCTGCAATACCTGCTGGTGGACGTGTGATGGGACATGCTCTCCCACGTGTGTCATTACGTGCGGCAGCACGTGCTTGGGAACATGCTGGGCAGGGTGTTCTTCTATGGATATATGTCCTGTAACTGTGAATATATGTCCAGGAGAATAGATAACAAGTACTTCCCGGAGAATAGAGGCTTCTAGGTCCCTTTTTTTCTTTTTTCTATTCTTTCTAACGTATAATTCATGATTTTCACGTGTGCGTTTTTATCGAAAACAGCAACCTTACTTCAAGAATAACAGTCGAACTAAACAAACTAAAAAAATAAAAACAAAGAAAAGGAAAAAATTTATTTCTCCTTCTTTGCAAATGCCTGTAAAAGTTCAATGGGAACCGGTAGTATCACTGTGCTGGTATTTTCCGCAGAAACTTCACTGATAGTCCGCAGCAGTCTTAACTGCATGGTCAGGGGCTCTGTAGCCATCACCTTTGCTGCCTCTGCCAGTTTCTGGGCAGCCTGGAACTCACCTTCAGCATTGATGATCTTGGCTCTCCTGTCTCTCTCTGCTTCTGCCTGGGCTGCCATAGCTCTCTGCATGGTCTTGGGGATTTCCACGTCCTTTATTTCCACCGTAGAGACTTTGATACCCCAGGGGTCAGTCGCTTCGTCAATGATCTCCTGCAACCTCGCATTCAGGTGCTCTCTCTCCGCCAGAAGCTGGTCTAAGTGTGCCTGACCAATGACACTCCGTAATGTCGTCTGTGAGATCTGCTGGGTAGCTGCGTAGAAGTTCTGCACCTGGACAATAGACTTCTCCGGGTCTATGACCCTGAAGTACACCACTGCATTCACTCGAGCAGGCACGTTGTCTTTGGTGATCACTTCCTGGACAGGTACGTCAAGGACTGCTGTTCTCAGGTCAACCCGGAACATCTGATCTACAATAGGAATGATAAAGAATATCCCCGGTCCCTTGGCACCCTGTAACCTTCCCAATCTGAAGATGACACCACGTTCGTATTCCTTCACAATCTTGATGGCGTTGGAAAGGATGATCAGGAATATGAATATGACAATGATCAGCACAGGGCTCATTAAATTTACCATTTTATCACCTCCGTGTTGTTTTTCTCTTTTTCTTTCTCTTTTTCTTTCTCTTTTTCTTTCTCTTTCTCTTTCTCTTTCTCGACAATCAAGAAGAGACCTTTTCGGTCTATAACCTTGACCTTTTCACCTTTTTTCATTTTTTGGCCGAACTTAGCCTTCCTCATTTTTCCCTGGAGGTCAATCTGCTCTTCAGGGTGAACGTCTTTAATCACGATACCTGTGAACCCTCTCATTTCTTCAACTCCTTCAGCCGTATTCCATGTCCTCCAACTCCACATTAGACACCTCAATTCCCCAGGGTTTCGCGGTCTTGGCGATAATCTCCTGCATCTCTTCACTCATGAGCAGTCTCTCATCAAAAAGCCGATCTGCACTCACCTCACTGACGACATTCCGTAACGTCATCTGTGAGACCTCCTGGGTAGCTGCAATGAAATTGCAGCACGTTGGTTAAAGCTTTTTCCGGGTCTACAACCCTGAAGTTAACGACAGCCTTTCCCCTGACGGGCATATTATTCTTAGTGGTCACATTCTCGAAAGGTACGTCGAGAACTATGTTCCTCAGGTCAACCCGGAACACCTGATCCACAATAGGAATGATAACGAATATCCCCGGTCCTTTGGTACCCTTTAACCTTCCCAATCTGAAGATGACACCACGTTCGTATTCCTTCGCAATCTTGATGGCGTTGGAAAGGAGGATCAACAGGATAAATGCAAGAAGGATCAGTACGGAGCTAGAGATTGTCGTTCTATCACCTCTCTATTTTTTTTCCTTCTCAACAATTAAGAAGAGACCTCTTCGGTCTACAACCTTAACTTTTTCACCTTTTTTCACCTTTTGGTCAGATTCAGCTTTCCAGATTTCTCCCCGGATTTTGATCTGTCCCTCAGGGTCTAGATTATCAACTGCAACACCAGTTAACCCGAGCATTTCTTCTCCTCCCGTCTTGGGCTTGGTCAATCGTAATTGGATCGCCTTGTACAGGGCAAAGACAAAGAAGGTGGCAGTAGCGGCAACAACGGCAATAATCAAGTACCTGAACTGCTCGTACCACTCCCGAGATACGAAGCGCTCCAACTCACCCGTGTCTCCAACACCGACCCGGAACAGCATCAGAGAGCCGAAGAACAAACAAACAACTCCTGCCGACACAAATAATCCAAAGGTGGGGGTGGCAGCTTCCACAATGAAGAAGACAAAGGCAGCTATGATTAAGATGATCCCGCCGACATTTAAGTTCACATACCCGAAGGCAATGATGGCTAGAATCAGACAAATAGTCCCCAGTGTCTCAGGGACTGCCCAACCAGGGGTGAGGAACCCGAAGATTAATCCGTAGATACCAATCATCAGCAAGATGTAGGCAATGTTGGGGTTGGTGATCACTGACAGAATCTTCTCTACTAATCCCATCTCAATCTCGGTAACCTGTGCATCCTTGGTGTGCAGGGTTGCAACCTCTCCAAAGACAGGGGCCTTGGTCTGCATCCCGTCTGCCTTGGTCAGCACCTCATCGAGATCTGAAGCTATGAGGTCGACCATCCCTGCTCGTAGAGCTTCATCTGCCGTCAGGGTCAGATTTTCAGTGACAAACTTCTCTGCCAATGCCACGTCACGCCCGTGGGACTCTGCTAATGACCGCATCACGCCTGCATAGAACTTCTTGTATTTTTCAGGTGCTTCCTGTATCTGTCCCGAAGTGGGGTCATATCCGATGATGGGCTCACACGCCCCTATGGAGGTCCCGGGGGCCATGACCACCAAGTGCGCCCCCATGGAGATGAACGTCCCGGCGGAGGCAGCAATGGCACCCTGGGGAGCCACGTAAATGATAACAGGGACCTGCGATTGGTTGATCGCCTCGATGATGCGCATCATAGAGTCTCCAGTCCCTCCTGGAGTGTCCAACTGGACGATCAAGGAGGACGCATTCTGAGCACTTGCTTCCGTTATTGCATCTTCGAAAACCCGCTCAGTGGATTGGTTGATCTCTGCTGAAATTCTGATGAGGTAAACCTGGTTCTGTTCAGCCTGAGTCTGAGCAGAGAACAGCAAGAGGATCATGATGAAAACAGGGAGATACACTTTTTTCATGAAGAGATGTGATTTTAGAAATATTTAAAGGTTATGGTCTTGAGGTTGTGAGGCGTCTGCTTCCATCACCTTTTACAAACATTTATAAACGTTCTGTGAAATTTTTCTGGAGGTGGAGTTATGATTGATGAGAAGCATGTAGAAGCCCTGAAAGGTATCGTAGGAGAGGAATACATAACCACTTCTAAGCCTATAAGGGTGTCTTATGTGGCAAATTCCATAATGGATATTGATTCTGAGACTGCAGATGTCATTCTAAGGCCACAAACAGTGGAAGAAATCCAGAAGATCCTCATATATGCTAATGAACACAAAATCCCCGTGACACCCCAGTCCAAGGGACTCAGCGGCGGCACTGCTACCCCTACCTTTCCGGGGGGTATCCTCTTAGACTTGTCCAGAATGAACACGATTTTGGAGGTGGACACTGATTCCCGATACATGGTAGTAGAACCTGGCGTCACCAATGGGCAGATCTGGGGGTATTTCAGAGAGAACTATCCCGAGTGGGTACCACCCATACCAGACGGTGCACCGTCAGAGGGGAGTGTCGTAGGGAACACGTTGGATAGAGGGTTTTCCGTCGTCACGTCAAAGTATGGACCGCAAGCAGATTTAGTTTTGGGATTAGAGGTCGTACTGCCCACGGGTGAGGTCTTAAAGACAGGTTCCTGGGCTTTACCGGGGGCGAAACCCTTCTACCGGTGGGGCATAGGACCGGACATGACAGGATTGTTCCTGGGTGCTCAGGGTACCATGGGCGTGGTGACGAAGCTGGCGACCCAGATCGTCCCCCACATGAAGTACATTGACCTGGTCTTGTTAGGATGTGAGACACCTGAAGAACTGCAGGACGTCACTTTAGACATTTTGAAGTGTGAGATTGGTGTCATGGTGCAAGGGGGGCCCTGGTGGTTAGTGCCCGGTGTACGCCAGAAGGAAGAACTGGCAAAAGAAGGATTATTAAACATTGAGGCGTGGAGAGCCAAGAAGTACTATGTCCCCAATTATATGATGAACTTCGAGATCTGGGCCAAGACAGAAGAGGAATTGAAGGACCAGCAGAAAACGATTGAGAAAATTGTCAATGAATGGAAAGTGAAGGGTGCCAAGGCTGAGATTCTGCCCATACATCCCAAGGCCAAGGCGGCCCGATTGAAGAAGCCCAACAAGATTGCCATTCCCTATGCATCCTACGAGAGGACGAGCACGCAGGGTGGCGGATTTCTGTTCATCACCTGGTATCTACCCTGGAAGGACACGGCCGAGTTCTGCCACATCTGTGAGAGGGAAATGCCCAAATTCGGGTTTGACCCCATATACTGGGTGGCATCCATTAAGAATGGGAGAGACTGCATTGGCATGCCTATCGTGTGCTACAGTGCCAGTGATCCCAAATCGGTGAAAGCAGTGAACGACTTCGACAGAGCAACCTCTAAAATATTTTTGGACCACGGCTGGTTAAACTACAGGCCGCGAAAATTCGTCCATGCGCCCATGATGTACGAGAGAGCGCCCGAGTACTATAACATGCTCTTGAAATTCAAGAAACTGTTAGACCCTAACGGGATCATGCACCCGGGGAGTTTGAACCTGAATATACTGGAGGGAAAACCATGAAGCAGCTCGAAGAGTTCGCACCCTACGTGTACACGTGCATCCACTGCAAGTTCTGCCAGTCCACCTGGACCAATGAACCGGACAAGGGATTTCCTGAAGGGTGCCCTGCAGGAAAGAAGTTTGGCTGGGAAGCGTACTACGGGTCTGGGAGAATGCAGATCATACGAGCGTATCTAGAGGGGAAATTGGAATTAGATCCAGAGGTAGCAGACATTCTGTACAAGTGCTCGTGCTGCGGGAACTGCAAGGTCCAGTGCGAGAACGACATACCGACGGTCGACATTTACGAGGCCATGCGGGCCAGACTGGTGGAAGCGGGGTTGGGTTCACTGCCTGCGCACAAGCCACTGGTGATGTCGATCAAGAACTACGATAATCCCTGGCAGCAGCCGAGATCAGCCCGTGCGAGATGGGCCAAGGCTTTAGACATTCCTGAAGCTGAAAAGGGCCAGGACATTCTGTACTACGTTGGGTGTACGGCATCATACGATCCAAATTTGAAGGTGCTGGCTGAGAACACGGCGAACATCTTCAAGAAGGCTGGTGTCAACTTTGGCATTCAAGGTAAAAAAGAGCGGTGCTGTGGTTCCACGTTGCTGAGAATGGGTGAAAGGGAGATTGGGCTGGAGATTGTGAAGGACAATATCAACTCGTTCAACGAGCTGGGTGTCTCGACGATTGTGACCTCCTGTGCTGGGTGCTTCAAGACTATATCACAGGATTATCCTGAGATTTCAGAGTTAAAGCCTGAGGTGCTGCACACGGTGCAGTTTCTGGAGAGGCTGATCAAGGAGGGGAAGCTGGAGTTGAAGACACCAGTGAACATGAAGGTGACCTATCACGATCCCTGCCACTTAGGAAAGCACAACAAGGTGGTGGATGCTCCCCGGAACGTGTTGAAGGCAGTGCCTGGGTTAGAGTTCGTGGAGATGAAGAGGCACGGCGTGGACTCCTGGTGCTGCGGTGCGGGCGGTGGTGTGAGGACAGCGTTTCTGGACTGGGCCACAGACACGGCAGCGCAGCGGGTGAAGGAGGCTGAGACGACGGGAGCGGACGTTTTGGTGTCTGCGTGTCCCTTCTGCTACCAGAACATTGACACAGCCATGAAGTCTGTAGGTTCGAAGATGAAGATGATGGATATCATTGAGATCGTGGCAAAAGCGCTCTAATTTTTTATTTCTTTTTTGATTTATTTGATTTTGAAAGAAATTTATTAAATTAAATTATTTGTCTATAAAAATCGATTTTCCTATCTTAAAGGATAGGAGAATCACATCTTGTTTTCTTTGTAAAATGGTTTTGTTTTCTTTGTAAACATTGAAAAAGAAAAAAAAATGAAGGTTAAAAAGAAACAAATTTAATGTCTTCTTGCGATAACTGCAGATCCATATATCAGGAGTAATGACAATATGGTAGTTCCAAGACATGATGAAGCATTGCTGACAGTGCAGCTATGGGAATCTTGGGCCTTGAGCACGCCGCCAACGTAACCCTCAGCTTTCACGGTGTGACTTCCATCGCTATATGCAGTCGTGTCCCAGCTGTACTGGAAGGGCGATGTGGTGTCTTCAGCCTTGAATGTTCCATCAATGTACCACTTTATAGAAGTGCAGTTGCTGGTTGCAGCACACGTGACTGTGCCAGAGACAGTCTGACCTCCTGTTGGGTTGGTTATGGAAACGTAGTAGTCGATAATGTTGTCTACATTGACCGTAATCGTGTCGTTGTCCTTGTACACGCCGGAATAGTATCCCTTCACTTCGATCGTGTGATTGCCATTGACGTATGAATTGGTATTCCAGCTGTAGCTGAAGGGTAAAGCGATGTCTGTGTATTTCAGTGTGCCATCAATGTAAAACTCTACAGTGTCAATGCAGCCTGTGGTGGATGTGGTAATATCAACTGTTCCTGAGACAGTTGATCCACTGACAGGACCGGTAATGGTGACAGTGGAGGTTCTCTTGGTCAAAACTGGTGTTTCAGGATCTCCAATTAGGTTGAATGCGTAGAAATACCATCTGTAGTAGGTGTCACTCTGCGCTGAAGGTGCCAGGTAGCTCTTTCCCTGGTTCAGCATGTCACCAAGGTGCTCCTTTCCATCACTGAATAAGGCTCTGAAAAAGGCTTCTACGAACTCACCGCCGTACTTGCATGCATCAGATGTGGAGTACCAGGAGTAGCTGGCATTGGCTATGGCTGCAATAGCTCCACAATCATCTTTGACCAACTCTTCCGCCAGGCAATCATTAGCTGTAAAGTCTCCAGTGAAGGAGGCTGGACTTATGAATACGGGCCAGAACGTATTGGTTAAACTGGATACGTCTTCATTACACCAGCTTACTCCGTAGCTGATGTCAATACAATCAGTGTTTCCATTACCCATGTGCTGGAATATCAATGGATTACTCGCCCATGCGTTTATCCAGTCAATCTTTGAGATAGGTTCAAAGAGATAGATTATCTCGTAGTCTGCAGGCACCCACCTAGCACAGTTCCAGGACAAACATCGGGAATCGGGGACGTTACCAGGATTGATTCGGGTCTGGTGGAGCACGACTCTCTTGGGCTTGTCAGCCTTCTCGTAAGCGATGACCTTGTTGACGAAGTTCTGCGCTTCTGAGACAGTCTCTACTGGTGCTCGGCCAACAGCAACCTCTGCATCCCAGTCAACACCGTCGTTGGGTTCAGCCCAGTAGCTGTCACCATCATTGTTAAAGTCACCGTCTAAGTGTGCATAGTACATGTCAGCCGGTATATTAGGTTCAGTATATCCGCCACTGCTCACATAAAATCCTCTGTACGGTATAACAGACACATCTCCACCAAGCAAGACATACTTTGTACCTCGGTTGGTGTACATGTCTTTGATGAAGTTTCTGATCTTCTCCGGGTTGTCACGACCAGTGTAGTGGGAATAGATCGAGTCTACTGTGTAAACACCAGTTCCATTGACGTAACAGGCTTTCCAGTTAGCTAGTTGCTGAAATGTAGGCTTTAGTGTGCTATTTGTGATGATAATGTACTCCTTGTGCACATTGACATTGATTATGTCGTTGTACACGTATACGCCGGAACAGTAGCCCTTTACTTCGATGGTGTGGTTGCCATCAGAGTATGGGTTGGTGTCCCAGCTGTAGCTGAAGGGTGAGGTCGTGTCTGTGTATTTTAAGGTGCTGTCGATGTAGAACTCGACCGTAGTAATGCATCCTGTGTACGATGTAGTGATGTTGACAGTTCCAGAAACAGTTGCTCCATTGGCGGGGTAGGTGATGGTGACTGTATCATCAGGAGGAGGAGTCCCATCTCTCGTCGTCAGAGTGGGCGATTCTGGGTCTCCTACCAGGTTTCGCTCGTAGTAGCACCATCTGTAGTAGGTGTCACTCTGTGCTGAAGATGCCAGGTAGCTTCGGGCCTTGTTCAGCATGTCACCGAGTTTCTCCTTTCCGTCACTCCAGCAGGCTCTGAACTCCATCTCACAGAACTCTCCACTCAGAGCGCATGCATCACTCGTGTTGAACCAGCCGTAGTTGTCATTGTAGATGGCTGCAATAGCACCATTGTTGGCATCCTTGACGTAGGCTTCTGACAGACAGTCGTTGGCCTCGATTTGTCCTGTGATGCAGGCGACACTGGTGGTCCAGGGCCAGAAGGTGTTGGTTAAACTGGCAACATCTGTGGTGTACCAGCTGACAGTACCAACGTCCTTTTCGTAGTTAATGTAGTAGACGTCGGTGTTTCCGTGTCCAATGTGTGCGACTGCCAAGGGGTTTAGAGCCCATTGACTGATCCATCTGCTCTTGGGAACGCCACCCGCATCCTCTTCAAAGACGTAGTTTTTGACGTAGTCTGCAGGCAGCCAGCTGCCACAGTTGTAGGCCAGACATGTGGCATCAGAGACGTTACCAGCTTGCACTCGGGACTCGTGGAGTAAAACTTTCTTGGGCTTGACAGCCTTCTCGTAAGCGATGACCTTGTTGACGAAGTTCTGGGCTTCTGTCACCGTCTCGCACGGTGCTCTTCCTATAGCAACCTCTGCGGTGAAGTCGACACTGTCGTTGGTCTCACCGTAGTAGCTGTCGCCATCTGCATTGTGAGTGCCGTCCAAGTGGCCGAAGTACATGTCAGCTAACATGTCGGTGTCAGTGTATCCACCTGTAGATGCGTAGAATCCTCTGTAGGGAACAGCAGAAACATCTCCACCAAGTAAGACGTACCTTGTACCATTGTTGGTGTACTTGTCAATGATGAAGTTCCGAATCTTCATCGCGTTGTCTGTACCAGTGTAGTTTGCGGTAATCCAGGCTACCGTGTAAACAGTAGCTCCGTTGACGTAACTGGCTTTGTGAGTGGCTAATGTCTGGAAGGTAGGCTGCATGGTGTCGTTGGTGATGATGATGTATTCCTCCGTTGCCAGTGGAACTGGTCCATCCTCGTAGGTTCCCAGTACTTCAGGGTTGTCCACCATACCGGAGACATCTATTTTGTCAGCCATTAATCCTCTGTACAGTTTGTTCTTCAT
>JADDYB010000746.1_pt1 | contig 10335 bp, 8 predicted proteins | sample 8641941 | NCBI WGS metagenome assembly JADDYB01 (sample SAMN16275377, study PRJNA637457) | freshwater sediment metagenome | isolation source: Lake Kineret sediment | place: Israel: Lake Kineret | collected 2013 | reverse complement strand
CAATTCTGCAGATAAAGGCCAAGGAGAAAGGGCTGGGTCTGACCATGCCGGTTGTTCAGCGCATTGCCGGCACCTTGGATTCCGCCAGGAAGATCGAGGGCTTTCTGGTACTTCTTTCCTCTGAGGCGAGAATGAAAAACAGCGAAATTACCGAGGAGTTGGCCGCTTCTCTTCTGGGAAAAGGGGCGGGAGAAAACGGACAGGTTGTTAAAGCCAGCCCGCAGGATGTTGTTTCCGCTGTTTCCAAATACTGCTCCATCGGCAAAAGAAGCCTTTTGGGCTCTTCCCGGGCCAGGCCCGTCGCCAGGCCCCGCCAGATACTGATGTACCTTTTAAGAACCCAGCTCCAGCTGCCTCTGGTGGAGATAGGGAGAATTGTCGGGGGACGCGACCACACCACCGTCATGCATGCTGTTGATAAAATCGGTCAACTTCTCTCGAGCGATGTGCAAATTCGTCAGGATATCCTGGGGATAAAAAACATGCTCTGAGGATAATAATTTCAAACAATGCACTTATCAACACTCAAGCTAAAGTTGTCCACAAACTTGTCCACAAATACCCTCGAGTGTTTTAAACACCCAAGCTTAAGCCTAATCAAGCTTGGTTTTCCACATATCCACCGTCCCTACTACTATCTCTACTATTTAATTAAGAAAAATACGATATACTTGGAAACGATATGAAACTGAAAGTTTTGCAAGAAAACCTGCAGACCTCCTTAACAAACGCTTCCCGTTTCGTGAGCGTCAAAGCCCAACTACCAATTCTGGCCAACATCCTTCTTCGGGCAACCAAGACAAAATTGACGGTTGCCTCAACCAACCTTGAAATTGCTATTTCCTCCTCCGTTGGTGCCCAAATCGCCCAAGAGGGAGAAATCGCCGTACCGGCTAAGGCCATCACCGAAATAGTTGCCAATCTTTTGCCGGGAACAATTTCTCTTACGGCGGAAAAGGAACAACTAAAGATTGAATCTCAAGGTTCGACCTTGAACGTCCTTTCCATGAACACGGCCGATTTTCCAGTAATTCCTCAGAAAGTAGAGGCAAAAGAAGCAATGGTCCTTCCCAAGGAACCTTTTTTGGCGGGGCTTTCTCAGGTGTTGTTTGCTTCCTCGATAGACGAAACAAGGCCTATCTTAACCGGAGTTCTCATGATTTTTAAGCCGCAAGAGCTGGTTCTTGTGGCCACCGACGGATTTCGGCTCTCGCAAAAAAGAATCGGAGCCAAGGGTTTAAGGAAAAGCCAGAGATTGATTCTCCCCAAATCCGTTCTCGTCGAGGCCTCCAGACTTTCCGGAGAAGGGGATGAAATACTCTTCGGCTACAAAGAAAGCGAGAACCAGGCAGTTTTTGGTTTTTCCGACACGGTTCTTTCCTCCAGGGTCTTGGAAGGAGAATTTCCGGATTTCGAGAAAATAATGCCCAAGGAAACCTCTCTTAAGGTCGAGCTCGACAAGGAAGACTTCTTAAGGGCGGTCAAGTTGGCCTCGGTTTTTGCCAGGGAGTCGGCAAATATTGTTAAGCTGATTGTTGGTAAAAACAGCACCAAGGTCCTGGCGGAAAGCCCCAGCTCGGGAAGCCAGGAAACCCAAATCGAGGCAAAAACGGAAGGGTCGGCAATGGAGATTGCCTTTAACTACCGGTTTTTGGAAGAGTTTTTACACGCCGTCAAAGGAGAAACAATTAAGATCGGTCTTTCTTCTCCGTCCTCTCCGGGGATATTTACCGACCCGGCAGACAAGGACTTTATTCACCTGATTATGCCGGTAAGGGTCCAAGGCTGACGTTTATTGTCTCGGCTTGTGGACCTTTGAGTAAGCCGCGCCCCACGTTTGGATGAAGTCATCGATTGTGGTTGGGGGAAAATACCATATTTCCAAAACCCCGGAGCCTGTCACGTGTCCCAAGAAGGCAACCCCTTTATCTGGGTAAACATAAAGATTAAAGCCGTTTACAGAATAAGGCCCGAAAAGTGTTTCTTTAGGTTCGCCCCAAAGCTGGATTAATCCCTCTTTTGTTATTTCATCCTCCAACGTTATCTGTTCTTTAATAAAAACGGCCGTATTCTTTTCAATTGATACAGTATGGGGAAGGTTGGGGTTTGAGGATTTGAAATCAAGAACAGGGGAACTGGTGGCGTTTAAGGGTGTCCCCAGGGCGGCAACAACTTCGTCTCGTGTGCTTACCCCTGGCGCCAAAGACTTATACGTGGTTCTAGCTGTAGGAATCGTGATTGAGGGCGGAGAAGCCTTGCGGTTTTTCAGGAAAAGAAAAGCAGCTATGGCCGCGACAACAAAAAGAAATATAATAATAATTTTTATAATTCTGGCGCTCATATCAAAAGATTATCTAAAGATATACCTTTCTACAAATTCGATATTTTTTGGATTTCCGGATAAACAGGAAGAACGAACGACATAATTAGCAATCGCTTCGGCGAAACCTTCAGCTTCATAACCCTCAACGCTCGGACCCCCTCCATAAAGACAGACAGGAAGCTCCGCCAATGTTCCTGGGTAGGCTCGATAAGTCTGAAAAATGGAGTCATTGCCATACGAGAGAACGTGGGCGGACTCATGAGCAAGAATATAAGTTGCGTTTCGTAAATTGGTTAAACCGCGAGAGTTAAAGTAGATAATGTTTCCTCCTGGGGCACATCCCCAATCGCCGCAAACATTGGGCGGGTCGTAATAGAGATTTACTTGACTAAAGGTAGCACAGACGCGCGCGACGTAGGTTGGGGCTTTACCGATTAAATTACTGACAGCCGCTAGTATGGCCGACCTTTCTCCGGAAGGCCAACTCCCGGCAATGTTATAACAACCGGTGGGAGGGTTGCCAATTATGATTGACGCCAGGCCTGTTGCCGATGCCCCTTTTGCCTCAGGGGCATCGGCCGTAACAGTGAATGTGTTAGTGACCAACGAGTCGCGATAGGATGGCCCGCTGTAGGTTTGGGAGTAGGTAAAAACAAACGGTTTGGTTGGAGAAATTTGGGTGGGCGCCTCAGGCAGAGGCGCAGGACAGGGACTGGTAGAGCTTTCCCCAAACACTTCACAGTCGTGCTCAAAAGAGACATTGGTAAGAACTCCCTTCTTGGCTGTAATAGTAATGGTGTAGGTAACAGTAATAGGCAAATCGGAGTTACCGAAGGGTCCGGAGGGCTCGACTTCTTTAACCACGCCGATAAAGGGGTTTTCTTCAAGAACAGAAGATGGTCGAGGAGGAACAACGTAAGCTCCGGAGTTGATGATGAAAAGGATAAACGCAACCGCAACCGGAATTGAGATTAAGGCAACAATTACGGGCGTGGCAATGGTGGTCACAAAAGCGGAACCAAGGGCGCCAAAGAAGCCGGAAACCGCGCTTCCAACCCCGGCCGCCACAGCGCCAGTGCCCCCGGTAAGCGAAACCGCAATTCCAACCCCGCCGGCAACGGTTAAAAGGGGAATACCAAAAACCAATCCGACTACGACCAGCGGTGAAAAAAGAAGGGCATAGGCAACATCTCGGTGTTCCCTTAAGAAGTCCAAAACCTTTCCAATTGTTTTGTCGACAAACCATCCAACCGCATATCCTATTGCCGACCCGACAGGACCACCCACCGCGGTTCCAGCCCCCGCCCCCACAACTTTTGCGGCCACAGCTTTCGTTGCTTTGGAAACCAAACCCTTGACCGCTTTTGAGGCCAAATTGCCGAAAAGCTGCTGTCCGGCGCCGACTAAAAGGTTCCCCAAAAATGAACGCCTGGGAACAGCCTGTGTGCCTCCGGCCTCTTGGGTACCAAAGATAATTGCAACCTGGCCCTGAGGCAATTCTCTTAAAAGGAAATCAATGTCTTTTATCGGAAAGGCCCTTCTGATAAGCTTTGTCTGTAAAGGATTTCCCGTTTCGATGCCCTTAACGGCCTTGACAAGGTCGTTAAGCCTTTTGGCCTCCTTTGCTTCAAGCGTAGAAGTTTTACTCTCGAGAGACTCGCTCGTAATTCCTCTGGTCCAGAGAGTAAAAGCACTGGCGGTCACTCCTCCTTGTTGGATAGCGATGGTTGGTGTGGCAAAAGCAACGGCGGCTCTTACAGGAGCCGAGGCAACCCTGTTGGCAATTTTTTCAAAGACCTTGCCTGTCTGGGGGTTTATTTTTATTCCAACAGAAAAGGTTTCAGAAGCGGTAGCGGGGGCGGCCACAGAAGACACTTTGTCGGAGGACGGGGAGGCTGGAGGAGAAACCGAAGGGGCGGAAGGAATCTTTTCTGTTGGGGGAGTTGTTTCTTTTGCCCTTTGACTCTCAAGAAGGGCTTCCTTGGCCAGTTTCTGTTTTTCGTAGGCCGAGAGCTTGGTCTGTTTTTCTTCAAGATCTGCAACCAACTCGTCGAGCTTTTCGGGAACCGTTCTTTCAACCTCTTTGCCTTCGTTCCAAGCCCTGACTATTTTGGCAGCCTCATCGACAGAATCGGAATTGGTAGTATTTAAAGCCAGCTCTAAAAAATCGAGGCGTTTATACCCGCCCCAACTTTCATGGTAGGGCAGACTTGTCCCTCCTAAAGAGAAAACGTCTTTGGCAACATTGGGATAAAAGGCAACAATTCCGTCGTAGAGGAATTTTACCGTTCTTTTACTGGGAGGTTTAAGATTGCTTTGGGCCATAGGGTTTATAGGGAATCTTTTCCTGGGGTTTGGTGGTAATTAGCCTGTGTTCTTCCTCCGAGGCAACCACTCTGATGGGAGCATGGTGGGGTCCGGCAAAAAAGATACCCTCGCCAATATTGGCCGCCAAAAGCAGTTGTTTTTCTCCCTGCGAAAGATAAAAAACTTCGGCGATTTTGTCGATAGCCGCCGGAGATTGCTTCAGGAGTAGCTGCATCGAGGAGTTGGTGACAATGGCTTTGCCGATGTCCTGGGCCAAAAAGTCTTCCACGTCCTGGGTAATGGTTGTTAAGCCCAGGAAATATTTTCTGGCCCTTTTAACCACCGACCAGAGAAATTGGGCAGAGTCGGGATAGCGCATCATGTGCCAGGCCTCATCCACCACTAAGAGCCTTCTTTTAAGGTCTTTTCTAACTCGGGTCCAAATATAGTCAAGGATGATAAACATGGCGATGGGCCTTAAGATATCCTGAAGGTCTTTGACGGAAAAGACGGTAAAAGGGTTTTTGATGTTGACGTTTGTTTGTTTATCGAATATTCCGACAAAAGAACCCCGGACAAACTTTTCAATTCTTGCTCCCAAATCCAGCGCTTCGGCCGTTTCCATGCCGATGAGGGTTTTGTATAAGTCTTCCATTAAGGGAGGCTCCTTCCTTTGGGTAGCCGGGTCTTGGGTAATCCCCTTGCCTCGGTAGGTTGCTACCAACGCCCGGTCAAGAAGCGCCTCTTGGGAGGGGGTAATTGCCCCCATAATGACCTTAAAAAGAGAGTGCAAAGAAAGAATTTTAAGCCCGAGTTGGTTTTCTCCTTCCTCGTAAATCTGGGAGAGGTCGAAGGGGTTAATCTTGGACGGGGAAGAGAAGGAGAAGGAGATAAACTCTCCGCCCGCAGCCTCCGCCAGGGCTTTATACTCCGCCTCCGGGTCGATAACAATAATTTCCGATCCCAGCATTAGAGACCTTAAAGCCTCGAGTTTAACGAAATAACTTTTCCCTGCTCCGGAAGTGGCGAAGATAGTCATGTTGGCGTTTTCCAAAGAAAAGCGGTCGAAGATGATGAAGGACTCGTTTTCGGAATTGGTGCCGTATAACACCCCGGTATCGGAGGAAAGTTCGGCCGAGGTTAAAGGAAACGTCGTCGCTAGCGAGGTGGTGTCCATGTTGCGGGTGATGGAGAGCCTGTCGACCCCGAATGGTGCTGAAGAGAGGAACCCCGCTTCCTGGTCGAGGGTAGCGTGTTTGGCGACGACCAACAAGGACCCCATGGTTGACTCGACCTGACGGGTAATTTGGTTAAGCTCTTCAAGGGAGGGGGCGGGAATGGTGATATAGAAGGAAAATTCGAAAAATCTCTCCGCCCCTTTGACGAGTTGCTCCTGAAGACTCCTGGCGTCCTCGAGCTTTGCCTGGGTTGAGGGGTCAACGATTTTTCCCCTTTCCAAATCCGTGGCAATCTCGGCCTCCATCTCGGCAATTTTTCTTCTTAAATCATCAAGGACGCTCTTCCCTTCAACCGGATAAAGATAGAAGGAAATGTCCAGGGAGCTATCGAAATTGATAATTGGCTCGAGCCAACCTGGGGACACAAACCTTGGATATCCTGCAATAAACAAGGTTCTGAAAAACACACCGTTTATCTTGACATAGTCAAAGTCAACCTCAAGCGATTGGGGGGCAACCACGTCCAGGATGCCCAACCCGGCTCCCGGGGACATCAAGGCAGCTTTGGAAACTACTGGCTTGGTATTTGCTGTCGGGTTCATCGCTGGATTGCTATTGCCTCCTCTTTCTTGATTGACGGGATTTGGGGGTTATAGACATCGTAAAAAAGCTCAACCAGGGCGGCCGAGGATAACTGCCTAAGTTTTAATCCCAGCCTTCCGGCTTGCCTTATCAGATGGTCGCGCCTGGGGTAGAGAAGCACCTTGGCTTTTTTAAGAACATATGACTTGGGGAAAGGGAGAGGACCTTTCCTTTTGGTTGTTGTCAAAAAGCTTTTGGCAACACCCAGTTCCAAAGCACTAAAAGGGATAACCAGGTAGAACTTCTTCCCCAAAACGTTTTTCTTCTTGATTGAGTCAACGATGAACTTTTTATAACCCTGCATCAAAAAGGAAAGCTTTGGGCTGGTGATTTTTTTGGACGCAACATCAAGATAATTCATGTAGCTGGTGATATCTTTTCTTTGTGTCCTGATCACAATCTGCAGGGAAAAGGAAAGAGAGTTAATGAGAGCCGCATAGGCCGCAATGACCGCCTGCTGTTCTTTCTCGGAAAGAAGCCCAAAGTTTAAAGAAGTAGACTCCATGACCAGGGCCGCCCCTCCGTCTTTATAAAGAATCAAATCGTCAACAATATCGGCAACAGGAAGGTGCGCCTGGGTGCTTGAAGCAAGAGCCGTATCCGGAATGGACAAGTATGGGATTTTCATTTTAGGCGGCCATTAACTGCTGACTGCTGACCATCTCTTCGGTGGCAACATTCATTTGGGAACCCTTTGCCCTGAGGGCAATCGGGGGAATAACTTCACCCTTGGCTTCAAAGGTAACCGGTTCAAAGGCAAACCCCTCCTTCTCGGTAATTATTTCGTAAGTGCCGTTTTGTAAGGGAGTAACGATAATGAAGTGCCCGAGCATATTGCTCTTAAGGGCCCGAACAGGTCTCCCCGCGGAGTCTCTTATCTCAAGGATTGCCCCGTTGATAATTTTGCCTTCTTTGTCGAAGATTTGCCCCACAACCGTATTGGCAACCGTTGGGGGATTGGGAGGAGCCGCCTCAACCGCATACTGGGCCGCTCTTCCCGAAAGAGATTGCCCGACAACGGTCTGGGTGACAGTTGAGGTTTTTATCTCGGGGGCAGTCGGGGGAGCTAAGGGTTTTTCCTCCACCACAACCCGAGGCGCCATTCCGGGTATGGCGATAGAAGTTGGGGCCGATAAAGGAACTTCCAAAGGGCCCTTGGGGGCAGCGGGTACCGAAGCGGGTGGGGCAAAAGGAGCTGTGGTACCCCCTCCACCGAAAAGTTGGGCAACGGAGGAGAGAAAGGTTTTTTCGGCATTCTCAAGTTTGGAAAAAACAGTTCCAGTGGGGGAGGTTATCGGCACATACCCCGCAGATTTTTCGGGGGCAGGGGCAATGCCGGTGGGAGCGGCCTCCGGTTGAAAGAAGATATACGGAGTCTGAGATTTTTGCCAGGAAAAAAGAGTGGGAGAGTAAATGGAACGGAAAAAAGCAATAATCCACTTTTCCAAAGGCCTCTCCTGAAATGGCAAAAAAGCAAGAGCAACCCCCAAAAGAGCAAAGAAAATGATAAAAGGCCATTTGATAAGAGGGTGGAGGGGAGAGGCATAAAAGAGTAAAGAAAACAACGCTCCACCTGCGAGTTGGAAAAATTGCTTAAGGGTCATATCCCCAACCAAACGGAATTGGTAGGAAGATATCTGTTGCGGGATAGGGTGTTGTTCCATAAAAATACAGTAGTATCTATATCAGCCTATCCCGTGAAGTGACTATTTCAAGAGGAAGCCTTTTTCACAACTGGGAACCTTTTGAAATTGCATGCTTCTAAAAGCAGGTGTTAAAATAGGAACATGCCAGAAGAAGAACCTAAAGGAATTCCAGAGTCGAAAAAAGGCCCAGAGAAGTTGGCCGAGTGGCTCGTTCCAGACCCTAAAGAGTGGGGCAAGATTCAAAATTCCGCCCTAAAGATGGAGATACAACTTCTTGGAAGACATGGAGACAAGACAACGGCTACTCCAGAACGATTATTGAAAACCCACGAAAGAATAGAGGAGATGGTAAGGTCCGGGCAAATTACTCTCGAGGAAGCTGCGGTTTGGATGGGGCCTATCGAGCAAAGACATCAGGAGTTGGTCGAGGCGGGGACAAAAGACGCTGGAGAAAAAGAATTTGGGAGAGTATATGAGGGCTTGGCCGAAGGGAGAGAGCTTGGCCCAATTCCGCCCAATGAGGTCGTTGCTTTATTCAGACAAGGCAGGCTGGGGATGTACGAGAGGTTCTGGGGGGAGAAAGTTAAATTCCTGGATATCACGAAAGAAGAAGAAAGAAATATCTGGGCTCTTCTTAATATGGAAGCCTTTAATCACGATATTATTACGAATCCCCACGAGAGATGGAAAGGCGTTATTGACTTCTGGCTTACTGACTTAAGGGACGCAACAAGACTTTTAGGAAGAGACGAACGCCATGTAAGTGCCGGAGGGATTAAAGAAACAGAGCGTTTAATCAAGGCAATGATGGCAATATCGGCTTCAGCCAGGGCAATGGACGTTAGCTCAGGAAATGCCGGTACTTATTGTAACCTTATGACTCCGGGGGGAGAAAGAGGTCCCAACCTAGATAGGGCAGATGAATGGGAAGAATTTTTGCTGCATGGAGATCCGGAGAAATTATCTTTGGTAATTGGCAATCCCGTTGTCCGCTTTTTCTACGTGAGGGTTTTGAAAGACGCCGGCTATGATGTGCCAGAAAAGTGGGAGCTTGACGAGAACTATCAAATAAAAAACAACTTATTATATAACGGTAATGAAAAGCTTGAGGCGGAAATTAAAGATAGGCTGAAGGACAAAATTAAAGACGAAAAAGCCCTTGAAAAGGCGGTCAAGGAGGAACTCATCAAATTAGGGTACATTTCTGCCCTGGATACGCCATCATTTGATCGTGCCAAAGAGGGTGACTTAGTCAGATATCTGCGCGAGCACGGTTTTGAAGGCAAAGAGGGGTTTGACGGGTATATCGAGCACTTGATGAAAGAAGATCCTGGGGTAAAAGCTTTTGTCGAAAAACAGGTTGAGGCGGGGATAGACGAAGTTTCCATCTGGTCTGCGGCAAAACTTGCCTGCGATTCTTTCTTGGTTGATAAATATACGGAGTGGGAGTATGAAGTTACGGAAGTAGAAAAGAGAACGGAAAATGAGAAACATTCATACACATTTAGGAAGCTTATCCCGAAAGTTGGCTGGGGAGGAAACCCCCTTACGTCTGTAATTCAGCCCACTTTTCTGCAGAGACACATTAAAAAGGTGTGGGCAGGTGACGACCGGGCCGTCTTAGATCTTGCAGATGGGGCTTTTCATCCCGAGGAAACAACTGTTCTAAGAGAAAATGGCGAGAAAGACAAACAGGCATTTGATTTAAAGCCGACAATGGTTGGAGAGTATAAGGCCTATGCCCGTTATAGCGATGCACTCTGGAGATTTGTCGGAGGTTCTCAGGGGCAAGAAATCCCGCTTTTTACTCCTAAAACCTTTGAATCAAATGAGGGCTTACACAAAATTGCGCTTCTTCTCGACCAGGTATTAGGTACGGGAAAGAAGAAGGAATTAAAAGCTATTATGCTTGCGAGAATGATTCAGGCTAAGGCCCTAGCAGCGGCCGCCTTATCTGCGAAGCCTGGCCTAAGGGAAGATTTGGGGATTATTCTAGATCCGGAAAACCGAGAAATGCCTTTTTTGGAGGTTAGAAAAGAGCTGTGGGGACCGGATTTTCGGGCAAGAAGCGGATTTCTGGCAAGGTTAGCCTCAGGGGAATTAAGGTTCAAGTTTGAGGGTAATCCCCTCGCGATTGCGGCCCTTAAACAATCCTTCGCCATCTTGGTGACAAACGATCAAACACTTTCTCGCGAACGAATGGGACAAATCGCAACGCCAGAAACGCGGCGGCGGTGAA
>JADDYB010000744.1_pt1 | contig 10368 bp, 8 predicted proteins | sample 8641941 | NCBI WGS metagenome assembly JADDYB01 (sample SAMN16275377, study PRJNA637457) | freshwater sediment metagenome | isolation source: Lake Kineret sediment | place: Israel: Lake Kineret | collected 2013 | reverse complement strand
TATTCGGGTTGGATTTTGAGACCGAAACTCCGCTCCCGATCAGTTCCGGCGGTTCAATCGCTACATATTCCGGTGCAAGTGCTGCTGCACCGGCGCTGGTGGATTCGTTGTTCGAACAGACAACGGAAATAAGCTTTTGTGCCTGTAAAGCCCTGACTGATGCTTCAATCTCAGCAAGTCCCAGGCGTCTCTCTGAATGGTTGATAAGGGATCCTGCAGCTCCAGCCATCCTGATTGCATCAGCAGTGATGTGCCCGGTGTGAGCGCCGGGTTCAAAACCGTCAACATGCTGTGCGTATACCGGAATGGCGAAGTGGTGACAGAGCGGGTGAAGATCCACATAGGATGGCGCAATCGCAATAGTTACCCCGCTTTCATGCGCTACGAGTTGTGCAGCATTCGCGATCATATGACCGCGATTGCCCATTCCCTCTTTGAACGTCTTTAAGTTTACCAGGATTAAGGGTGCAGACATAGTAACTCCTCGTTTTTACGATAAGATTTGGTCCCTGATACACCATTTCGGTTCAACGGTGATGAATATTTTGCCCTGGTGAAACAATCAGTTACGATTCCTGCAGCCCCCGGACGAAGTGACCGGCAGTAATTCCTCCGACAGCAAGGCGTTTTACTGCATCTTTCAGGTATCTGAAATGAGGATCATGGGCAGGCACTCCTTTTTCTGCCAGCTGTATTGCTTCCTGATAAAGACGGATCGTATCCATGGTATAGGAACCGGTCCTGCCGCGTGCATCAATAAGCACTTCACTGATGCCAATCTGCATGAGTGACGGGAGATGGTCAATAAGGCACATTTCTGCAGAGTTGTAAATGTGCGAGCGGCATTCACCATCGATGCGGACGGGGAATGTGTGCCCGGTTGCATCCATGATGCCAAAGAACCCGGAAGTGCCCGTATCACCCGCTTTCCTGTTACACGGTAACCAGGGCTGGAGAATACAGTTCTCTGAAATCATTGCTTCAACACTTCCCTGCACGATAAGGGCAAACGAAGGTGAGCGGTCCACCAGCCGGGCTGCATGGATCAACAGCCGGATCTCATCACGCGATAGTTCCGGAGAGAGGGTGACCGATCCAAAACAAGAAGGAAGGTGCCGGACGGCTTCATGATTGAAAATATTGAGCCCAATCGATCCAAAAAGGACTGATGCCGGAAGACACTGCGTGAGAGCATGGGCAGTGCCCCAGTTTTCCACCATCACTTCGGCGATATCCAGACTCAATGTCTGCGACAGAAGGAAAAGGACCGAATCCAGGTAGTTGTTGTCAGTGATCCGGGGGAATTTGAGCACAAAGCGGATACCTGCTTCACGGCATATCCGGGATGCAGTAATAGTCTGTGATGCAAACGAGGGAAATCCGGCAGGGATCCTGCAGTTGCCCCGTGTTGGCGTGAATACGGGTTCAAAACAGATAAAATCGCATCCGGCTTCTGCAGCCTTCTCAACGGACAGGAGCGAGTCTGTACAGACACCGAGAACCAGTGAAGATGAGGGCACGGTCTCGCTGGTTTTTGGTTGGCGGATAATTACCTCCGGTTTCAAAACATTCCAACGCAGCTGTGCCTGTTCAACGCATTCCTGAGGAGGATGGGAATATGCAATCATCATCTCTTCAGCCCGTCCAAGGAATTCCCTCCGCATGCGGTTTAATCCTGCAAGGGGGGTAAATAAATCACCGGAATACTCAAGGGAAAAATTCCGAATCGCAAACGGGGTCCCTCCGGTTTTTTTCAACTGCTGCTCTAACTGTTCCCGTCTTAATGGATGAGAACGAGCAGGCACCAGGCAAAAATCAGAGCGGTATATCAGGGGTATTGCTCTTCCTCTCCGGGTATGTATTAATCCTTCAAGCACCAGATTGCCACCGCTATCGATCCTGACATCAAGATCCACAGGAACAGGATGTCGTAACCCGACGGGCGGATGAGCAATTATCTGCCGTGCCCGCATTTCAAGATCTGTTGAAGAGGTGATGAATACTCCCGTACCAGGTTCAACCGCCTGAGGAACCCTGATTACAATTTCCCCGTCTTTCTGCACGGGAACTGTATTGAGGGAAAATCCATATTCCTGACGGGGATTTTTGGGATGGGTGAGGAGGAGCCCGTCACCAGGAGAGGGAATGAGAGAGCTGTTAGACCTGAATGTTATGGTTTTTGATTTTTCATCATACCGGCTCACATAGCCGATGCAGATGCCCCGGTTGTCCGAAGCATCTGTTCCCATGAGTGCGGCAGGCGATTTTTCAAAAAGATATCCTGACGTAAAACCGCGGTTGAAGGTGAGGCGGAGATCCTGGAATGCCCCGGGAGATTTGGACACATTTCCCGCTGCAATTGCATCGAGAGCTTGCCGGTACGTCGAGATGACAATCGAGACATATTCCGGGGATTTCATACGACCTTCAATCTTCAGCGAGACGACAGGCGAGTTGACTAGCTGGAGGAGGTTCTCATAGGTACAGAGGTCTTTTGGGGAAAGCAGATAACGCCCCGGAGAAGGAAGTTCACGAAGCCCTTTCGGCCGGCCGTATTCATCGGTATCCCCGGCCATCAGGGTGTAGGGTTTACGGCACGGCTGGGCACACATACCACGATTCCCGCTCCTTCCCCCAATTACAGATGAGAGCAGGCATTGACCGGAATAGCAATAACAGAGTGCCCCGTGAGCAAACACTTCAAGCCCGATGCCGGATTCACCTGTTTCCCGTGCTATACGCATTATGTCGTTAAGCGCGAGCTCGCGGGCAAGAACGACCCGGGAAAAGCCCTGTTCAGCAGCCCATCGTACCCCTTCTGTTGAATGAATTGTCATCTGGGTTGAGGCATGAAGCGGCAGCAGGGGGACAATATCCCGGGCGAGGGCGGCAATTCCTGTATCCTGCACAAGAACAGCATCAACGCCGATTGAGTACAGCCAGATAAGATATTCAGCCACTTCTGGTAATTCCCTGTCGTGGATAAGAGTGTTTATCGTAACATAGACACTGATATCCCGGCTGTGGGCAGAGCTGACTGCCTTTTTTATCTCCCCATCGGTAAAATTCGTGGCAGATCTCCGGGCACCAAATCTCTTTCCGCTCAGGTAAATTGCATCTGCACCACCAGCGACAGCTGCCCGGAATGATTCGGGGGACCCGGCAGGTGCGAGAAGCTCAGGGATCTCTTTTTCTTTCCGGATGTGAGGAAACAACGGCATATATACTCTCGATTATTTTAAAAAGACCAGGCTGAAAATTCCCATCGTCGCAAGAATCGTTACGATGGAGATAGAGATATACCCTGCCATTATCAGGAGGATTGATCTGGTTTTCGGCCACCCGAGCACCCACGATACCGCGGGGCAGACATAAAATCCCAGGGTCATTACACCAGGTAACAGGCCATAGATACCATATTTTGTCAGGAACGAGGATTGTTTAGCCCGGTCTGATGACTTTTTTAAGAACCGTGATACCTTTTCTGAATGTTCCCCCATGATAGCAAATATATCAAACAATACCAGGGTGACCCCCAGTGCCACACAAACCAGTACACACAATACAAAAACCGGGGGCAAACCAAGCCCAAGACCAATCGGTGCGGCACCATACTCAATTATCAATGTGCTCGTGATGAGCGCAAGGGTGGAAGGGAGGGGGATAGTAAAAAAGAATGCGATGGTAAGAGGTAAAACAACAACCAGAACGAGGGCTTTGATGATTGCCCCCAGCAGGGGAACCAGGTAATCGGGGATAGTTCCGGTCTCCATATCAGTAACAGGAGTACTGTCACCGTGAGATAAACAGGTATCTTCAAAGTACAAAGAGGGGACGAGAAAACAGTTGAAACGCATCTGTTTTTTTCCTTATCTGTTCCGGTTTATGTAAGACCAGAGCGGTTCTTTTTTTTACACCACAAACCAAGAGAGTGTAACCATGAAGATCATTGCAGCGCTCACGGATCCGCTCGATGCCTCCCGGGCGCAGGATCAGGGTGCCGATATGGTCGAACTCCGGTTCGACTTAATGGCAGGAGACCCGATAAACCTTGTCAGGACATGTAAAGATATATGCTCCTTACCCGTCATTGCTACTATCCGTTCTGCGCAGGAAGGAGGCCAGTTTTTCGGCGATACCGGAGAATGGTTTGAGAAGATCCGGCCGGTCATCCCGCTTGTTGATTATATTGATGTTGAGCAGCAGTTTGCATCCTGTGCTCTGCCGATAAAAGAAGCCGGAAAACAGATCATTGCCTCGCACCATACAGGGCAGATGATGCCCCTCCATGACCTGTTCAGGCTTGAGCGTGATCTCAGGACGTTTGGGGATATTGTAAAAATCATTGTTACACCTCAGAATGAAGAGGATATTATCGAGCTTATCGCTTTTACTCATGCAGTAAAAAAACCCATCTGTACTGGAGTGATGGGAGCACAGTTCCGGTATGCCCGTGCCATCCTTCCCCTGTTTGGTTCAGAACTTGTCTATTGTCATACCGGGAATTGGACTGCCGAGGGGCAGTATTCGGTGCAGGAATTTATCTCCCTGGTAAAATTACTGACAAGCGGGAAGTAAGGATTTTCTAGAGCCGGTAAAATTATTTGTATATCTTTTTTTATGCCGGCATTTTTTGAAAAACCATATCCCTAGAGAAATTCTCCATTCCAAGATGAAACGAATCAATTCATGCCCGTTTCTTAAAGAACCCTTTTATCGATACTTTACCTGTTCCAGCATACAATCCATCAGCACAAGAGCGAGCATTGCCTCGGCAACCGGTACAATGCGGGGGACAATGCAGGGGTCGTGTCTCCCTCCAACAGAAATTTCAACGGAATTGCCGTGAATGTCCCGGGTCTGCTGAATCTTTGCAATTGAGGATGTTGGTTTTACCGCTATGCGCACGACAATATCCTGTCCTGAAGAGATGCCCCCGAGAATGCCGCCGGCGTGGTTACTCAGAAATCCGTCATGGGTCATCTGATCGTTGTTCTCACTTCCGAATCTTCCGGCTACTCCAAATCCATCACCAATCTCAACCCCTTTGACTGCGCCTATCCCCATCATGGCTCCGGCAATAAGCGCGTCCAGTTTTCCAAAGACCGGGTCTCCAAGTCCGGGCGGGCATCCGTCAGCAGTTATCTCAACGATACCCCCGACAGAATCGCCCGCTTCTTTTGCAGACACGATTTCCTGTTCGAATTCACCAGGATTTGTTTTTCCATGGATTTTGAGGATTTTACCGGTTATGGTGATGCCGTGTTCTGCAAGGTACGTTAATGCAACGGCTCCGGCAGCAACCCTTCCTACAGTCTCGCGTCCGGAACTCCTCCCCCCGCCCCGGTGATCCCGGATACCGTACTTTTCCTGGTACGTGAAATCCGCATGGCCAGGCCGGAATTTTTCGCGAATTTCCTCATAATCCTTCGAGTTTTGATTTTCATTTCGTACCATAAGTGCAATAGGCGCTCCCGTAGTCCTGCCGTCAAAAATCCCGGAGAGTATCTCTACCCGGTCCATCTCATTTCGAAAAGAGGTGAGCGGAGATGTTCCCGGGCGTCGCCGGTCAAGTAACGGTTGTATATCCTGTACTGTCAGTTTCATACCCGCCGGGCAGCCATCGATGATAACACCGACAGCTGCACCATGGCTCTCACCAAAGCTGGTAATCCGGAAATTTCTGCCAAACGAATTCATAGGACCAGTTCCCTCACTTTCTCCACCGGGACATCTATACCGAAGAACAGGTAGAACTGCTCCCGTGCCTGTTCGATGAACATTTCAACACCGGTAATAGTCCGGCACCCCTGTGCCCGTGCGGCTTCGATCAGCGGTGTTACCGGGGGGGTATACACCAGATCGAACACTGTCATGCCTTGATGCAGCTGATCCATTCTTAAGGGATTTCGGGTATCCGGTTGCATGCCAAGGGGTGTCGCATTCACCACAAGGTCCGGTTTGATCTGGTCAAATTCTTCCCAGCCGCCCCAGCTGCACCCGAACCGTTCAGCAAGTTTTTTTGCATTTTCCGGTGTACGGTTCAAAATCGTCACGTCCATATCGAGATCAGTAAGTGCATAGGCTGCCCCTGCCGCAACACCGCCGGCACCAAGAAGCACAGCCTTTGCCCCTTTCATCGAGACAAGAGGTTTGCGAACCCCGAGCCAGTCCGTGTTATACCCGATGGTTGTCCCGCACGCAAACACAACGGTATTCACTGCGCCAATCTCCTGTGCTGCGTGTTCATCGATCTCATCAAGGTATTCTATCATATCATGTTTGAACGGGATGGTGACAGCCAGGCCTTTTGCATCAATCATTTTCGCAACGTTCATGATCTCGTCCAGTTCAGGATCCTCAAACCAGGTATAATGGCAATCAAGGTGATAGAAATCAAAGAGTGCATTGAAGAGCTTCGGACTCCTGCTGTGAGCACACGGGTAGCCGGCAACCCCCAAAATCCGGGTGCGGGGGTTACGATCCGGCCCGGTGAGGATATCCTCAAGTTTTTTCAAGGGATTGGAGGGGAGCCGACCGGTTTTGAAAAATGCCAATGCACTATTCCGCTGGTTCTCAGTCGGAACCCCGGTCTGCAGGAGTGCAAGAATTTTTTCGCCAGCCAGAGTTGGTGAAGTATCGCTGGTATCCATACAGAAATCTGCGGAGGCATAATAATTCCGCCGGCGGCGATCCATCATCGCAGCAATTTCTTCATGCAGGGTGAGACTGGTAAGAGGGGGTCTTGGTTTTTTTAATAACCGTTTTTCGATCGTATCAATATCGGCAAACAGGAGCACAACGGTGCTGTCACGGTGGAGATGTTCCATGTTTTTTGGATCGCAGACAACACCGCCCCCCGTGCTTATGATTACATCCGCTGCGGGGAGCGAGGTGATAACCTCACGTTCAATGCTGCGGAACCGTTCTTCTCCATCATCATGGAAAATATCAGGTATTGACCGTCCGGTCATTGTCTCAATGAGATCATCGGTGTCAATCAAAGGAACATTCAGCCTTGAGGCAAGGATCTTTCCTATTTCGGTTTTTCCGGTCCCACGAAAACCGGTCAATACAATCCTTCTCATTTCATTACTCCGGCAAGTATATCCCAGAATCCCGGGAACGACTTGCTCACGCATTCAGCATCCGTGATGGTAATTCCTCCAATGCCCAGACCAAGCACTGCAAAACTCATCGCTGTCCGGTGGTCATTATCCGGGTTTATTATTCCCCCGTGAAGGGGTGTCGGGAAGATCGTTATTCGATCATCTTCTGCCTGAACATTCCCCCCAAGCGCCTGCAATCGTTCTGCAGTACCTGAGATACGGTCACTTTCCTTGAACTTTAAATGGCCGATACCGGTGATCGTTGTGGGTGTTTTTGCCATTGCAGCGACCATGCAGAGGGTCTGGACGGTATCCGGTGATGAAGACATATCAAACGTGATACCCCGGAGATCTCCGCTCCTCTCAACAGTCACTGCATTCCCTGAACAGGTCACTGTACATCCCATTAACCTGAGCGCATCAAGAAACCTGCGGTCACCCTGAACGGAATCAGGAATGAGATTTTTTACCGTCACCCTGCCCCCACAGATTGCAGCAAGGGCAAAAAAATAGGATGATGATGAGTAATCTCCTTCAATGGTATATGTCCTGCCCACATACTGTCTGCAATTACTGACACAAAACCGTGCATACTCATCCCGTGTGACGTGCGCACCAAACACCTGCATAACGTCAAGGGTAATATCAAGGTAGGATTGCGATGCGGGAGGTGAGGGGATTACGACCTCAACTTCGGTTTCTGCATAGGGTGCGGCGATGAGCAGTGAGGTAATGAACTGGCTGCTGATCGTTCCGTCAACGAGAACCCTGCCCCCCTTCAGATGACCACTCACTTTCATGGGGGGATATCCCTCATTTTTTAAGAAATCTATCGTTCCCCCAAGGCAAAGAAGTGCCTGTGCAAGCGGGCCAACCGGACGTTCCTGCATTCGCTGACTGCCCGTAAGTATCACGGGATGCCTGCAGAGCAGGGCAAGAGAGGCGATCAGGCGAAGGCTGGTCCCTGAGTTATCGAGATTGAGAAGGGTTGTATCACGGGTGGGAAATCTGCCGCTGCATCCCTCAATAAGTATCTGGTCCGGATGTACCGTTATGGTCACTCCCAGCAGTCTCAGGGCATGAATGGTGAGCCGGGTGTCTTGTGCAAAGAGCGGCTGCAGGAGTGTTGTTGTACCGCTCCCCAGCGCCCCGATAATAAGGGCCCGGTGCGTGTAACTTTTAGAGGGAGGGGCAGTAATCACCAGATCAACGCGCGTGGTGCGTGGTGGCGTAATTATCATGGCGGAACTCCGATGTTCCGGTAGCAGCCGAGCTCCTTTACGTCAGAAATGGATTTGAGCTCATCAAGAGCCTCACGAGTATCCAATGTCCAGGCATAATCCAGAAAGAACACATAATTCCCCATGCCTCTTTTCGATGGACGCGATTCGATCCTGGAAAGATTAATCCCACGCCTGGCAAAAACTCCCAGAAGATCATAAAGAAGACCAGCGCGATCAACGGTTGGATCGATAACAATACTGCATTTTTGTGCCCCGGTTTTTTGTGAAACCGCTCGTGAAATGCGTACAAACCGGGTTGTGTTGGATGCATTGTTCTCAATGTTTGAGACGAGGATAGGCATTTTGTAATAGGATGCAGCCGATGCAGAGAGTATCGCACCCGCGTTGGGGGTTTTTTTTGCTTCAAGGGCACTGGATGCATTGCTGCTGGTATGGATTACCGGAAGTCCCCATTTTTCAAGATGCCCGCTGCACTGCTCATGGGTCTGGGGGTGTGCATAAACAACCCGCATCCGGGAAAGCGGAACCAGGGAAGCGAGATAGTGGTGGATCGGCATGTACATCTCTGCCGTAATGAAAACAGGGAACCGTAATAATCCATCAAGTGTTTCGCCGACTCCTCCGGCTTCTGAGTTCTCAACCGGTACTATTCCATCCCCTTCCCCTCTGGCCACTCCCGAGAAGATACCGTGAATTGTTGATTCCAGACTCACCGGCTGACATCCCATCTTCAGGGCAAGTTCATGAGAGAACGTCCCTTCAGGCCCCAGCGTGATTATCGTCATCGGTTCACCATACATTCTATCAGGGAATCAGTCGTTTTCATTGCTTCATCGCAATAGGTACCGAGATGCCGGGTGTTTTGAAGGAAGAATTCCCGGAATAGGGAAGGATCCTCTGAACCCACAATCCTGCTGAGATTTTCTGCTGATGAGGTGCATATCGACAGCACCTCCGGCACAAAGGGATTCTGCTGAAGAATATCTGCGTAGAGGCACGGGTCTTGTGACAACAATCTTCCGACAAGAGAAAGTTCGATATGGTAGACCGGGCTGGTGAATGCCCGTGTTGTTTCGATGTCGATTCCCAGCCGCCTGACTGAATCAGCCATGCAGAGCGTGACAAAATGGGTGAGGCCCTGTACCACCGCCATCATCCGGTCATGTTGTTCGGGTGTTGCAAGGGTACACTGTGCCCCTTCACTGCGAAAAATGGACAGGAGGGATTCAACCGTTTTTTCATCAGCCCGGGCCGGGCAGACAATAATTGTCTGTTGCCGAAGGGATTGTACTGTTGGCCCGAATAACGGGTGTAACCCGATCACACGGGCTTTTGAATTGAGCATGGCAGCTATCGGTACTGTTTTGAGTGAGGTGAAATCGCAGAGAATCTGATCTTTTTTAAGAACCGGTGAAATCTCATCAATTACCCGGACAGTATCATGGATTGGGACTGATACTATAACAAGATCACATTGTTCCGCCAGCTCGGTATTTGTCAGAAGGGTCGACCTCCCCGAAACCACTACCTCATACCCGGCACGCTCAAAAACCGGGATAAAGAGCCTGCCCATTTTACCGGTCCCGCCGATAATTCCTGCCTTCATGTATCACTTCTCACGAATGGTTTCTTTGACTGCCATGCCAAAATGCCTGCCACCTTCAAGAGTGCATCCCATGACGGTGTCGCCCTTCTGGAGGTTTACCACAGAGATGGCCTTCCCGTCCTCTCCGACCAGCCGGATAGTCTCCGCATTCTGGAGGATCAGGCTGACCTTTGCCTTTCCGGCTTCAGCCTCAACCAGCAGCAGGGGCCGTCGCTCGATCTTGGTCCTGCCGATAATGGCGGTATGGGCTGTTCCCTTCCCGTCAGTGACCAGCACCTGGCCGCCAATGGCGAGGTCCGAAAGATACGCGGTCTTCCCATCAGGCTGGAGAATGTAGGCATGGACTGCCCCGGCATTCACCCGGAACGGGCGGGGTGCCACATACGGATTCTCCAGCGTCTCGGCATGG
>JADDYB010000743.1_pt1 | contig 10386 bp, 6 predicted proteins | sample 8641941 | NCBI WGS metagenome assembly JADDYB01 (sample SAMN16275377, study PRJNA637457) | freshwater sediment metagenome | isolation source: Lake Kineret sediment | place: Israel: Lake Kineret | collected 2013 | reverse complement strand
GCGCATCAGCCGGGTCGGGTCGGCGAGGTGCCGGGCACCCTTCTCGTGGACGACGATCTCGGCGTTCGGGTACATCTGCGCGATGTCCCCCACCCCGCCCGCGTGGTCGAGATGAATGTGCGTGACCACGACCGTCGCCAGGTCGGCGGGCCCGATCCCGGTGGACGCCAGCGCGTCGCGTACGACCGATGCCGAGTTGCCCGCGCGGTCGCGGACCTCGTAGTCGATCGAGTGGGGACCCGTGGTGTCGCACGAGACGAGCGTTCCGGGGTGCCACTCGCCTGAGTCGATCCTCCAGCGGACGGCATCGATCGGGGACTGGTTCGGCGTGTAGTCGGGGTGTGATGACTCCTCAACGAAGATCTCGTATCGAGTCGAGCCAGGAGGTGAGGTCGTATCGAGGAGTGAGGCGTAGGGCCTGCTGCGGTCGATACCGAAGCTGACGGTACGTGTGATCTCGACGTTGCCGGACACGTCGGCGGATCGATACGAGATGTCATACCAGTAAGCGGTGTTGTCGTTGATGCCGAGCTGAACCGGGTAGTCCAGCGGGTTCGGCGAGTACCAGTCCTGCGGCTGGTCGTTCTTCACGATGCGCATCTGCGTATGGCTCACGCCCGACGGCGTGACCCCTTCGGGTGCGTCGTCGGCGGCGCTGAGGGTCACACCCACGGGCTGGCTCGTCCACGACGACTCGGGCACGGCGACGTCGGCGGCCGAGGTCATGGTGACGGAGGTGAGGGGTGCGACGTTGTCGGTCGGTGCCGTTGAGACGATCTCGAAGGCGACGCGCACGTGTTCGCTCTCGTTGCCGGCGACGTCCTCGGCCCAGTACTCGATGAACTGTGGGCCCAGCACCGACATCGTCGCAACGGAGCCCTCGCGCTCCCAGTACCAGCCATCGGGCTCGAGGCGGATGAAGTGCACAGCCGCGACTCCCGAGACGGCGTCGGTCGCCCCGACCGTGACCGTTGCGGTGTCGTCGAACGTGGCGTTGACGGTAGCCGTTGCGACCGGCGGCGTCTTGTCGATCTTCGCCGTGGCCGTGTGGGTCGTCTCGACGTTGCCCGCCACGTCCCTCGACCAGACGCTGACAGTGTGCGTGCCGTCCCCGGTGATGGCGTGATAGCCGCTTGTGTGCACCGCCGCCTCGCCGCTGTCGATCGCGTAGCGGATCTCGTCGAGCCCGGAGGCCTGCTCGTCCTGGGCGTCCGGATCCTGAGCGGTGAACCAGACGTACTGGTCCGCGGTCGTCCACGCCTCGCCGTGTGCTCCGTGAATGACGCTCGCAGGGGCGTGCGTGTCGGAGTACGCGATCACGAAATCGGCGGTCTTCGTCGCTTCTCGGTTGCCTGCGGCGTCCACCGAGTAGTACTGCAGCGTGTGATCACCGTAGCCGGTGAAGTTGTTCGCCCAGCCCTTCGTCCACGGGCCGTCGTCGTACTTGTACCAGGTGCCACTACTCGGGTACTCGGGGTCGTCGTGGCGCACTGCCGACTCGGTGGGAGGCGATGACAGGGCGCCCGGCTCGGCAGACGAGAAGATCAGGTTCGCGTGATCGTAGAAGACGTGCTGCATCGCCGGGATCGTGGTGGTGGGCACGGTCGAGTCGAGATAGAGCCGGATGAAGCGGGGGTCCTCGGAGTTGTCCGCGTTGTCCGTCGAGTAGCACCAGATGTTCGTCTGCCCCTGCGGACTCACTGTGAACGTGGCGCCTCGGGTCTGCAGAGTCCACCCGCCCGAGTCGCCGACCCGGTAGTACGAGTTCGCGAGTCCGGACGGCTGCTGACCTGCGGCGACGCGGTCGTATGCCTGTAGGATGAGGCCGGCGGAGCCGGAGACCCAGCGGTCGGACCAGCCGTCTATGGAGGTGACGGGGGCGACCGTGTCGGTGGTGAGCCGGTCGTGCGTGAGGACGGCGTCGATGCTCTTCGGAACGCGCATCGAGACGTACCACGGCTCGTAGAAGAAGACGCTGCTCGCGGGGCCGGTGAGCTGGTCGTCGTAGTACTCGGCGAGCAGCGTCTCGCTCTCCGGACGGCTGGAGTTGTACGTGGTCGTATCGAACTTGACGATGGGGTTGTCGTGCTCGGAGAGGCCCGGTATCGCGTACGCGCCGTTAGAGCCGGTCGACGTCGTCGCGAAGGGTCGGTATCCGTATGCGACTGGGTCGACGCTGGTGACGCCCCAGACCGAGACCTCGACGTCGATTCCGGCGATGCCATTGTCGGCCGCGTCCTTCACCAGGCCGGTCATCGTGACCGCAGCGGGAACGGCGAAGTCGAACTGTTGTGTGGCATCGGTCGTGACTGTGAGCACGGTGGCCTGGTCGGCGAAGTAGCCGATCGAGCCGCTGCACCAGCCGCTCAGCTTGCTCGGTGAGGGGTCGGTGTAGCGCAGCCGGTACGTACCTGCAGGGAGGTCGAGGCTGTATCCCGCGCTTGTCACGCAACTGCCGGCGACCGTCCATTCGCCGGCGCCGTTCGGCACCACCGCCTCGACCGTGCCCTCGCCCGTGCCGCCCGTGATGGTGCCACGAATGCGGCCGGCACGGGCTAGGCTGGCGTCGATCTGGCAGAACGCGCTACCGACGTTGAAGCTGTTCGCATCGTCGACGGTCACCTTGTCCGAGTGGAACTCGGGCGCGTAGCCGCCGGCGATCACATCGAAACCGATGCGGTACGTGCCGCTTGCCAGGTAGCTCAGCACGTAGTAGCCGTAGCCGTTCGTGGACGCGGCCGAGATGGCGTCCCACGAACCCTCGTAGGAGTCGTAGGCGTAGAGCGTCGCCCGCGCCCCAGGTATGGGAGCGGCCGAGGAGGCGTCCCGCACGTAACCGCCGATCGTGGCCGCGAGGGCCGCCGACGGGAAGGCAAGCGCCGTCGCGACGGTCACTGCGAGGATGAGCATCGCGCCCCTCGCACGCGACCGACGTGAGTGCGCGAGTTCGCGAGGGGTTCGGGCCGGCTGCGCGGCGTTCATGAGCGTCTCCCCACCGCGTTGGTATCCGAGCGCGCATGGCGCGGTGCTCATCGGTGACTGTTGCGCCTCGGTGTGCTCATTCTACTCCGCGCGCCGACGCGCGCGTGCGAGCACGGGCGAGGTGCCGAACAGCAGGTCGTTCTCGAAGCTCACGCGTTCCATGAGGATCGAGCCGGCCCTTCTTCTTCGCGTGCGCGTACGTCTTCCACATGGCCTGCCGGATCCGGGGCAGCGTGCTCGGGCGCCGGAGCGCTTCGAGGACCTCGCCGCGCAGAGCCTCGAGCTGTTCGGCGGGCGGGCGCTTGGGCAGCGCCGCGAGCGCGCGGCCGATACGGTCCGCGAGGGGACGGTCGATCTCCTGCACGACGAACTTGAGCGCGTGCCACGCGTCGTAGAGGTCGCGTGAAGTGGCGAGGGGGCGGTCCTTCAGCCAGAGCCACGCATGCATGCGGCGGCGCCAGTCCCACCACTTGACGGGCCCCGGCGACCACCTCGTGTCCGGTGCCGGTCAGGTGGATGGGGTCTCTCGGCACGCCCAGCCCTGCAAGGCACTCAGGGCACACCGGCGTGAAGACGAAGTCGCTGCGCTCTCGCCCCAGCCCGGCGAGCCCGTCGAGCGAGCGGCCGTTGTAGCGCACCGGGCAGCGGTAGACGCACGCCGAGATCCCGAGACGCACCTTGCTCGTGATGAGGCCTGGCATACCGGCGCCTGCCCTTCTGCCGAGAATCGCGGCATGCGGTCACGTTCACCTGAATCGGTATGTCCCCTATTGCGTGCGGCGGGGTATCTTTCTTTCAACATCCGCCACGAGAGAGCCGGTGACCCGACCATGCCCGTCAGCGTCGTCACAGACTCCGCGAGCTACCTGCCCGCCGACATCCGGGAGCGCCTGAACATCCGCGAGGTGTCGCTCTACGTCCGCGAGAACGGTTCGAGCGTCCGGGAGACCGATCTCGACACGGCCGAATTCTACCGCCGGCTCGCCACCTCCGAGGGGTTGCCGACGACGTCGCAGCCCTCGCCCGAGGACTTCGCGCAGGCCTTCGAAGAGGCCGCTGCGGATGGCTCGCAGGTGCTCGCGGTGCTGATCTCCGGCGGCATGAGCAGCACTGTCGAATCCGCCGAGATGGCCGCCGGACTCGCGCGCGAGCGGATGCAGGGCATCTCGGTGACGGTCGTCGACACGCGCGCGAACTGCATGCAGGAGGGGTTCGCGGTCATCGCCGCCGCCGAGGCAGCCGCTGCCGGTCGCCCGCTGGAGGAGTGCGAGCGTGCGGCTCGCGAGTCGATGCGCCGCAGCCGCTTCCTGTTCACGCCGCGCAGCCTGGAGTACCTGCGCCGCGGCGGGCGGATCTCGCGGGCCGGGGCGTTGCTCGGCAGCACGCTGGGCATCACGCCGATACTGACCGCCGAGGACGGCACCACCGGGGTCGCCGGCCGCGTGCGGACCCAGAGCAGGGCGCTCGACGAGATCGCGCGTCTCATGCGGGCCGACGTCGACCGCTGCGGGCTCAAGCAGACGGTCGTGCAGGGCATCGTCGACCTCGACCGAGCGGCCGAGTTCGCGCGGAGCCACATCGAGCCCATCGTGGGAGGCCAAGTGCCCGTCATCCCCATCGGTCCCGTCATCGGGTTGCACGTGGGCCCGGCCGTCGCCGTCACCTACGAGACGGTCGAGCCGCTCAGCTGAGCTGCTCCGGCCCGGTTCGGGTATCGTGTTCCCGGTCGAAAGGGAGCACATGAACCGAGGGGTGTGGCAGGCTGCGGCGGCGTACGCGATCTGGGGGCTGCTGCCCCTGTACTGGAAGGCGCTGCACGACGTCCCCGCGTTGCAGCTCATAAGCCACCGCATCGTCTGGTCGAGCGTCCTGCTGACCGTGGTGCTGCTCGTCATGCGTCAGATGCGTTCGTTCGCGGCTGGCGCGTTCCGGCCGAAGACGCTGCTCGTCTACAGCGCGGCGGCGTTGCTGCTGGGCGTGAACTGGCTCACGTACGTGTGGGCCGTCAACGCCGGTTTCGTGGTCGAGACGAGCCTGGGCTACTTCATCAACCCGCTGCTGAGCGTGGTGCTCGGTGTCGTCTTCTTCGGCGAGAGACTGCGGCCCGTCCAGTGGACGTGCGTGGGGCTCGCCGCCGTGGGCGTGACTTACCTGGCGTTCGACTACGGCCGCCTGCCGTGGATCGCCCTCGTGCTCGCGGTCACGTTCGCGACCTACGGGCTCGTGAAGAAGACCGCCCCGCTCGGCTCCATCGACGGGCTCGCGCTCGAGACGGGCATCCTCTTCCTGCCCGCGGCCGCCGTGCTCGTGCTCGCCGAGCGCGCGGGCACGGGAGCGATCGCCGGAGCTTCCTGGCAGACGCTGCTTGTGCTCGCGGGCGCGGGAGTGGTCACGACCGTCCCCCTGCTGCTGTTCGCCTCGGCGGCCCGCCGCATCCCGCTCGTGCTGATCGGCATCCTGCAGTACATCGCGCCGACGCTCCAGTTCCTGCTGGGTGTGTTCGTCTTCCGCGAGACCGTGACCGTCCACACGCTGCTCGGCTTCGCGGCCGTCTGGGCGGCACTCGCGCTGTTCGCAGGCGAGGCGGTCGCCCGCAAGCTGGGTGAGATTCCGGTCACAGCGGAATAAGGTTCGGGGGGCCGCGGACGGCGGCTTCGGAGTCCGGCTCGGGGCATCAGGGGAGGAACGTGGTGTCTGACCGCAAGCGCGTGGTCATCATCGGTGGCGGGTTGGGTGGCATGTACGCGGCGGTGAAGCTGCGAAAGGCGCCCGTCGACATCACCCTCATCGACAAGACGAACCACCAGCTCTACCAGGCGATGCTGTATCAGGTCGCTGTCGGGATGCTGTCGCCCGGGCAGGTGGCGCCGTCTCTGCGCAGCATGCTCAGGCACCAGCCGAACGCGCGGGTGATGCTGGGGACGGTCACCCACATCCACCCCATCTCCCGCGAGGTCGTACTCGCCCGGCCTGACGGGCCCGAGGAGGTCATCAGGTACGACACCCTCATCTTCGCGCCGGGAGTGCGCACCGACTACTTCGGGCACGACGCCTACGCGCGTAGCGTGGCCACCCTGAAGACCATCGATGATGCCGTCTGGCTCAGGAGCCGGATACTCTCGTCGCTGGAGATTGCCGAGCTCGAGGACGACCCCCACGAGGTCGAGAAGTGGACGACGTTCGCCATCGTCGGAGCCGGTCCGACGGGCGTTGAGGTGGCGGGAGCGATAGCGCAGCTGACGCGCTCGGTCGTGCACCACGACTTCCGCAAGTTCGACCCGGCTCGGACGCGAATCGTGCTGATAGACGCGGCGCCGCACGTGCTGGGGCCGTTCGCGCCCAAGCTTCGGGACGCCGCCCTGAAGGCGCTGCGCGAACAGGGCGTCGAGGTGCTGCTCGAGACCCGCGTGACCGACGTCTCGAGCGGCTCGCTGAAGCTGCTCCGCGAGGACGGGACGACGCAGATGCTCGAAGCGAGGACGATACTGTGGGCGGCGGGCATGCGCTCGACGGCGGTCGCCGACGACCTCGTCACTTCCACGGGCGCGCTGACCGACCGCTACGGGCGCATCCACGTCGACGACCACTGCCGCATACCGGGCCACCCCGAGATCTTCGTCATCGGCGACGCTGCCAACCAGGGAGACCTGCCGATGGTCGCGCAACCGGCCATGCAGGAGGGCAAGCACGTCGGCAAGACGATCCTCGCCGAGCTCGGCTTGGGGAAGGACCCCGGTCCGTTCAAGTACTTCAACAAGGGCACCATGGCGCAGATAGGCCGCGGCAACGCGGTCGCCGACGCGTTCGGGGTCGTGAAGCTCTCGGGCTTTCCCGGCTCGGTGCTGTGGGCGGTGCTGCACGCGTGGTACGTCGAGGGGCTGTTCGCGAAGGTCGAGGTGACCGCGCGCTGGCTGTGGAGCCTCGTCGCGGTCAACCGCCGGGAGCGCGTGATCACGGTGAAGAGCGCCGCGCTCGGCGATCGCCCGCTGCCCACGACGCCGCACTCGCGCAAGGGGTAGGCGGCGGGGGGCTACGCTCGAAGCGCGAACGCGTCGCGCGCCATGAGCGCGGCCAGGCCGAAGACGAACGCCGATGCCATGCGCGACATGCCCACCAGCGCGAAGCTCAGGTCCACCTCGCCGCCGAACGCGCCCATCGCGAGGTTCGCGATATCGCCGACCGAGAACAGCGCCGCCGCGATGGCGACCGCTATCCACGGCCGAGACAGGTTCGCGCCACCCACCGCCCGGATGACGAGTACGACCAGCACGGCCGGGGCGAACATGAGCATCATGTCGGACACGGTGAAGAAGACGGTCTCGCTGCGCATGGAGCCCGTGACCGTCCGGAACACGACGGTGACCTCGAACCACAGCAAGGCAGCGGTCAGAAGCGCCGAAGAGCCGAAGGCGACCAGCGCGTGTTGCCGGATGCTCACGACCATCCGGTAGGCCCGCGCGGCCAGTACCATGCCGGCCAGCAGAAAGACGTACTGGATGAAGTAGGCGGGTGTCGCCCAGCTGGGGAATGGAGGCGATGCGCTGGTCACGGTGGACTGGATGACGTATACGATGTCGCCGACGACGCCGAGTGCGACACCGATGGCGATGAGCCCCCACTGCCTGCGCACCGGCGAGCCCTGCTCGAAGCGGAGCGTCACGGAGACGAGCAGCCCCACGGAGGCGAGCATGAACGCGCCGAAGATCACGTAGGCGGCCGTCTCGCCGGCTGCGCCGAGAGGGAGAAGCCCTAAGACGCCGTTCGCGGCGATGAGGACGATTCCGGCAGGCAGAAGCCTCTTCCAGAGGGGTGCGCCCACGGCGTCAGACAACGGTGTCCTCCTTGATGCGCCCGAGCAGGGAGTCGATTGTGGAGCTGGGTGCGATGGGACTGAGGAACGCGCGCACCGCGCTCTCGACGGCCGGCCAGTCAGCCCAGCTCAGATCCTCGGCTGACGCTCTGCCGGCGTTGCTCGCCGCGGCGCGGACGCATGCGCCGGCGACCACCGGCCCGGCCTGTGGAGCGACAACGCTCTGAATCGAGCTTGCGAAACCCCCCATGAGCAATCCCCCCTAGAGATCACACTCGGTGTTTCGGCCGATAGTGCGTCGCACTTGAGTACGAAGTGATGCCGGGACGCGCTACCCGTCAGCCTTCCGAGAAAGCCGAAAGCCCGCCGGGGCTTGGCGGGCTTTCGTGAAGGGGTTCGTGTGTGAGCGCGGTGACCTAGCCCAGCGAGCTCCTGGCCGCGAACACGGGGGACAGCTCCAGCTTGCCGGCAGTGACCCGCTCGAACGCTTCCTGCTCCCTGCGCGCCATCCAGAACAGGACGGCTGCGGTCATCATCGGGCCGATCAGAGCGAACGTCATCATGAACCAGACGCCCAGCTCGAACTGGTAGACGACGCCCCACGCGACCACTGCGACCGAAGCCGCGAAGAGCATCGCGGATGCGAAGCGCTCGTAGTACCAGCCCACGATCAGGGTGACCGCGACGGCGACCAGCGGGATGCCCGCGCCCACAAGAGCGGCCGCCCAGCCGGTCTGCTGGAACGAGTACAGGCCCGCGAACGCCGCGATAGACCAGAACGCGCCGCCCAGAATCACGAAGGCCCGCGCGACGCCACGCTCGGCGGCGACCCGGGCGCCCGCGCTCGCCGGCTCGCGAGTGGCGGCCTTGGGCGAATGTGCGATGTCGTAGATCATCGCGCCGACGACCAGCGGAATGCCGATCGCGACGGCAGCGAGGCCCACCAGGCCCGTGATGATGAGGATTGCCGCGAGTGTGACTGACATGGTCCTTACCTCCAACCGACTTCGAGCCCGTGCAGGCTCTGTGTGTCTTCATGGAGAGTATCGACCGGTTCGAGGGGTGGTTGGTGGGGGTGCGGTTGGCGTCCTGTTAGGGTTGTGTGAGCGCTTTCGGGAGTGTCACGCGGCCGGCAGTGCGAACGAGAACGCGGTGCCTTCGCCAGGTGTCGAGGCGACCTCGATGACCGCTCCGTGCGCTTCCACGATCTCCTTCGCGATCGCCAGCCCCAGCCCCGCGCCGCCACCCGCACGTGCGCTGTCGGAGCGGTAGAAGCGCTCGAAGACGCGCGCGACGTCCTCGGACGCGATCCCTTCGCCTTCGTCTGCGACCTCGAAGCGCACGGTGCCGCCGGCGAGGCCCGCGCGCAGGTGGATCGTGCCGCCTCCGCTCGAGTGCTTGAGCGCGTTGTCGGTGAAGCCGATCAGCACCTGCAGGATCCGGTCGCGGTCCGCGTCCACGCGCGCCTCGCCCGCGTCGTTCTCCACGGAGACGCGCACGCCGGCCTTCTCGGCAAGGGGTTGCATCACGCGCGCGGCGTCACCCACGATCTCCGCCACCGAGACGGGGTCGCGCTCCAGCTTCAGACTGCCGGCGTCGAGCTGCGCCAGCGTCAGCAGGTCGTTCACAAGGCGCCCGAGCCGCTCGGTCTCGGCGGCCATGGTCCGGATGAAGTCGTCGCGGACGTCCGGTACCTCTTTGGCGCCGTCCTCCAGCAACTCGAGCATGCCCTTCAGCGCGGCGATCGGGGTGCGCATCTCGTGGCTCGCGTCCGAGACGAACCGGCGCTGCGCCTCCTCGACGCGGCGGCGCTCAGTGACGTCGCTCAGCAGCAGCACCGCGCCCTCGACCGCGCCAGCCTCGTCCACGAGCGGCGTGCAGTGCATCAGCACGTCGCGCGCACCGAGCCGGGCGAGCCGCGCCACGCTGTCGCCCGCGAGCCCCTCGCGCACCACGGAGACCACCGCGTCCTGCGAGGTGGTCTCGGCCAGAGCGAGCCCCGTGACCGCCCCGTCGCCCGTGGCGCCCAGCAGCCGCGCCGCCTCGGGGTTCATGACGTTGACCGTCTGGGCGGCATCGACCGCGAGGACGCCCTCGGCCATGGACTCGACGACCGCCGCGATCCAGCGCCGGCCCTCGTGGACCTCCGCGAACGCGCTGCCGAGCTTGCTCGCCATCCGGTTGTACGACTCCGCGAGATCCTGGATCTCGCCGGGCACGAGCCCGGTGGGTAGCCGTTGATCGAAGTCGCCGTCCGCAATCGCCGCGGCGGCATCGGACAGCGCCGTGATCCGGCTGCTGATCAACGCCGAGAAGCCGTAGCCCAGCAGGCCGGCGATCACCAGTGACACCCAGAAGGTCACCCAGAGCCGGTCGCGCACGGCCTTCAGGATCGCGGCCGGCTGGTCCGCCGCGTTGGCGACGATCACCACGCCGGCGACCTCCCCGGCGCTGTCCCGCAGGGGCCGCGAGGCGACCACCCATCCGCCCTCGCGAAGGTCGCTCGAGACGTACGGCCGCCCCTCGACCAGTCCGCGCAGCTGCGCCGCCTCGAGCACGGCGTCGACCGGCGCGCCCTCGAACGCGGACTCGAG
>JADDYB010000742.1_pt1 | contig 10387 bp, 9 predicted proteins | sample 8641941 | NCBI WGS metagenome assembly JADDYB01 (sample SAMN16275377, study PRJNA637457) | freshwater sediment metagenome | isolation source: Lake Kineret sediment | place: Israel: Lake Kineret | collected 2013 | reverse complement strand
CGAAGCGGTAGAACAGTTAAAAAAATACCGGAATGTTGACGTGCTCATCTGCCCGGCAATAGCCTACTGTTACTATGCCCGCGCTCCTCAACCGGGAGGAGACAGGGATCAGGAAGAACCAGCCCGGGGACCCACGCCGTCAGCACTTGCCGCCCGCGAGCAGATGATCGAGCTGGTCCGCTTAAATCCTCCCATGAACCGGCTCAAAGAGTTGGGAATCGGTGATGAACCCGGTATCAACAAGATCTTCTGGTTCATGTTAAAACAGGCGATTGCATGGTTTCCCGAAGAACGGGAATTTTTACGGATAGGCATTGACAAGGCGTCAAGTGATGGGAAGCGTGATATCCGGGAGGAACTCCTGGGGATGGCAATTGAACGGTTCTTCGATGATATGTACTTCCTCCGTGAGCTCTACAAGCTCAAGCTGGAGAAACGTGACGCCGGGGGGGTTGCTGGTGTAGTCAAGCAGATGACCCAGCAGTACCCTGACGAGCTTGAACCAATCTATTACGGGCTCAAACTGGCAATCATCACCTCCCGGGAAGATGTCTTTGACAGGTTCAGGAAACTGGCAGTGAGCAAAAATTTCCCGCAACACGCTCTTGCTCTCCTTGATTTCGGGTTTGAGCTGATGAGCGGCAAACACTACGAGGCACATGCCTGTCTGGATGAAATCAAAGAAACGTTTGGCCCGCATCATTATTACGTCACCCTGCTCGAATACGTGGCGCATGATTTCCTCTCGGAAGATGAAAAGAAAGTCAAACAGGCAAAAAAGGCGATGATTAACTCGATCGACCATTATTGCCTCAAGGTGCTGAAGATCAAAGATGCATAAAAAACGACAGTTCCCGATCTTCGCATACGAAACCTATCCTGAAAAAAAAAGGAATTCTTCTGGCTCTCGAGAAATGTTTTAAAAACCTGACCGCCCACGGGGCTTTACTCCCGCCGCGGGCGCTCCCCTCAAATGCGATACCTCCACAACAGGATACATGTCATCATCACTCTTTGCACAAATGGTAAGGATGGATAGGGGCTGTCCCCTCTTTCATCGTACCTGAGCTTCAATTATATACCCTGATAAAAGAAATTCCCCTAAAAAACCTATGGTTATTCCTCATGTTTCCCTGAGTCCTTGACTCATGTGCTTTTCCTATGAAAATCATAGTAGTAATCTATGCTTAGGGCTTGTTACCACTCTGTTTATCAGGTACGATGAATTCTGCCGCTCCCGAAGGGACGCCCCCGCGGCGGCTCGGTGACAAAAAAAAATTCCCTGTCCCCCGTGCCTCGGAGAGGCCCTGAGGTGGGGGACTTTGAAATACATGGTTCTGTAGAATTCCTTTTGCTATGATATGAAATACAAAGTAATGGTTCGATGAATGAGGGGATAGTGCCTGTCCCCCCATACCGCCCCTGCGTTGAGGGCGATGATGACGAATTATCTGTTCGGGGGTCATCGCATCGGGGGAGCCACAGCGGCGGGGGTGAAACCCCCGTAAGCGTTTCGCTCCTGATGGAGCATTTCCCATGAAAATCAACTAAGTTAAATTAACCATTCATATCAAAATAAAAACAGGGTATTCGATTTTCATGGTTCGGGAGTGAACCCGATCGGTTCATGCCCGTTTCTACAGAGCAAAATACATTACGATTTTTATGGTTCGGGTGTGATTCGAATCGTTTCATACCTGTATCTGCAGAACCAATTCTCCCGATCCTTTTTAGAGTTTTATCGACTGCGGGCAGGAACCGGATGTCCCGCACTGGGTGGCGATAACGAGCGTCTTTTCTTCATAAAAGAGCCCAAGCCCCTCCCGGGCGCTTGCCATCACCCGTTCTGGCGTGTTGTTCATCTCGCTCAGGTGGGCAAGGATGACCTGCGGGACGTCTTTTCCCAGCGTCTGCAGGCAGCGGGCAGCAGCAGGGTTGGACAGGTGCCCCTGTTTGGAACGGATTCTCCGTTTCAGTGATTCAGGATACGGACCGTTCTGGAGCATATCCGGGCAGTGGTTACTTTCGAGCACGAGAGCATCACACCGCCTGAGCAGGTCAAGCACATGAGGAGTTATGACACCGGTGTCAGTGCAGTACCCGAATCTGACACCGTTTTCCCTGATGATAAATCCGCAGGGCTCGAGAGCATCATGGGAGGTGGCAAAGGGCTCGACTTCAAAATCCCCGATCTCAAACCGCTCATGATACCGGCATACATGACTGTCGATCCGTTTATCGGAAGTGCGGCGGTAGTTGAGGAAATCATGGAGCGTCCCTGCCGTTGCATAGACCGGGACAGCAAGACGGCGGGCAAGCACGTCCAGGCCTCTGATATGGTCCCCGTGCTCATGCGTAACCAGCACCGCACTAATCTGCCCGGGATCAAGGGATGATCTTTCCATTCGCAGGAGCGTCTCTTTGGTGCTCAGTCCTGCATCCAGAAGGAGTGCCCCGCTCTCCCCTTCAAGAAAAACGCAATTGCCTTTGCTCCCGCTGGCCAGGACCGTGCAGCGCATCGTCCTATTATTAGGTGTTCTCGTATTATAGTGTTTGACTCATCACAGTTTTTTTAGGGTCTGGTAAAAAAAAAGATCTTTCAGCTGGTATCCGGAAGGACATGGATGGCAGTGGCTTTGACACCCGCGATTACGGTCATACCAACGGTTAGCCCCAGTTCATCAGCAGATCGGCGGGTCACCAGTGCTGTCAAGGGAGAACCGAAATCAATCGTGGTGCGGACAAATGGTCCAAAGGGGACCATCTTTATGATTGCTCCCGTCAGCTGGTTCCGTACACTGGTTTTTGGCAAATCCCCATCTTTGACTGCGATGGTAACTTCTTCGGGGCGGATATACAGCATAACCCGCTGACCGGGTGGAATTGTAGTAATCGCTTCAAATATCGCATTTCCATTATCGATGGTAGCGTGCCCTCCTTCATTTGTCGTTATGATACCATTCAGGATCGTTTCAATGCCAACAAATCGTGCGATATCTTTACCTGCCGGGTGGTAGAAAATGTCGTTGGTTGTACCTACCTGGACAATCCTGCCGTCCATGATTACCCCGATACGGTCTGCAAGACGCTGGCCCTGGAGCATATCATGAGTAGAGAGGATAACCGTGGTGTTCAGTTCCCTGTTGATGTGAAGAATAAGGTCTTCGATGATCTCTGAGGAGACCGGATCAAGATTTGCCGTTGGTTCGTCCAGTAAAAGAACCTCCGGTTCAGTGACCATCGCACGTGCGATAGAAACGCGCTGCATCTCCCCACCTGAGAGCGTGGTTGCCCTCCTCTTTGAAAAATCTGGCAATCCTACAAGATCAAGTGCAGACTCGACACGCCTTTCAATATGAGATCTTTCCACCCCCCGGAACTTCAGGCCGAACGCAACATTCTCCTCAACCGTAGTATTGAGTACGGCGGGCTTCTGAAAGACCATGCCCATACGTCTGCGAACCGAAAGTCGTTCCTTTTCATTATCGGAAATATCGGTACCGTCAAATACCATTTTTCCGGTTGTGGGTGTATCAAGGAGGTTGATAAGTCGGATAAGTGTCGTCTTACCACTACCACTCGGGCCGATCAAGGTAAAGATCTCTCCTTTCTTGATAGTGAGATCGATTTTTTTGAGAATTTCAGAGTCACCGAATTTTTTGGTAACCGCTTCGATCCCGATCATGGCTGATACCTCCGGGCAATGAACTTCATAAGGAATACGACCATCATGGAGATGGCAAGCAGGATTATGCCCAGTGCCATGGCCAGAGAAAACTCTCCCATACCGGTTCCCAGTGCAATTGCTGTCGTCAGCACACGGGTCTCTCCCCGGATATTCCCCCCGATCATCATGGCTACCCCCACTTCGGAGATAGCCCGCCCGAATCCAAGAATTACTCCAGATAATATTGCAAACCGGGCTTCCCTGATGATCTCAAAAATACCCTGGAATTCTGTGGCGCCAAGGGATACTATCGTGTCCCGGATATTCCGGGAAACTCCTGATAGTGCCGAAATAACAAGGCCTAAGATAATCGGCAAAATAAGCACGGCCTGACCCAGGATCATACCCTCCGGGGAATAGAGCAATCCTAAAAACCCGAGTGGACCACTCTTTGATATGAGGAAATAGACCAGGAGACCAACGATAACGGTTGGAACAGAATAGAGTGTCTCTATTAAGGTGATGAGAGCCTGTTTTCCCCTGAATTCACGGAAATGGATTAATCCGCCGAGGGGTATCGTGATTAACGCGGCAATGAGTGTCGCACAGAGAGAGATGTATAACGAAAGTGCAGCAATCTGCAGGAGATCGGGGTTGAGCGTGACAATCATGTTGACTGCCTGCACAAAACCCTCGATTATCTCACTCACTGCTGCTCACCACGCTCTTTCGTATAGTGATTGGAGTGCGATAGTAAAAAATGACGGTAATCTGGCATACAAGAAAAAGGGTTAAACCTTTTTCACATTCTGCATGAGAGCATCCGGAATACTGGTTCCCGATGCCATCGCTGGGACAATAGGGGTCTGACCGTCTGCATTCAGGACTGCCTGTCCTTCTTTACCGATAAGCAGGTTGATAAAGTCCGCACCACCGCCCGCATTGCGCGTGCTCGTAGGGAGGGTCACCCCATAGATAATCGGGGTCCCGACTTCTGTGACCGTTGCTGAACCCGATGGGCGTATAACCTGAACGTTCGTATACCGTGCTGTCATAGTGGGATCAGAAAGATCTATTTCCGGGGGGAGTGTCACATAGGGAAGTCCTGACTGAATCGCGACACTGCTGTACTCAAATGCATAGTCAACCGTACCGGCCTTCAGGAGGGGAATAATATCAGGTCCGGTTTTGGTGATGACAAGTTTCTTGCCATCCGGAGACGGGTTCGTTGCATCAATCGTGTGCCTAGCACCATCAGTTACCTTCGTCATCTTGCTGAAGGGAGCAATGAGTGTGTTGAAGATAGACCCGTCACCGTATTTTCGTTCCGCGAGGGTAATAGTCATCAGACTCCGGTACCCTGCGGGATCCGATGTGGGATCACTTATTGCATAGGATATACCCTTCGTTGCAAGAACGGTGTACCAGTTATCTGCATTGATTGAGGCGGCACCTTTGCTGGTGTTGGTGTAAACAAGTACCATGCTGTTCTTTGCAAAATCCACATCAAAGGTTGCATTTTTTGTATACAGGTTCTTGGGGATCAGGACTGTATCAGCGCTTGCCAGTACATCGGCAAACATATTCTGCTTGTTCACTTTATCGATAATTGCTGCGCTGCCCCCGCTAAAGAGCTGGACATCGGTGTCCGCATGTGATTTCTCAAAGCTCTTCTCCAGCTTGGCAAACGATGATGCAAGGCTTCCTGCATGGTATACCTTGAGCAGCTTTACTGCCGTTGCTGGTGTGCTATAATCTCCGACATATCCGGCAGGGGCTGTCGGGACACTGACACTCATGGGAGTGAACAGTGACTTGCCGTACTTGTCTTTACCATAATCGGCGATATCCTGCTGGGTCTGGGGAGAGAGCAGGAAGTTGATGAAATCATTAGATATCGTGATTTTTTCGACGGGCTGTTTGCTGGTTAAGACAGACATGACACTGTATATATTGAGCAGACTTGCACCCTGGGTCACGATCGGATTAAGGTTCAGCTTGCTCTGGTATGCCAGGTAGGTACCTTCATCGGTCAGGGTATATGCTCCCTTCTCGCTTGCCATCTGGAGGGTTTCTCCCATGCCCTTCCCGGCTTCAATATACCAGTTCCCGGATCTCTGGACATCCTTGGCGTACGTATACCCTGCGCCTTTCCAGATATTCTGTTCGGCAGTGTGTGTACCGGACCCGTCACCGCGGGACACGAACATTACCGTAGTATCGCCAGCCTTGCCCTTGGTGAGGATGGTCTTGAAAGCGTCTTCGGGAGTTATTCCTTTGATTCCCGCCGGATCACTGGCCGGTCCGACAATCACGAAATAGTTTGAAGCAAAAGACCGCCGGTTCAGTCCGTTCCCGCCTTCAAGGAATGCCATCTCCTGTGTTGGGGAATGCACAAGGAGCACATCAGCATCACCACGTTTGGCGAGTTCGATTGCCTTACCGGTGCCCTGTGACGTGATCAGGAGATCTACATTGTTCTGTGCTTCGTACTTTGTCTCAAGATAATTCAGGAGCCCGGTATCGTACAGGCTCGTTGTTGTAGCGATAAGAAGTTTCTGCCGCGGTCCTGTAAGTACCATGGGCGTTGCTGCCGGTACTGCTGTTGTCACCGGGGGTACAGTTGTTATCTGCGTTGTCACTCCCTGCTGGGGTGCGGGAGCTGAACTCGTACATCCTGCGATGAACACTACACCGACAAGAAGGATGATCAGCAGAACACCCAGCGATAATTCAGAGAAACGTTTCATACACATCAATCCTTTATAGCAATAGATCAGTGATTATCAATAAAAACTGTTTCTTTTTTAATTTGTTAACTTTAAAATGTTAACCAATTGATAAGCAAGTGGTATACCAGAATGAACAGTCGATCACAGGGTACGAGAAAAAAAATAGTGTCTTTATGGATTACGATACCTGGATTTTTTTTATGATTTCCATAAAAACAGGAATACCCAGGATATCCTCAGTTTCCTTAAGATATTTTTCCCTCATCAAATCAATCATTTTCCGGCTCCCTTTTGCGGTAGTCAGGATCCCCACGCGTTCAGCCCGGGTCACCAGCTCTTCCTGCTCCATCATGGCAAAATAGGGTAGGACATAATAATGGGGGACCTCAAGAAATTCTGCCAGCCGTCGTGTAGTCGGGAATTTTATCCGGATCTCATTCTGTACAAAGGTGAGGGAGATCGATCGCTCTGCGAGCTGGATACGAATCGCTGCATCAAAAAGGACATCAACCGAGAGGGCAGCCATGATAAATCTTAGAGTAGTATGGGACGGGGGAGCATAAAGATTCAGGGCACAGTGTCTGGTGCGGGTAAAAAGAAATGGAAATAAAAGATCTAAAAAATGAAGCAATCCTTTTTAGTGCTTCTTTTTCTTCTGGTCGTCTGCTACCGGTTTCATATAGACCACTTCGGCTTTGATATCCTTGGCAATCATCTCAATCTCAAATTTCCGGAAGTGGGTCGCTTCAATCTGAATCTGGCCACCGGTCACTGCAACGATGCGATACTTCGGTGACTCAACACCTTCACCGACTTTCTGGCGTTCACGAACGTAAATCTTCATACTGACTTCACCTACCATACTCTTTCCCTCATCACATAATCTTTATGCATGGGAAATAATTGGCGTCTGATATACCACCTGGTTTACAATGACTTATAACATCGCTTCGCGATACGAATGATATTGTGACTGATCATGGAAACACGGTTTGAGATAAACAGCGGATTGCAAGGCGAAACACTCGTCAGGAAAGGATTGCACAGGAAGCGGGCGACCGGAGCGCAGATACGCATTACGCCGGAGCTGAATGTTATTAAAATCGGTGGACATGCGGCGATCGATTACGGGCGCGATGTCATGTACCCTCTGATAGAAGAACTGGGGCAGTTGTCAAAAAAATATCAGATGCTGATTGTGACCGGTGGCGGGGGGCGTGTGCGGCATATTATGGATGTCGGTATGGACCTTGGTATGCCGACCGGCGTTCTTGCTGAACTTTCCGCTAAGATTTCTGAGCAGAATGCGATTATGGTCTCAATTCTCCTCTCAAAATACAATGGTGTCAGAATTCACACTGGTGATCTTCTTGAACTCCCCAGTCTGCTCAAGCTCGGGATGCTACCGGTTATGCACGGGACGCCCCCGTACGGACTCTATGAACATCCTGCCAAATCCGGGTCAATTCCCCCTCACCGCACGGACACCGGTGCATTTCTGATCGCTGAGGTCATGGGTGCAAAAAATTGCATTATCGGAAAGAATGTCAACGGGCTGTACATGCAGGATCCTACAACACATCCCGATGCGGAATTTATCAAAGAGATTACTGCTTCCGAACTGCTAGAGATGAATCTTGAGAACCTGGTGATCGAACCGATGGTTGTCGAATTGTTGAAAGACGCAGCCCACGTAAAAGAGGTAAAGATCATCAACTGCCACACCAAGGGAAATATCGAAAAAGCAATCAAAGGAAAGAGTGTGGGTACGATTATCCGTGCTGAATAACAAAAAAACACTTTTTTTTAACATACGTTGAGCTATCCGACTCCACCTTTCTCCTGTCCATTGTCTGGGATTTTTTTGAAAAATATATATTAATAAAACTGTGATGTTACCGGTTAATAGTTTACAATTTTGAAATAAAATTATTGTCCTCTATAAATCCATAGTTTTTTATTGAATATTGAGTAACTATCACTGATCGAATATGGGAAGCAACCAGGATATTATGCACCAGTTTGCACGGCAGGAGATCAACCGGTTCTTTTCTACGTATGATGGCTGGAAAATAACCCCTCTGCCAGAATCAGCAGGCTATGACCGGGAATACATTGCTGAGCGCACTATTTCGGGAAACAAAGAACTGAATAAAGTTCTTGTCTCATTTGAAAAGAAAGTGCCGAAGGAAAAACTGGAACAGATGCGTTCCAGCGTAACGGGACCTTACGGGCAGATCCATAAGAGTAATCTTCTCCTTATTGTTCCCCAGAACGCGGACACGACGTCTGTACCTGCCGACACCAGAATATCGTTCATGCATTCGTTTGCATTCCAGGGCAATGATCTGACATGGACGAAAAAACCTGTCCAGAAGACTGAAGAGGAAAAAGCCAAAGCAAAAATACCCGCATAACATACTCAAGGATAATGTAAGTGCCAGGGACCAGTACCCGGCAATCTCTTTTTCTCTCTGTTTGTTAATTATTTTTTGATTACTTACGATCTCGCTCTCGAGAAACCCTCAAAACGACCACAAGGCATTCAATGCTCTATGATCCACCGATGGAGACATACATCCAACGATAAAAAAATACACGGAACGGTGAGGTTACGCATCCATGACACGGGGAAAGAAACCGGAAGCAGCGATTGCGGAGGCGAAGAATTTTGCGGAGCGGATGGGGTACTTTCCGATAGACAACCCGCATGAGGACCTGCCGTTCGACATCCTGATCTTCAAACGTGAATCGGTACGGGTGGTGAAAGTGCGGCAGACCCGGTATCATATCGATCCAAACGGATTTTACGAACAGCAGTTCCCGGATATAATCCAGGGACTTCGTAAGCTCCCGTTCCCCCCGTTTATCCTGCGTGAACTCTGGCTGCGCACTCAGCATGAACGAGTGTGGCGGCGGCTGGTCGTTCATGATCTCTCTGTTGAAGAGATAGAATGGTGGGGGCCGGACGAGTACACAAATCCCCATGCACGATGAGCCCACCTGTTTTCGGCGAGCTACCCCGTAGTTACCCGGATCTGATGGATCAAGTCCCCGTAAAATGCCCGGTTTGCCAAACGGACAACGATCTATCCTACTGAAAAATTACGGGAAAATCTCCAGTAGAAGCGATGCCAATTCCTGACATTATTTCTTGTATATACCGTTATTTTCAAAAAATAATTGTTTAAAACAGGAAAAAACCGTGCAATTTAGCAGTCGTATAATGATCTGGAAAAAAAGGTTTGGTACAGTCCGTTTTCCCGATTTACCGGCAACCGGGAACTGATATGACCCGAAAAAAGGTGAGTGAAATACGGGGGGGTAAAAAAAACGGTTTCTCGTTGAAAAATCCGGGAAAATGCTGCCGGAATGCATCCGGGTAGCCAGGGAACGGATGTTGGTGCAGGAGTCATATCTGGTACTCGCAAAAAACAGGATCCCAGCCGCCATCAGCTGCTCATTTGATCTCAATCCTTTCCCCGGTCTCCATGTAATGGACGTTCTCGGCAATCTTGCAGGCATGGTCGGCACACCGTTCAAGGTACCGGGCTACCATGATGTAGTGCGTGCAGCGCGAGATATTTTTCGGGTCTTCCATCATGTAGGTAATCCCTTCCCGGAAGATCGAGTGCCGGAGGGCATCGACCGTGTCATCATGGGCTGAAAAATCCCTTATCAGGGTGAGGTCATCAGACTCGTACGCTGTTATTGCATCATCCACCATATCGATTGCCAGGTCAGCCATGTGCGGGATGCTCATGAGGTTGGCGATATGCGGTCTGTCTGCGAGCTCTTTGGCAACTTTTGCAATCACCTTGCCATACCGCCCGATCCGCAATGATGCAGAGATCATTTTTAAGGTGCACGCGATGGTTCGCATGTCCTTTGCCATCGGCTGGTAAAGTGCTATCAGGTGGTAACAATGCTCCTCAAGCCGGACTTCGAGATCATGGATCTCACCTTTTCTGGTGATTACGGATTCTGC
>JADDYB010000740.1_pt1 | contig 10390 bp, 10 predicted proteins | sample 8641941 | NCBI WGS metagenome assembly JADDYB01 (sample SAMN16275377, study PRJNA637457) | freshwater sediment metagenome | isolation source: Lake Kineret sediment | place: Israel: Lake Kineret | collected 2013 | reverse complement strand
CATCGCGGACGCGGTACCAGACCAGGTGAGGGGCACAGGCATAGGTACGTACCGCACATTCATGGACATGGGCGGCCTGGTGGGCCCCATAATCATGAGCAACCTGGTGAACTACCTCGGGTACCCTCAGGGGTACATGTACAGCTTCTACGTGGGCTCAGCCATACTGCTGGGATGTCTGGCCCTAATTGTGGGCCTCAAGGAGCGGCGCTGATCCCATCATATCTTTATATGGGTCGGTTCCTAAGGGTCCAATATGTCTGAAAGTATCGGTAAGAAGCTCCAGACAGCCGACTGGAAGAGCGAGAAGCATGTACCCGTCATCGAGTGCCCCGACAAGGTCAAGATGGGCGAGTGGGTCAAGGTCACGATCACGGTGGGCAAGGACATCCCCCACCCAAACACCACCGAGCACCACATTCGCTGGATCCGGGCCTACTTCGTACTCGACGGCGAGAAGTTCGCCGTAGACCTGGGCAACTTTGAGTTCAACGCCCACGGGGAGAGCGTGAAGGGAGCCAATCAGGGGCCGGTCTACACCCACAGCGCCGCCACGTTCCACTTCAAGACCAGCGCCAAGGGCACACTGAACGTCGTCAGCTACTGCAACATACACGGTCTATGGGAGAGCAGCAAGAAGGTCGAGCTCGCCTAACATTTTCGCCTATTTCTCTTATTTTTATTATTAAGAATAGGTCCATGTTTTGAATTTGATGGTAGCGGGTACTAGCAGGCGTTCCATATCTATGTGAGCCTAATGTTCTGCGGCGTCCTCCTTCTGCGCCTAGCCCTGAACCTGAAGTCTTCAGCGGCATGGCGAGGCGCATCGTGAAAAGGCGCTAGAAAGCGTCATTAACCAATCCGCGGAACATATCCTGCATGTTCCGTAAGCCTCCCAGGGAGCCCATGAGTGATCTGATCCGGCTCGACAACAAATCCGCCGTTATAACTGGTTCGGCCAGCGGCATCGGTGCGGCAATGGCGTACAGGTTCGCGGAGGCCGGAGCCGACCTCCACCTGGTGGACGTGAACCCTTCCGGGCTTGAGACGGTGAAGGCCGATGTGGAAGGACTCGGCGTGGACGTGAGCCTGCACGTGGTCGACCTCGCGGACAAGTCTCAGATAGACGGGCTATGGTCCGAGATAGACGCGGTAGATGTGCTGGTGAACAACGCCGGCATCTACCCCTCCAAGGACTTCCTTGAACTGGACCAGGAGTTCCTGCGTAGAGTCATGGACGTGAACTTGAACCAGGCGCTCTGGATGAGCCAGTACTTCATAAGGCGTAACATGGGGAGGGGCGGAGTCATCGTTAACGTGTCGTCCATCGAGGCCGTACTGCCCTTTAAGGATGGGATGACCCATTATGCAGTGTCCAAGTCGGGGGTCATCGCCCTCACGCGGGGCCTCGCTAGGGACTACGGCAAACACGGGTTCAGGGTGAACGCCCTTATACCGGGGGGTGTGGTTACACCGGGCACCATCAGTGTAGCCAAGGAGCTGACAAAGCTCAAACTTGACCTGATTAAGACGGGCTACGACTTCAAGTCCCGCCTGCCCATGGGCCGCGCCGGGTCACCGGATGAAGTGGCTAGGGTGGCTGTCGTGCTGGCCTCAGATGTGTCCAGCTACATGACAGGCGCCCTCATCCCCGTGGACGGGGGCTTCCTGTCCAGCTAGAACCTGTGAACATATTCCTTATAGTCGGACACTATGTCCCCGTTAAGCGGCATACGCAGGTACGCCGCGTACCTGTTACCGTAGTGAGGGAGCCTGCACGAGAACAGGGTTAGCGTCCCTCCCGTCCACGTGTACCCCTCCGGGCAGCTCTGGTGGGACCTTACCAGCGTGGAGACGCCCATCTTTCCTAGAACTCGTTCAGCCACGTCCGGGCCGAACAGGAGGCCTAGCCCTCTTGGGCTTGGGTACACTCCATCATCTTCCATGGGGTCGTTCCACAGGGTCTCTACAAGGTTGCTCTTCGCAGGATGCTCCGCGTGGGCGTAAGCCAGGTCGTTCAGCCCAGAGGCGGCGGCGGGGACTCCACCGTGAACGAAGAGGATGCTACTGGGCGCCACGGCCGCCACGTACAGCTCGTCGCAGAGAGCTCTGAACCCCCTGTAGACCTCCAAGGCGTCTGAGCCGTACGCCTCCCTCAAGGCCAGAGGGAAGTCGTGAGGCTGAAACGTCACGTCCTTGGGCCCCTCGTGGTTGCCCCTGAGGAGCACCACCCTGTGAGGGTAGCTCCCTAGGAGCCTCAGCAGCCTGTACAGCACCTCTACCTGCCCAGGCCCCCTGTCCACGTAGTCCCCAAGGAAGAGGATGTACAGGCCCTCACCCTCCATGGCCCGCTCCTCGAAACCAGTCTCGGCCAGGATGTGCTCCAGCGAGTCCATGTCCCCATGGAGGTCCCCCACCACGATGATCTCGCCCTCGGCGGGGAGCGTCACAAGTTTCCCTTTGACGTTCAGCCGCTGCGGCTGCTGGAGCCTTATCGCGTTGACAGCTGAATCCAGGGCGTCGAGGAGCTCGTAACGGTCAGGCTTCACGTATGTTAAAGTGGGGTGGGTGTTAGAAAGGGTTAACGGCTAAACGAGGTTCCTTTCAACGTATTCCTCCACGTCTCTCAGCAGCTCCCCGCAGTTGAAGAGCTCGCCGCCCTTCACGGTCCATCTGACGCCTCCGCCGTGGGACACCGTGACGCCGTCCTCGGCGTACCTGTCAACCCCGGTGCCGTACATGACCTTGAAGTTGTCGAGGGGATTACCGTCCACGATGCACAGGTCCGCCGGGGCACCCTTCATGACCCCCAGAGCCCGCGCCTCGTCGCCCAGGGCTACGTGGGCGTTGGTGGTAGCGATCTTGATCACATCTATCGGGTGGATGCCGGCCTCCTGCAGCAACTCCAGCTCCCTGATGAGGGCGAACCCGAATATCTGGTAGATGAACGCCGTGTCGCTGCCCGCCGTCAGCACGCCGCCGTTCTCGAAGAAGTAGCGAACGTACTTCATCCATATCTGGTACTTCTCCCTCCACGCCACCTCGTCGCTGGTCTTCCAGTCGAAGAAGTGGGTGGCGTGGCTCCCCGGGCTGGGACTGAACGCCTCCCAGAGCTGCCTCACGGTGTACCGCCTGTGCCAGGGCATGTTCTTGGCCCTCTCGTAGTCCCTGTGGGCCTCGTAGACCACCATGGTGGGGTCCCAGACTGTGCCGTTATCGATCAGCGTGTCCAGGACCTGCTTCACCTCGTCCTCGTACTCGTCGGCCTCGTGCCAGACGTACCCGTCGTACCTGAACCTGTCCACCTCGTTACTGTAGTTGTAGTCCGGGGGATAGCTCTGGGTCCCGGGGAGAGCCGCCTGGGGTATACCGTAGGTGTGCTCTATGCTCATCAGGTCCTCCCCGGCCAGTGACGCGTCCAGTGCGTTGAGCTCGCTGTTCTGAGCGATGTGGATGGCTATCCCGGAGGGCAGTTCAGCCACCCTCACCTCCTCGGCCATGGCCTCAAGGATCTTGGCGGTCACGTGGGGCCGCGGAATGATCTTCACCCCGTCTACGCCCATCTCCTTGAACCTGTGGACGGCCTCTCTCGCCTCCTCGGGTGTCGTGACCTCAGCGGGCCAGCTTCCAAGCACCTTCAGGTGGGGCGCCGTGATCCTGTTCTCCTCGCTCAGCCTTCTGTGCTCTAAGAGCTTCTCGTCTGTGCCGAAGCCGCACGTACGTATGGTGGTGATGCCGTGGGCCAGGCATAGGTTGTAGGCGTACTGGGCGCCCTCTGGGCCGCACTTTTCGTCGTCTATGTTGACGTGGACGTGCATGTCGACCAAGCCGGGTAGCACGTACATCCCCTTGGCGTCTATGACGCGGTCGCCCGTAGGCCGCTTGGGCTTGTACCTGTTGAGGCTGATGGCGTCCACGTTTACGATGTCGGTTATCCTGCCGTCCTCGATCAGTATATCCACGGGGCCGTAGGGCGGCGTCCCTCTCCCGTTCACAAGCATGGCGTCCCTGACCACGAGACGCTCGTAGACTACTCCCTTAGAACCAGGCATGGTTCAAAGTGTGTCCATGAATCTAAAACGTTTACCGCTACAATGGATAGTGTTATCTAACACTACTTAATGAAATCATGGGGGGTTCAGTTGCAGCTAGACGCGTTCAAGATAACCCAGAGGGGCGGCCTCGACAACGTGGAGATATACGTTGCAGTGTTCAGGGCCATCGACATCATCGACAGGACCGTCATAGACAGGTGGACCATCAAGAACCCGGGCGGTTACCAGAGGCAGCCTTCCGAGCACCGCCTCAGCTTCAACAGAGGCTCTGTTGTCCGGTACCTCGTCAAGGAGCTTGGCTGCTTCCCCACGTCGGTGCTGATCAACATCCGTGGAGACGTGGAGTATAAGAAGGTCTCTGACATGGGGTGGCTCAGCTACGGCACCCTGAACACCGGAGACAACAGGCTCTGGATCATCGACGGCCAGCACAGGCTGGAGGCCCTGAAAAGGGCGATAGAGCGCAACAGGGACTTTGAGGACTACCCCGTCATCGCCAGCGTCCTACGGCTCCCTGAGAGGTTCGACGAGATGATGCTCTTCTACATAGTCAACAGACGGCAGCGGAGCGTCCCCACAGACCTGGTGTACAGGCACCTGCAGCGAATGATGTGGCAGAAGGGGGTCCAGTGGGTACAGGAGATGGAGGGTTCAAGGGGCGTCCGCATAGGATTCGCCACGGAGGTCGTGGACGTGCTGCAGAGCGAGCCGGCGAGCCCGTGGCACGGCAGGATACATGTAGTTGGTGAGCCGAACAAGGAGGAGTACATCGCCAGCGACAGCCTCTTCATTAAGACGCTGGCCGACGTGCTACGTGAGAAGGTGTACGAGGGCGTCAGCACAAGCGAGTTCTCGGGGCTCATGATAGACTACTGGAACGCCGTCTACCAGCTCTACCCGGAGTGCTTCACATCGTCGTCCGACTACACGCTGCTCGGCACACCCGGTGTACCAGTTATGCACATGCTGTTTCCGGTGGTCCACGCCAGGTGTCTCGTCCAGAAGGACGTATCGGAGGCGGCGATGGAGATGCAGCTGGAGAAGCTGCTCCAGGAGACGCCGAGCCACAGTAACCCGGACCTCAGGAACCCGGTGGACTCGGAGTTCTGGTCCAAAGTTCACGGGCCGCTGATCGCTATGTCTAAGAGCGGCGAGAACATCAAACGTCTCTACTTTGACATGCTGGAGAAGATGCGGCTCGCTGAGGAGTCTAGCCACTTATCAGCGTGACCCTGTCTCCTGACCTCACCTTTTTAAAGACCTTGGGGTCGCCTATGACTCTCCCGAAGACGTTGACTGGGCTGGCTGGCCTTATCTCATCCCCCATGCTGGCGGGTGTTCTCCCAAAGAATATGCAGAACGCGTGGCCTGGGGGCCAGTACCCGAGGTCGCCAAGCTCCACTACCTCGCATGGCCTCTCCGAGTCAAGGACCAAGGGTACACTGAAGTATATCTCGTCGCCCCAGGTGTTAGCCTTAGCCTCGAGGGGCAGCGCCCTGTGTATCGCTTTAGCCGTCTCGGACTCGTTGAGCGCAGCCTCCACGCTCCCAGAGGCCTCCGTGATTATCCTGATCTTCAATATCCTCACGTTCACCACTGAGGACCATTCTTAAGGTTTTTACCATAGATAGTATTCTAGTGGTAGATTAACGAGATGAAGAGGACGACGCGCCATCTTAGAGCCCTGTTTCTTGTTGTAATCGCCGTCTTCGCGGCGGGAGTCGTCAACGGAGTGTGGGCTCTCGATGGTGTTGTTCAGGATGAGCACGGCCTACCTGTATCCGGGGCCACTATCCGGGTTTATAGTAGCGGAAAGGAGATCTCGGCCACCTCGTCGGGCTCCGACGGGACATTCACGGTGGAGGCGCATGGGGAGGCGCTGGAGTTAGTTGTGCTAAGTGATCTGGTTGAGACAGAGGGCGCTGACTACGTGCCCTTCGTGATGAACGTGTCCTCTACGGACTCCGTTGTTGCCAGCCTCCTCCCGGCGTCCACGATATCCCTTGAGGGTAGCATCCAGTTCGTGGACACGGAGAACCTGCCGCTGAAGGTGCTGGTCACAGTCCTCGACGAGTCCAACCAGACACTCGGTCTCTCAGGTGTACTTCTGGAATTTGGGCCGAGCTCGGATGCCGCTATAAGCCGGCTTGGGGTCACAATGGACAAGATCATTGTCCCCGCCGAGACATATGTGAGGCTCAGAGTGAACACATCCATACTGGTCGGCTCCAACGTGAAGGAGCGGAGCTTCACCACCGAGCCCATCCTCACGGCCACCCAGGGCGGCGTCACCCACCTCAACCTCATGAGGTACAGCTTAACCCTGAACCAGAGGTTAACGGAGGCGTCCAGGTCTGCCCTGTCTGAGGCTTTGACGGAGATGACGGGCTACGGCTTCTACATCACGATGCAAGAGGCCGCCTACAGCACGGGGTCCGTCCTCGTCGATGAGTCTCTGAGCCTCTACGCAGACGGCCTCTACTCTGAGAGCTTCGACGCGCTGAAGAGAGGCTACCTGGCTTTCAGCCACGCCACTGAGGAGCTGAAGAACATGTTCAGTGACGCCCGGCTCTCCGTCTACGTCCTCATAGGGTTCCTGGCTGTGGCGTCCCTCACAGGGGGATTCCTCGTCGCCGACGATAAGCTCAGGCAGCTGGCTGTGGACGCGGCCCTGTTCTGCTTGACCTTGGTTGTCCTGTACGGCACGTACCCGGGCAGCAAGATCATCGATCCGGTGAGCTTCGCCGGGGCCGCTGTGGCCAGCTTCACGGGGTTCCTGGTGCTGGGTCAGGTTGTGCCAAGTTTTCTGAGCGTGGGCTCAGACGATGGCAGGGTCCACACCCGTAACCTGCTGATCCCAATATTCAACATCGCCAAGAGGAGCCTCAGGAGGCGCAAGATGCGGTTCATGCTCACCCTCACATCAATAACTCTACTCGTGATGAGCTTCGTCACCCTTACCAGCTTCTCCGAGGGCTACGGGCTCGTGGAGAGCAGGTACAAGACGGGGAGAGAGTGGACAGGCGTGTTCATCCAGGAGGGCTCCTGGACCGACAGCGAGCCGACCTTCATACTGCTCACGGCGGCTGAACGAGCCTGGCTCACGGAGTTAGCGGGCGTAACGGGTATCTCGGCTAAGGCTGAGAGCACCCCTCCTCAGAGAGCCTTCCTCCGGCTGAACGGGAGCCCCATCATGGGGGTTATAGGGGCTGGACCATCCGAGTTCGACGTGGTTGCTCTGAGAGCCACGCTGTCCCTCGGCGGGCTGCCTGGCAGCGGCGGCGTCCTCATCAGCGAATCGCTGGCCGGGCGCCTCGGGATCGAGCTGGGCGACACGATCACGCTGGGGCTCATCGACCTCGACGTGGAAGGCCTATTCAGTGACCAGGCATTGGCCAACCTCAATGACCTGGACGGTACACCGTACATCCCAAACAAGTGGGTGAACACGAGCCCCGCGGGCGAGCCGCCCACATGGGTCCTGGAGCCATGCGAACCAGAGGAGACCGTCATAGTTGCGCCTGAGACCGCCTTGTTGGTGCCCACTGTGGGGGTGCAGCGCGTGGCCCTCGAGATTGAGCCCGGGGTGGACCCTGACGCGCTGGCTGAGCGGCTCGCCCTTGAGAGAGGCTACCTGTCCCACTCCTCGACAGACGCCAGCTACACTGTGTACAAGCTGGGGAACTACTTTGAGGGCAGAGGCCTGTCCCTCGCGATACCGTGGGCCATCGTGGTCCTGAACGTTGTGGTTACCATGCTCAACGCCCTCTACGAGAGGAGGAAGGAGATCGAGATACTCTCTTCTGTGGGGCTCAACCCGGCCCAGGTCTCGGCCATCTTCGTCGCCGAGGCGGCCATCACGGGGTTCATAGCAGGAGGGGTAGGATACCTCATCGGGCTCGGCCTCTACAAAGGTATGGCTGCACTCAATATCGGCCTCCAGGTCCACCAGAAGGTGTCGGCCGTCTGGAGCATAGCAAGCATCGGGTTAGCCATATCGGCTGTGTTGACGGGTGCCCTGGCTGCACTCAGGAACTCCGTCGTGATAACCCCCAGCCTCATGAGGAGGTGGCGCGTAGACAGGTCTAAGGGAGGCTTCCAGGACCCCTGGAAGATCGATGTGCCCATTAAGCTGAAACCCGAGGAGGTTGAACCTTACCTAGACTTCATGTACGACGAACTCACCGCTCTGAAGAGCCACCCGACGCAGATCACTTCATCCATAAAGAGGATTCGGGAGGAGGGCCCGAAGAAGATGTCCTTCGTCTACAAGTCTGCTCAGGCCACCACAGGCAACTTCTACACAATGAACGAGCTGTTCATCAGGCCTCAGCCTAATGGCGAGTACACGGTGGAGCTCTACAGCCTGGGCGACCACGACTGGGTCCACGTGGCGGGGAGCCTCGTGAGGCGCCTCACCATGGACTTCAGCACAGTGAACGCCGGCTAGCCTCTCTCGATCCTCTCTATCTGCCCGTCCCTCATCCACACGATCCTGTCGCTAGCCTTGATCATCTTAAGGTCGTGCGTCGCCGCCACCAGGGTGAGGCCCTTGGTCTTGTTTAGGCCGTGGAGCAGATCGATGATCTCCATCCCCGTGTTCAGGTCCAGGTTGCCCGTAGGCTCATCCGCCAATATGATGGCCGGGTCGTTGGCTAGAGCCCTGGCGAGGGCCACGCGCTGCTGCTGACCCGCGGACAGCTCAGAGGGCCTGTGATTGATCCTTTTGCCGAGGCCGACGGACCCGAGGAGGTGCTCAGCCTTCTTGAGGCCCTCATCCCTCGGGACCCCTGCGAATACGGTGGGCAGCGCGACGTTCTCCAAGGCCGTGAGCACCTGTATGAGGTTGAAGCTCTGGAATATGTAGCCGATCTTCCTGCACCTCAGCCAGGCCAGCTCGTAGGCGTCCAGCTGGGCTATGTCGACGCCGTCTATGAAGACGCTCCCCCGCGTTGGTTTATCCAAGCCTCCTATGAGGTTGAAGAGGGTGGTCTTGCCGCTACCGCTGGGCCCCACGATGCTGACGTACTCTCCCCTCTTGATCTCTAGGTCGACCCCGTCGAGGGCTTTCACGGTCTCGTCCCCCATCTTGTAGTGTCTAATAAGGTCCCTTAACTCGATGACGTAGTCATAGCTCATACCTTAAAGCCTCCACCGGCTTCAGCTTCGACGCCCTCCAGGCCGGATACATGGTAGCCATCATGCTCAGCGCCAGCGCCAGCAGCACAGAGCCTACGAAAAGGGTCAGCATCCGCAACGCCGGCACCTTCAAGGCTATATCGAAGCCTGTGCTGAACCCCGTGGAAACCACGGCAGCTGCCAAGCCCAGGATGAACCCCAGTACGCCGCCGGCCAACCCCTGGAAGCTGCTCTCCACCATGAATAGCATTATTATGTGCCTGTCGAGAGCCCCGAGGCACTTCATCGTGCCTATCTCCTTGTACCTCTCGTATACGGCTATCAGCATGGCGTTGGTTATACCCACGACGCTGACCACGAGCGCGACGCCGACCAACCAGTACTGGTAGGACTCCACGCTGAGCTGCGCGCCGCCTAGCCCCTCGTAGGTGCTATAGAACGTGTCTGAAAGCATTAGGCTCGCGTAGAAGCTTAAACCCAGAGCTATGGACGCGATGTTGATCACTGCCCGCCCCCACCTACGCTTTATTTGGTCGTACCCCAGCCTTGTGGCGTCACCGAGACTGAAGTGAACCTGCCCGATTCTGTTCCTCGTCATGGCTTCATACAGTGAAGGCTCTATTCAGATAAAAACTGTTAGCCGAGGTGCTCCTCGTCCCACTCGGCTTCGTCGAGGGCATCGTCCTCCCACCCCATGCAGTCGTAGCACAGCTTGGCCTTAACGTCGCCGCACTCGTCGCAGAACTTGGCTTCACACTCGACGCAGTCGTGGACGACGGGCACCTCCATTCCACATATCTCGCAGATGGGCATATTGAACCTGTAAGACGGGGGATGTTGTGTGGTTTATAAATATATTGAGTTGGCCTCACGCCACCTTTCTCAGGGTCTCCTCGCTCAGGTTTCCTCCGCTGATGACAACGCCCACCTTCCTCCCCTTGAATAGCTCTGGCCTGGTCATCAACGCGGCGGGGCCGACAGCCGCGGCGCCCTCCACGACCATGTGCTGGCTGTGAAGCATGAACCTTATGGCTTCGAGGACGGCCTCCTCCTCCACTATAATCCATTTGTCGATGAGGCCCCTGCACATATCGAAGGTGACGCTGCCCTCCTCGATGCCGCCGTGGAGCCCCTCGGCGTAGGTGTCCCCGAGGGGGATGTCGTGTATGAAGCCCCTCTTCACGCACTCGTACATG
>JADDYB010000739.1_pt1 | contig 10412 bp, 12 predicted proteins | sample 8641941 | NCBI WGS metagenome assembly JADDYB01 (sample SAMN16275377, study PRJNA637457) | freshwater sediment metagenome | isolation source: Lake Kineret sediment | place: Israel: Lake Kineret | collected 2013 | reverse complement strand
CCGCACACACTGCCCAGCCGGACTTGGCGATACCCACGTTGCCCCTTTTTTCTTTGAAGTATTTAGCCAGATCGCTTTCTTTGGTAACGATTTGCCTGACGAATTGATTTTTTGGCACACGCTTGGATCTGCCAAATCTTGCGTTTTCATGGGCAGCGCCCCGGTCAAATTCACCTATCGTAGTATAGATGTAGGGCTTGTAGTTGAGTCTGTTGATCAATTCCTGTGCCTTGGTTTGAGCGCGAACGCCTTTCTGCCCCTTGCCAAATGATCTGCCCAAGGCAATGGCCGCCAAGGCTGCGGCCGCCTGCTTGGCGTTTTGCGTTTTGGTTTTCCCCCTGGGTAGCGGCAAGGCGGCAATCTCTCGCACCGCCGTGGGGCCAGATTTATAGACTCGGTCGATGTCCCGGGTGACTGCCTTTTCTCCGATGGCCTTAGCCCTCGCATCCTTTCCGAATGGTCGCGTGGAGTTGGCTAGCGAGACGCAAAGATTGCGTGCTTGGATTCGCATCTCTTTGGATGCCTGTAGTTTTGTGTTGCCGATAAAAGCCTTAAGCGCCCGCTGTAGTTTAATCGGATTAACGGTTAGGGTTGCGCTCATAATCCTAACGCTTTCTCCATGTCACGAATATCTCCGCCGGTTGCCTCAAATGGGCGCCTTAACTTTGTTCCATTCATATACATAAAGACGTGTTCAGCCTGATAAACTAAGGCTAGCGGAACCTCCCATAAAATATGCTGCACGCTCCAGCCTGTCTCTTTTGCCAGGACGAACACGCACGCGGCGGTTCCGCCTGGCGTTACTCGTTTCCCGGCGGCTGCGGAACGCCAGAAGGAATGACGTTGACCTTTGAGTTGTTGGCCTCGGTCAGGATCTGAGACACCAGCAAGCTGGCGCAATCCCTGTCAGCATCCAAAAAAGTTTCAGACCATTCCATCACCTTTTCTCGGAATGAATCTTTATCCCACGCGAGCTTGATGGCGGCTTTTCTGTCTTTAGCCAACATGATGTGGATAAATAAAAAGGCATAGACAAAAAAGATTGGGCTGTCGGCTTCATCCCGCACTTGCAACATTAGAAGGCGGCTGCCTTCCGTATATGGTGCCAGCTTTTCCTTTTTAAAATGCCGATCTGGTTTGACGAATGCGTCGTCTAGTTCTTGGATTAGATCTTCGCTCATAGTTTTTTTAGCATAGCTCGTTTAAGTTCCGGGCTGGCTCGCTCACTGACCAGCAGTGTTTGACCGCCCCGCTGAATGGACAGAATAGGCTCTGCCCTTTTGATCAAGCCCAGCAGTGTTTCCCTGTTCTCAAGGGCTGCTCTTACGTATCGAATGGGCGATTCTGGATCTGACTTCATATCCGCCCAGGTGCGCTCCATTTCGGCTTTTGCGTCATCTCCGCCCGATATAGAAAACCAAAAGGTAAACTGCCGCTGGCCTGTATCTTCTTTGATGATGCAAGTAACCGGATCGGATTGCCTTAGCTTAGCGCCAAAGGCAGACGCGGCGGCCGCCACTTTGATGTTAGTTGTGCCCCAGAAGCTATCGACCATTGCAGTAGGATCTCATTGTGACCGCCCTTGCGGGCTTAGCTCATGTGGGGGAATCGGGTGGCCGAGACGTCCACAGTCACGAATCCGTCAGAGGCTTTGTTGACTGTGACAGAATCCACGATGATCTTGCCGCCGGTGCTGGTCGCATTGGCAAGGGTGGTGAGAACGGCGCCAGCGGTGGTGGCAAAGGCGCCAGTAATAGTGGTGGAAAATGCGAAGGTATCGGTAGGATTATAAAGCCCCACCCCAACCACCTCGCCGCTTTGGGTTCTAACTTCCGCACGCTCTACGTTGCGGGTTTCTGTGAAAGATTGTACGAGGCCACCCGATTCAGCAGTGATACCGAAAAGTAGGCCAGTTGTTCCGATTGTTGTGGCTGCCATATTGCCTTAAATTTTATGTCAACTGGCGATAGAATTAGGCATGGCAATCACTGCCAGCCGGTAGGTGCGACGCATGGTGCGCTCCTCATCGTCGGCTTCAGGCTCTACTGAATCTACCTTGGCGTTATAGCACCGGGCAGATCCGATCGCAGTGGTGGCGTTAAGGCGAGTGGCTAGTGGGCTAGAGTCATAGAAAGCCTGCAACACCTTGCTGCACTTCTGGGTATGGGCATCGACGGTGGTATCGTCATAAGAATCCTCGACGATAATATCTACCGGAACGCTGAACACGCCAGATCCCTGCACCGGCTCCTCCGTGCCCAGGGTAGCTTTAATCACGATGGATGGCGGTAAATTCTCGGTCTTGTCGTGAGATAGGTGGTAGTTAACCCCGGTGACGGTGGCGCTTAATAGCTCACTGAAGGCGGACTCAATTAAACGATCGAGCATGGTGACGGCTGGCATAGCTACAGCTCCACGTCAACGCGGCCGGGCCATGTGTCGCAGTTATCCTGTGCCCACTGCTCTTTCTGTGGCAGAAAGTAGGTCAGGCGATCTTGGCGCAGAGCTGAGGCAAGTATGGCTGGGGCCGAGTTGATCGCCATAAAGGTGCTAGCGTGTTTGATCGCTTGGGCCATCTCGACTACCGATGCCGCTGTCCAGTGCCGGTTGTGAAAGTAGTATTTCTTTTCGCACATAATGATGTAATCGCCCATCAGCTCGGTGGCTTTCTGCAGGATGTCTAGCGTGGGGTAGTTCCACGATTGGCTAATCCCCATCGGCGCCAGCAGGTTGTAATGATCGGGCAGTCCGGGTGGCGGCCCATCTGGCAGGCGATCCAGTACGATCTTGCGATCCGCTCCGGCAATGGCTGGGTGCTGATAGACAAAATCCATCCACGATAATTTTGAATCTCGGAATGCGTTGTAGCGGTTGGGCCAGATTTCTAAATCTATTATGTCATCGGCAGTGCCTGGGCGCACGTAGGTAACTAAATCAAAGACACCGTGATATTGATCATAACAATCTAAGACTACTTCGTGGCCTTGGTCGGCGAGATATTTGCAGGCAGGCAAGCAGCGCAGAACATCGCCTAGGCGTTGCTGGTAACGAATACACTTCTTCACCCCGCAAAATACTCCGTGACCTTGTGCTCCAGTTTTTTTTCTACATCCAGCAGCCGAATTGATCGACCTTTTGCCAACGACTTTTCCGCTATATCAGCATTTGATTTGGTGTAGGTGTCGGTTTCCTCATTATCCATGTGCCCCCGAAGCCTGGCTGGTACTCCGCACCCTGTGCAAAAACGTTTTACTTGGTCGGAAAAAGCCGAGATTGGTTTTTTCCACCAGTCCAGAACAACAGGATGTCCGTGATCCTCTCCTCTGGCCAAGTCAAAGGACGCCGCCACTTCGCAGAAATAAGCTCGAAGTTGTCCCTTGTTTTGAATGATGGATGCCGACCAGTCTTTGTTAATATCACACCGGCTAATTCTGTCCCACATCTCCTGCTCTGGATATAGGTCTTTGACTGCGGTCAGCAGGGGAGCGTGATGGCTGTTCCCCACATAATATCCTCCGTTAAAGCCACGCTGGTTGATCATTACATTGTGCAAGTCTTTTAGCTTCTCGTTGGCTCTTTCCATGTTGTGCGGGTTAAGGTTTAATGCCCCAAAGGTTTGCTCGATCACCTCGCGGTGTTTGAAATAATTATTCGTCCAAAGACCCCTTTGAAATTGATTAGGTATCTCCTCCCGAAAGACTTGGCACAACTCCGCAAACTTCGTGTGAACGCATGGATTGCCTCCGATCATAGCGATTATCCCGCCGTAGTTCTTTAGGCTTTGAAGAGCCAGTCGAAAGTTCTCGACGCTCATCTCCCATTTTGTTTCTTGATTAGCTAAAAGCCGGGTGCAGTTAGAGCAGGCCAGATCGCACTTGTTAGTAACATCCACGCAAATGATGTGCATAGACTCCGGGCTTCTCATCTTTCCGATGGCGATATCTGCACATGACTTTTGGGGCAGTTTTTCTGCAATGCAGGACAGAATAAAGTCACGGCAGAACATGTGCTTAGAACTCTTAATTGCTTCCTGCATGGCTTCTACCTTTTCGTGCGGTATGGCCTGCAAGATTGATTCTACGTTAAGCAGATCTTTTTCTTGGATTACAACGCACAGATCGCCCCATTTAATTTTGTCGGCAAAGGGTAAAACGTAGTCGTCTGAAAGCAGCACCGGGATTGATCCACACAACAGCGCCTCAATAAAACGAAACGACCATCTGCCATAGCCAGCGGGGCAAAGGGTAAAGACGGATCTAGACATCAGTTCGTGGGGATGCAGTTCCTTGCCTAATTTTTTAGCAATGTCGTCGGGCCACCCGATGATCATTTGTTTGGCAGCTGCCTGCAATTCGACTAAACGCCCTCCGCGAATATGCTCGTAAGGCAGATGCAGTTGAGCCATTTTGCCCATGAAAGACGCAAATATATCTCGGTCGCAGACATGACTGGCGACCTCATGCGTCTGGTAAGGCAGCATGGCGATGTCTTGCTTGTGCAGAGTTGCGAGTGATTCCAATACGATTAAAATAAATCGGTCATCCATCCACCTCCACTTTTTGTCGTAGGCTCGAATCGGGTTAGCTTCGTGAGTCATTTCGTGAATTGACTCTTTGCGTTGGCCGACATCTCCAGTGCTGACCAGTACATGGTTTCCTCGGTCTAGATACGTACAGTGTTCGTTAATTATTTTTTCTGGATCAAGGTTAGAGAATTGCATGCCAGCCAAAAAAAGCGGAACGAAGAAGCAGTCAGCTTCCTCGGGATTAGTCGTTTCAAACTTTTTCAGAAAATAGTAGATGTCGTTTAAATAGGCTAGATGTGGCTCCAACCTATCGCGCTGAGCCAGCGCCTTGTTGCCCTCTTGCATAACAGAATTGTCGATTAGGTTGTTGTAAATAAATACTTTCACGGATTACGCTCCTTAAATATCTTCTCCCCCTTTTCATAGTTGGCTTGGGCGTTGTGGCGCTTAAACTCATCGTCCTGCTTCGCCCCGGTGAAGAGCGGGTTGTTGTGCATGAACACGACATCTTTGGCTGGGATGATGACGCCATCCTTGGCCGCTCTGGCCGTGTACTCATTGTCGGAGAATATGCCCGAGCAGGCGTCGTACTCTTCGGCAAACAGCGTGCCCTGCTGTTTGAGCCGGGCCTTGGTTAGAATGGCTATGCACAGCAGATCGTCTTTGCGGTGGCCGTCCGATACGGCCAAGACCGCCGGCTTACTTAGATCGCCCAGGCGCTCGGTGATGATAGTATCCCAATGCAGCGGAGGATCGAAGTCGTCCGATCCCTGCACGATGATCTCTCCTTGGGCCACGGCGGCCGCCCGATTCCAAGCCGCCACGCATCCGCCCTCGCCTGATATCATCCCCCAGTTCTTTAGCGGCTTGGCTTTCTCGTCGTCATCATCGCATGAGTAGATCCACTCAACCGATGCCGGATCGGCCGCTTTCTTCATCCACAGGATGCGAGCGTTGATAGCTTCCTGTGGTCGCCCCCGGGTGGCGTGGCAGACTGTGATCTTAATGGGCTTCTGCGCCCGCCACATTTTTTCGATCTTATCGGCTTCGGTGGTATCGCCCACGGCCCGGCAGGCCGCTAAGTAAAGATCGATACACTCAAAGTCATAGACAGTGCGCTGGGCGTTCCATGTCTTGACGCCCGGATCGGGCTGTACCATGGCTGACTTCAGGAGGTGGTAAGCCGATAGCCATGCCCCCACGCTGGCCTCTTCCCGGGCTAGGTAGTAGATGGCTTCCCTACGTCCTGGCGCCATCTGGTGCGCCCGGTGGTATAGCTCGATCCGCCGGGATCTATCCGCCACCGCGGTGGCGTAGTTGCACATAGCCTCGTACGCCAGAGTCGGTTCTTGCCCGGGCCAGATAGCCGCCACGTGCGACCACGGCTCCGACTCCTGGCGTCGGTTGGAAAGGTATAGTTCCTGCTGAAAGTAGTAAGCGTACTTGCCCGCCTCGCTGAGCTGGCCCTGTAGGATGCGCAGATTGCGCTCTGCGCTGCCTGCTTTGTAGCCACCGGGGTGGTGCTCAATCCATGGCGTCTGCTCGCCGATTGACTCATATCCGGGCAGCGGCAATAGCGCCTCATGAACGGCGTAGTGCCAGCGCCCTGTCCATCCGTTTTCTAACCGCTTCACCATTCTCTCGCGTACTGGCGTTAGTTTGGCGTTTATTACGTTATATACGCCCGCATAGATCCCGACCTTGGGATTTGATTCAAACGTTGCTACGGCCCTTTTAAGGGCGTTTTTGAGGTCTTTAGCGGGCAGGTCATCGCAATCCACCCAGACCGCATAGTCGCCGGTGCAGGCGTCCAGCGCGGTGTTGCGGGCGGCGGCGAAGTTATCGATGTGCGGCCAGCTGGCCCCGGCTGGGCCGTTGTGGTACTCGACCACCTTGGCCCCCGACTTCTCCACGATTGCCCTGGTGCCGTCGTCCGGCCGGCCGCCCTGAGCCATGCAGACCACCAGCTCGGTACACAGTGGCTGAAATGCCTTTAAACAGCGGTCTATGAACTGGGCCTCATGGCCGGCAATCAGGTAGATTGAAATTTTAGGATCTCGGGTTGCCATCCTAAAACTCCCGCAAGCCCAAGACGTAACTGCCCACTGATGTGTCGATAGTGGCGACCCGGTAGCTGACCGAGTTGGCCACCAGAACAGACCCGATAGTGGGTGCAGTGGCTAGGTTCGCCACGTCGATGGTGAAGGTAGAGTTAAGATCCAGATCAAATCCGCCCAGCTCGACCGCTTCTTTGCGGGTGATGGTGGAAAGCACGCCAGTGACGCTGGTGGCTCCGATGGTGGCGGCCGTGCCTGTTTGCTCGTATAGAGCGGCCAAACTTTCTTTCAGGCACTCTGTGAATTCAGACATGAGAGGATTTCTATAAGTGGAAAGGGCGGTGAGCCGATTGGCCCACCGCCCTCCCCGAGTGAATTAGCTTCCGTTGATACGGACCAAGCTCGATGTCTCTCCGGCTTTCACGCCGTAGATCAGGGCGTAGGTGCGTTGGAGCAAGCCTTTGACCACGTCGTAGTTCTCGCGAACTTGTACCGACAGGCCGGTCTTGGGCTCAGTGACCACGCTGATGTCTCCAGGGATGGGGACGCCGGTGGGCACTTCCGGAACGCGGGTTGCGATCAGGAGGGCTTCCTGTTGGGCGAAGAATCCGCCAAGCGTGATGCTGTTGGAAGGCACCGCGCTGTACTGGTTGATGTTGAATCCAGCCACGTTGCCGATGCCAGCTGTGCGAACGAGGTCGCCAGTGATCTGGGGATTGGCCACGACAGTCGTGTCATTCAACAGAGCGCCGTAGAAGCTGGGGTTGAGCACAGCGTAGCGGCCGTTGACCGGCACGTTGGCGTTGTTAAGGGTGATACCAGCCGACACTACCGAGCGGTAGGTGAAGGCGCTGGAAGCAACCGTCAATGCGCTGGTGAAGCTGGACGATGTGACGAGCGCGAGCAAGTCACCGACCATCTGCAAGCCAAGGGCGTGAGCGGCCGCACCGGCAAAGCGCTCGATCAGGTTGATGTTCGAGCTGGTGCGTTCTTGGTCATCGATCGCATAGGAAACGTGCTTGAACTTGTTGAGAGTGATCTGCACGTCCGTCTGCGTGGTCGCAGTCGCTACGTAGCCGTTCGCCTGGGAATAGTCCTGGGCGGTCGTCGCAGAGATGCGGTGGGTAAATACTGATGCGTTGTACTTCGCGGCTTCAGAGCTGAAGTCCGTTACTGCATTGCGCAAAAAACTATAGTCCGCTACGAGGATCTCAAGAGCCCTCTGCGCGATTACATTCGCATTCGTTGTTCCGATTGTGTTGGCCATTGTAGTGTCTCCTAGTGGACTCGATTAGAGTCCGAGTTTGCGAAGCATCTCCGTCCTTCGGATCGGTGATGTCTCCGCGTTGAATTGATTGAGGATGTCAGCCCGGCCGAGCGGTTGGCTCAGTTCTGCGGGAACCGCCACCGCACCAGCGGCGTCGGCCTTGGCTTTTTCCAAAGCGATAACATTCTTGGGGGTCTGGGCGCTCATCTCGGACTCTTCGTCCTCGTCTTTTTCTTTGGCCTCGACCTTAGGTGCTTCCGGCTCTTCGTCCTTTTTCATCATGGCGATTAGCTGGGAAAGCATGCCGGCGATATCCGTCAAAGTAGGCTCGGCCATTTTCTCGTCCTTATAGTCGCCTCCGTGACCTAGTTCGGCCTTGGCTTCGGCAGGAGCGGGAGTGGCTTCGGGTTCTGGAGCCGGAGCAGGGACGACAACAGTCGGCTGGCTCAGCTCTTTCTTTGCTTCAACAGGTGCTTCGTTCATTTGCAGTTTTTTGATGTCAACTGCTGTAAAGGCAGAAAAGATGCCGGCGGGGTTGGCGGCCGGTGTGCTGACCACACTGATGTCGTAGATCTCAGTTACCCTGGCGAATCGGTTGCCCTCTTTTTCCTCGGGCACTCCGCTGAAGGTCAGCGACAAACCAAAGCCCTCGGGCAGTACCTCGGCCAAGTGCTGGACGAACTGAGCCTCGTTGGTGTTGAACAGGGTCAGGTCGCCCATCAGTCGGTCGCCCTCGATCCTGAATCCGTCGATGAATCCTAAGATATCCATGACCTGCTTAACGCCGTGGCCGTTGGTTACCTTGATCCGGCCCATAGTGTTAGCCACGGCCAGGGCCTGCTGCAGGCTGGTTTGATCGATCAGCAGGTCGTGGCCCTTGGCCTCGCCCGCAGTTAAAATTGATACGCTTTTGATTTTGTTGGGCATGTAGCCCAGCGCAATGTCAAAGCAGATCGCCGTCAGCTTCTCGGTAGGACTTCTTTACTTTGCCGCCAGCTTTCATGGTCAGGAACTTATTGACTCGGGCAATAGCCCAAGCTGTCCGGCTGTTGGGCCTACCACCGCCAATCGTCGGGCGAAAGCTGCTGCTGAACGCCCCTGCCCCCCGGCGGAATACCTTTTTCAACGTGCCAAGGGTGGGCGGTGTTTTGGTGGGATAGCGCTTTTTATAGTCGGCGATCTTGTTTTTCAGAGCCTCTTCGGTGGCGGCCGATATCTCAATATCGCCTGCCTTCGACCTGGTGGACGCGGTGCCCGCGGGATTGGTCTTGCTTCCCTTGATCCGTTCCTTGGGTGGTGCGGGTGTTTGGCTGGCTGACTTCGGCCCCGGCCGCGACGCCATCTCCCGGCGTTTCATCTGTGCTTCCGCCCAGCTCTTGCCCGGATCTCCGCCCCATAGCGCCCACGCAATCCGACCGGCGCTGGGGAATCCGGGTTCTCCCGGGTTAAATCCTTCGCCCTGCTTATCGACTTCATGCCTTGCGAAAAAGCTGGCCATCCTGCCAATGGTTTCGTCGGGCAGATCCTTGCCGTTAGCAATGTCGCGTGCTCGGGCTACTCCGACCAGCGTGCCGCCCCGGCCGTACTTGCGGCGCCATTCCAGCCCCTTCTTAGCCTCTTCCATCATCCCCTTATTGGGGACGGCTAACTCAATTTTTTCTTCTTTTTTTTTAAGATCAAATCCAACGGCGCTGGCCACCATGTCTAGCTCTTTGGAACTAAGTTTATAGTCAGCGTCGTCTTTCATGGTGAAGGATTCTGCGGGCTTGGCGGATAGCTCCATCTGCCGCATGCAGACCGCTGAGCGCTGATCGTTTTCTGGGAACTCCGCCACCATCGTGGGGTTGCCCATACAGCGGGCCATAAACTTGTCGTCAGTTTCGCCGGCGTTCCGTGTGGGCAGATCCAGTTCCACCTTGGCCGCCAGTTCCGCATCAGGGCCAGCGTTGGGATCTTTCTCAGGATTGACCGGCGTAGGCTCTTCGATTGCGGGTGCTTCTTGGACAGGTTGCACTGGTGCTTCTTCATCCACCTCTGGCGCAACTTGGCCCATGCTTCCAATGAACTCTTTTTCTTTGGCTATTTGCCTGACTTGCTCTTCCCAATCTAAGCCCATCTCTCCGAAATAATGCTGCAGACTAGATAGGCCCGCCTTATAGTTTTCGCGCTCTTGCAAGGCGTCGCGCCCTGCGTCCACCGTCAGCGATTTGGGCGTCTGCCACGTTACCTTTGGGTAGTCCTCGACCGCGGGCAGGTCGCCGTTGGCGATGGCCCTGCCGATAAAGTAACGCCAGGCGCGGTTGCAGAATCTATCGATCAGCAGCCGTTGCCGTTGCTCGAATCTGCGCTGGGCCTTGGCCACGACAAACCGCATCCCTGCCCCACCCACGCTGGCGGGGTCATAGACAAACTCGACCGGCAAGCCTAGGCCCATGGCCACGTCACGGATCAGGAACTTGTTTCATATCCCTACCTGAAAGAGGCTTTCAAAGACGGAAAGTCGATAATGTTCCCTATTGGGGCAGTGACAGATTTTATACCGGGAAATCTGTTCGGTCCGAAG
>JADDYB010000738.1_pt1 | contig 10433 bp, 8 predicted proteins | sample 8641941 | NCBI WGS metagenome assembly JADDYB01 (sample SAMN16275377, study PRJNA637457) | freshwater sediment metagenome | isolation source: Lake Kineret sediment | place: Israel: Lake Kineret | collected 2013 | reverse complement strand
AAAATTAATTACTGAGGCATCATTTAGTTTTGATCCAGGTGGTGGGTATTCGGATCCAACTTTTGGATTACCGCAGGGATCTGTAGATTCGGGAAAAGCCGCATCGGGAGGTGATAATGGAAATTGGGGAGGATCAATGTCAAGAGCTTTAGCATTTGCAAAAGTTGCAAATGATTTTATGGGAAAAAATGTTATAACATCACAAAAAAGATCGAGAAAGTTAACCGCGTCAGGTAATGTTTCAGATCACTTTGAGGGTAATTCTGCGTCATATGCCGTTGATTTAGCTTGTAGAGGTGAGCAAGGGGATAGACTTTTGGCTCATTTAATGAAATGGTTTGGTCATCCTGAATACACAGGTAATAGATGGTTCAATGTTACAAAAAATGGTTATAGATATCAAATAGGGTGGAAAGTTCCAAACCACTATGATCATATACACGTTGGAGTTAGAAAAACAGGTGGTTCTGATACTCCGTCGGACTCTAAAGACCAAAAACAAGAAAAAAAATCTTTCAAAGAAAAATTATTAGCCTTTTTTGGTATCGATAAAGACAAATCTGAATCCGACATTACCTCAACAGAAAAACAACAAAAAATTGATGATCCAAAAAGAGCGGATATGTTATCAACGTCTGTCGATGATTTGTATGACACATTAGAGTCAATAGATTCAGTAATCAATCAACAAGAAAGAGGAAAAACTTCGTATCAAAAACAAGTGGAGTCAGTTCAGGTAGCATTAACATTATTGGGTTATGAATTACCTAAATTTGGTGTTGATGGTTTATTTGGGTCTGAAACCGCAAGTGCCATTAAAAAATATAAGGAAGATAAAAATATCAAAGAGAGTGTTATAAAAAAATTAAGATCATTTGTAAATGAAACTACTTTACAAAATCCATTAGATACTATGAGAATAACATCAGACTATGGGCCAAGGAATGGTAGAACACATGCAGGTATTGATTTGGGTGTCCCCTCAGGAACTAATGTCAAAAGTCCTGCTGATGGTGTAGTTTTGGATGCGGAGACAAGAAATGACGCTTGTGGTGGAACTCTTAAAATTGATCATGGTGGTGGATATGTTACAAGATATTGTCATTTGAAAAAAATAAATGTCTCAAATGGGGATAGCGTAAAACAAGGTGAAGTTGTTGCTTTATCTGGTGGTGGAAAAAATGACACTGGTAGAGGAAGATCAACAGGTCCTCATTTACATTTTGAAGTCTATGTAAATGGTAGAGTTAGTGACCCAAAAGATCATTTAAATACTTCATTTGACTCAGATAAAATAACAGACACATCTGATAAAAAATCATCATCAAAACAAACTATTACACCTGAATTAATAAAACAGTTAATATCTGATTTAAAATCTAAGGGTGTTGAAAGTGAAGATTTAAAAAAATTAGTAGATGTTCCTCAATTAGGAGTCGCAGCAACCGATGAAGAATTTTACAAAAGTATTTTGACAGGAATAGGTGCTCCAATCACAGATGAAAATATGAAATTTTTATACGCTTGGAGACAAGCTGAAGGAGGATCTGCAACAAACAATCCATTTAATACAACATATAAACTAACCAAAGATGAAAATATGTCTAACTATAATTCTGTCGGTGTAAAAAATTATTCAACAAGATCCTATGGTTTAGAGGCCACTATTAAAACTTTAAAACTTTCATATTATACTTGTATTGTTGATGGATTAAAAAATGACGTTGGTGCGGAGAAAATAAGTCGATGCTCTGATTTACAAAAATGGGGAACAGGAGAATTGGTTGCTAAGGTTGTGGATTCATATAATAGAGGATCGGCAGTTAAACCAAAACCAATCCCAACCGCTTAAAAAACAACAAAATACATATTTATATTTATTGAATTTAAAATTCAATCAAATTGATATATTTATAAAGAAAAAACTATGGCGACAACTATTTCGGCAGGAACATATGTTTATACAGATTGTGTAGTTTGTATACCTGTAGATCCTAGCGATTCATACACATATACGACTGTAGAACCTCCACATCCAACTTATTTGTCACAAACAGGAAACACACAAGTAGTTCAAATTCAGGCAGTGGCTTTAGGTGGATTTAACGGATTAAACAATTAAAAGTAATATAAAAAAATGGGTAGATTAAAACCAATAGGTAGTGAGAAACTACAAGGAATGGAAAAACTCAATAGAATTATTGAGATATCAAGATATAAAGAAAATATACCTAAACCAATTAATGAGGATAAATCTAGGGAATATTCTATTGTTTTGTCAGATGGAGTTAAATACTCTATTGATAGAGAAAAAAATGGTTATGTTATTAAAAAACAGATTGATGAGTCAACATTTGATTATGTTGAGCCTATGAAAAATAGAAACTATTATAGATCATACTCTCAAGCATTTAAAAGATTAAATTTAATTGCAAAAGAAGTTAATACTTTAACAGGAAATGATAGTGAAATTTCTCTTTTTTCAGAACAAAAATATGTTTTAAAAACACCAAAACCAGCTCCCGCACCCGCTCCTGAAGCAGCACCTGTAGAAACTCCTGATATGGGATCTGAAATGCCAGCTGATGTTAGTGGTGAAGAAATGCCAGCGGCTCCTGAAGGAGAATCCCCTGAAGGTGAAATGCCAATAGATATGGAAGGTGGTGAGATGCCAACGGATGATGGTGGTGATACTACTTTTAAATCAATCCAAAAACTGACGGGTAAATTAGCTCAAAAAATTAGAACTTCAGATGAGGAAGAAATGACTCCTGATAATATAAAATATATTGTTAATTCTATTTTATCCGCAGTAGACTTGTCAAAACTTGAGGATGAAGATAAGGATGAAATTGTTGCAAGATTTGAAGGTGAAGAAGAAGGTATGGAAGGTGAAGAAGGAATGTCTCCTGAAGAAATGTCTGGCGAAGAAGGTATGGAAACTGAAACTCCTGAACCTCCTGTTGAAGAAATGGAAATGACCGAAGAAAATGATATTGGAAATGTTATGGACAAAATTGGTTCAGCTTTTGCTGGTAATGCTGCAAGAGCTAAATTCAATATGGAACAAAATAAACCATCAAATGAGGATCAATTTATGGAAACCATTTTGGATGGAATATTCAAAGAGTCCAAAGTCGAAAAAGTTCTTTCAAAATATTTCAAGTTAAATGAATCAGAAAAAAAGGAATTACAAAAAAAGAAAATGATTTCAGAGCAAAAAAAGAAAAAAAATCAATTTTTCTCAAACAAAGAAATTGAAAGACTTTGTGAATCTCCGAACCAAATCAAATCGGCTAAAGATATTGTAAAAAAATATCCAAACGCTAAGGTATTGGGTTTGACAAATTTAAAAAATTTGGTTATTGAACATAAAGGTAGTCAGATTAAAATTACACCAAAAGGAAATATACTCTAATGGAACTTATATATGTAAATGGTCTTGGTCCAAATTATAAAGGAGACAACATTTATGAGTTCATATTTGGTGATATAACAGATGTTTGGGGGGATGGATGGGAATCCAAACCATCTAATGGTAATCCAAATCCGCCAAACATAGAAAATATTAAAAAGGTTGGAGTTCTAAAACAAAGTGATACACAAATGACTTTGATACAGAACTCCGATTTCTTTTCTATGGAAGATGCAATGGATAATGTAATTGCTCTTGCATGGGAAACAGAAACAGAAGAATCTGATTTCTCAAGAAGAAAAAGATTAGTTTTTCATTTTGGCGAATCAGAACAATCAGTTAAGGATAAACTCTACGAACAAGACATTGTTTTAGAATTTGAAAAAAAAGTTGTCTATGAAAAATAAAATAATTAAATTGGTTAAAGAAGGTTTCTCAGTCCAAACTCTATCAAAGATGAATGAATCTCAAGTTAATGCTCTTTATAAAAGGGTTATATCTGAAAAAAAGGAGGAAAATAAAGAAGCTGTGACTAAAACACAAAATTATAAAATAACTGATTATGGTGCTTCTGAAGTATCGTCTTTGAGTTCAAAAGGACAAGGGATAAATGTTAAGGATGGTGAAGTTTCACCACTTCCTGGAGGTGGTATGAGAGTTAAACAGAACGCCAGTGTTGATGATAAAAAACAAAAGTTAGTAAAGGACGAAATGGGTGAAGCAAAAAAGAAAAAAGGTAAAAATCCTTGGGCTATTTGCACCGCAACTATGGGTAAAGAATTCGGAACAACTGAAAGAAGTGATTGGACAAAATCACAAAGTAAAAAATATGAAAAGTGTGTTTTGGATGTTAAAAAATCGATAAAAGAAGGTAAAGATCCATACGAAACAATTTTAGAAAATACAATTATGGACATTTTGGAATCTTCATTAAATCCAAAAATGACCAAAAGAGACTTTTTAAATAATGTTTATAGTAAATCTATTGTTGAAGCTGAGGAAGCACCTGTCAAAGCTCCACCAAAACCAAAAACACCAACCAAACCTGGTAAACCAGATACACCTTTTAAACCTAAACACAAACCAAAACCAAAGGCTAGAATACCAAAATGGATGACATGGGATGAATTAGGAATTAATTTAAAATAAAGTTATGGCAAAGAAAAAAATACAAGAAGCACCAATTGATTATGGTGATAATCCAGAAAGAATGGATCCCGAACTCGAAAGAAAATTGGGTTCGAGTCAAACGACTTTTGGTAAAGAGTATCCTGGTTTTCCTAAATTGAAACCAACAGCTAAATTTAGAAATTTCGAAGAGATTGTTGCGTCGAAAAGATTCAAAGATGTTGTAGATAAAGTAAAACATTATACAGGATCTCGTTCAATCCAAGGAATGGGTGCATTACAACAATTAATGATGGCTATGATGCAAGCGTTCAATAGTGTTGTAAGAGTTGAACAAAGAAATAAAGCGGCTCTTGAAAAACTTGCTATTGATTTAGTTGTTAAAGAAATGGGAATACCAAAAGACGCTTTTCAATATGATGTTAAACTTATTGGTAGAGAAGAAATTGATATGAGTCAAATGGCCAAAAAGCCAGAAGAAGAGCCTGATGAGGAGGAGATCGAACAACAGTTTGGTGTTAACCCAACTGAAGAGATGGAAGATTTTATGTCCGCGATGGATAACTTCGATTTAGAGAAGGCCAAAAGAAGATTTATAAACGCTCTTATACAGGGATCTGCAAAGAAGAGTCATTATATGTTCGCATTAGTTCAGGATGAATTAGAAAGATTAGATCCGAACTTGGTTAAAAATTATGGTATTTTGATGTCAGTTAATGATCTTTTATATTGGATGTTACCTGATCAAATGTTGATGGGTGCTGCTGAAGGTGGTGAAATGGGTGGAGGAACAGAAGAATTAGATCCTGAAACTGATCCACCAACAATTAAAGTTAGAGCGGTATCATTCCCAATATTAATACACGAATTGGTCAAAGGTGTTATGGAGGCAGTAGGTAGTCAAGGATTACCTGACGACCCAAGAGCTGCAGAAATGGTAATGGGTCAAACAGATACTTTACCTGCAGAAATTTGGGATTTAAGAATTGGTCCAGTTCTTTGGGAAAAATTCACTGATACATATCCTGACGAGGTTTTTGAAGAAGATCAAAGACACATACAAAGTTATTTGTTTTCAAGATTCTCAAAACTAAACGCTCAAGAGTTCTTAGCTGTCGCTAAAAAGATAATGAGAGGTGATGCTGAAGGTAAATCATTCATACAAAGAATGGTTACTGAAATTATTACCGATCTTAAAAAAAATAACAAGAAAGAATTAGGTTTTGATTCTGAAGATGAGGATGAAGATGATAATGACGATCTTCAACCAAGATAAAATATAAATTAATTCTAATGTCTTCTTTGACAAGAGAGCAAGTTCTTCTTGAGTATGTTAAGTGTCAAAAGGATACTCCTTACGCTTTTCGAACTTATTTACAAACATACGATCAAACCGTATCAAAGTTTGTTCCTTTGGAATTATTCACGGATCAGATTAATCTATTAAAAGATTACGAAAATTTCGAAGAGAACATCGCTTTGAAATATAGACAGGCTGGCGTATCAACAGTAACTGCGGCTTGGATATCAAAAAAATTGGCTTTTGCCTCCAAAACTAAGCCTGAGAAAATATTGATAATTGCCAATAAACTTGACACCGCTCAAGAAATGGCAAACAAAATTAGGGCTTTTGTAGGACAATGGCCTTCTTGGTTAGGTGTTGATTTTTCTGATGAAAAAAATTCACAAAGACATTATAAATTAAATAATGGTTGTGAGGTTAAAGCTGTTGCTACATCTAAAGACGCTTTAAGGGGATATACACCAACTATATTGGTTTTTGATGAAGCGGCATATATTGAAGCTGATGGAGATTTTTGGGCGGCTTGTATGGCATCATTATCCACAGGTGGTAAAGTAATTGTGGTATCAACACCGAACGGATTTGATCCGATTTATTATGACATATATGCTCAGGCTTTGAAGGGTATGAACCAATTTAAAGTTTCAGAAATGTTTTGGTATAGAGATCCAAGATATTCTAAAGATTTATATTTTGTTGAAACTGACGACATTGTTCATTTTTTACTCAATAGAGAAGAATATTCACAAGATAGAATTAAAACTTTTGACTACTTAGAGTTCGACATTGGTCGTGATCTTAGAATAAAAGAAATGATGTCTTTAGGTTACAAACCATCTTCCCCTTGGTATGAAAAAATGGTTAAAAAACTTAAGTTTGATAAAAGAAAGATAAATCAAGAACTTGAGTGTCAGTTTTTAGGATCAGGTGATAATGTATTTGATTCAAACTTGATGACCAAAATTCACGAAAATATGATTAAAGAACCGAGTAATAAAATGATGTCAGGTTCTTTATGGATTTGGGATGAGCCTGTTATGGGTCACAAATATGTGATGGGTATTGATGCAAGTCGTGGAGACAGTGAAGATTTCTCATCATTTCAAATAATCGATTTTGATGAACGAAAACAGGTATGTGAATATCTTGGTAAGGTTCCTCCTGATATACTAGCTGAGATCTGTTTTAAATGGGGTAATATGTATAATGCGTTTGCGGTAATTGATATTACAGGAGGAATGGGTGTTGCGACATCAAGAAAGATGCAAGAATTAGGTTATAGGAGTCTTTATGTTGATGGAATAGACTATATGAATAAATGGAAATGGGATCCAAAATCAATTGAGAAAATACCAGGAATCAATTTCAATTCAAAAAGAGTTCAAATAATTGCCGCCTACGAGGAGGCTTTGCGTCACGGATTTACGGTTAGGAGTAATAGACTTTATAATGAAATGAATACTTTCATTTACATAAATGGAAGACCAGATCACCAAAAAGGGCAACACGATGATTTAATTATGGCAATTTCAATGGCTTGTTATGTTGCTGAAGCTTCATTTACAAATCTTACAAAAGTAACAGAACAAACCAAATCTATGATTGATGCTTGGACTGTTCAAACTAATGACAATTATCAAAAACAATCAAACTTTAATCCTGTAGTTCCAAATCATTCTGCTAAATCAAAAGATTCAATATACTCTAACAACCCAACCAAAAATGACTATCAAAACTATTTATGGTTATTCGGAAGATCGGGATAACTTTAGATTTTCGAATAATGGTTTAAATTATTAAAATGGAAAATAACGATAGAAATTTAACAGTTTGGCAAAGGTTATCTAGAGCATTTGGACCCAATTCCCTTTTAAGTCAAGACTACCCAACATATAAGTTCGATAAAAAAGAACTATTAAAGACGACTAATAAGTCTGAATACGAGAAAGAAAAATTACAAGCTCAACAGACTTTTTATTTGGCAAACCAATGGACAAAGATTGAAAATAATCTTTATACCCAAGCGGTTTATTATGAACCAACAAGATTGGCGTCTTATTATGATTTTGAAAGTATGGAGTTTACTCCTGAAATATCCGCAGCTTTAGACATTTTTGCAGAAGAATCCACAACACCAAATGAAGATGGATTTATGTTACAAATATATTCTGAATCAAAAAGAATAAAAGCGGTTTTAGCCGATTTGTTTAATAATAAATTGGACATCAATACAAACTTACCTATGTGGATTAGAAATGCCTGCAAATATGGTGACAATTTTGTTTACTTGAGATTGGATCCTGAAAAGGGTGTTGTGGGTTGTAATCAATTACCAAATATTGAAATTGAAAGATTAGAAAGGGGTATGGGGGCGAGAGCAGCAAAAATGGAAGAAGACCCTAACAATAGAGGTTTGAAATTTTTGTGGAAACAAAAAGATATGGAGTTTCATACTTGGGAAATTGCTCACTTTAGATTATTAGGTGATGATAGAAAACTTCCTTATGGGACTTCAATTTTAGAAAAAGCAAGAAGAATATGGAAACAACTTCTATTATCTGAGGACGCCATGTTGATTTATAGAACGTCAAGAGCCCCCGAAAGGAGAATATTTAAAGTTTTTGTAGGCAATATGGATGATAAGGATGTGGAAGCATATGTTCAAAGGGTCGCAAATAAATTCAAACGAGATCAAACAACGGATCCAAAAACAGGTAATGTTGATATGAGATTTAACCAAATGGCGGTAGATCAAGATTATTTTATACCTGTTAGAGATCCTGCAGCACCAAGTCCTATAGATACACTACCTGGCGCCCAAAATTTGTCAGAGATAGCAGATATTGAATATATTCAGAAAAAATTATTAACAGCTTTAAGAGTTCCAAAAGCATTTTTGGGATTCGAAGAAGTTGTTGGCGATGGAAAAAGTTTAGCGTTACAAGACATTCGTTTTGCAAGAACAATCAATAGGATTCAAAAAAGTATGCTACAAGAATTGAATAAAATTGCTATCATACATTTATTCTTGTTAGGATTTGAAGATGAATTAGAAAACTTTGTATTGACTCTTACAAATCCTTCATCTCAAGCAGATCTGTTAAAAATTGATGTGTGGAAAGAAAAAATGTTATTGTATAAAGATGCAGTTACACCTATAGAAGGAATAGCTCCTGTATCAAATTCTTGGGCTAAAAAACATATATTAGGTTTCTCTGATGATGAAATTAAGTTGGACATACAACAACAAAGAATCGAAAAAGCGGTTGCTAAGGAACTTGAATTAACCCCTGAAGTTATAAAGAAAACAGGCATATTTGATAATGTTGACAGATTATATGGTAAGGTAACAGGCTCTTCTGAAACGGTTACATCAACACCACCTGAACCGCCAATGGGAGCAGATATGTCGGGTGGAGAGGCCACACCACCACCAACTGAAGAACCTGCAGCTGAAACACCACCAGCGGAAGGAGCGGGAATAACACCTGAATCTAAAATGAAAAGTGATTTGAATATTTTAGTTGAGTCTGGTAATTTACAAGACGATGATTTTATTGATTTATCAAAGGCAAGAAATTCTTTGGGTCGTATTGAAAAAGAATTGAATAAAGTATTGAAAGGTTAATATTTATTAATTAAAAAGTAGATGAAAAATTTCGGAATTATAAAATCTAAGATAGAAAAAATTTTGGTAGATTCTTACCAAAATAAAACCATAAAAGAATCCTTTGGGAAATTTAAAGATTTGGTTTTACAAGATAAAAATTTAGTATCTATGTTTTATTTATACGATCAGTTATCATCAAAAAATGGTATGAATAAAGATATTGCCAATGATTATATCAATGAATGTATTGAAAAATTTGAATCAATAAAATTATCAAAAGATAAAATCAATTTATTAAATAAGTGGACATCATCTATAACAACTGAAAACTTATATGAAAATATAGATAAATTGTTTGATGATAATATTCTAAATATAGAATCAAAAGTTAAGAGTAAAAAAATAATTTTTGAAACAATTACTTCAACAAATAGTATACAGAAAGAAGTAATTAATATACCCTTGAAAACTTCTTTGAACATCGCAAATCAATCTATTCATAATTTTATTCAAGATCTAACTGAAAATGAAAAGAAAGAATTTTTAACTGTGGCACAAATGGATGCTAAAAAGTTATTTGAAGAATATGAGTCTTTGAGAAATTCAACTATTTTAAAATTGGAAACTCTAATGGAATCAGATCAAGAAGATGGAATTAAAACTAAACTTCAGGAAACCGTAAACAAAATTAAGAATGATAATATTGATAAATTAAACTACTATCGTTTAAGAAAATTAAACGAAACTATTTAATCATTATTCTTTTTTTGTTGAATATATTTAGCCTTCTTTATTTGATTTCTTCTTGAAACGCTCTTTTTTTCAAACTCCTTTTTTTTAACAAGTTGTTGAGTTTGTTTTGTTTTAATAACCTTACTCTTTAAAGTTTTTAACGCTTTTTCAATGTTTTTGTCAATTTTTACAATTATCATTTGTTTTTGATTTTCTACTTTAAATATATTATATTTTAGAAAAAT
>JADDYB010000737.1_pt1 | contig 10436 bp, 6 predicted proteins | sample 8641941 | NCBI WGS metagenome assembly JADDYB01 (sample SAMN16275377, study PRJNA637457) | freshwater sediment metagenome | isolation source: Lake Kineret sediment | place: Israel: Lake Kineret | collected 2013 | reverse complement strand
CTCTCTTTGTACTCGCCCGTCTGGCAGAGCTGCCGCGCCTCTTTCGTCTCCTCGTTCTCCTCCGGGAAGATATCCGCGAGGTACGCGAGCACTGCACCTTTGACATCACCCCGGATCAAATATCGTCCCACGGTATGGGTGATCGGGCGCTGGGTGCCGAATCGCTGCACGCCGAAGAAGTTTGGGATGCCACCCCGCGCCGCGAGTTCCGCCGTAAGAGCCTCCAGTCGTGCCCGTATCGCCTCCTTATCACCCTCGATGTTACGAATCACGATCCTGAACTCGTTCCCGTGGAGATCGCCCAATGCGACTGCTTTATTCGACCTGCCCAGCACCTTCAGCGAGACATCCGTAATTCGCACGCGTTCGAGCTCCGCCTCAGCGATATCCCAGAGGCTGATCTTCTGCGTGGTGAGCGCGAACTTGTCCTTCGTACCCGCGAACCCGATCCGGTTACGGCTCACCCGCAGCCGCCGTGAGAGCTCGTGTACGACACTGTGCGTCTCCCAGTTCTCCTTCGTCAGTTCCGCGATCAGGTACTTCCCGTCCGCGCCTTCTGTGCGGTTTGTGACCTCACGCACGACGAAGTCCGCGGGTATACTCTTGATCGTGCCGCCAATGCCCTCCGCCTCCGTCGCGTAATACCAGATCCCGATGCGGCGCTCGTACTCCGGGCTCGCTTGTAGCACCATTCCTGACTGATATCACCTGAGCCGGTGAAGTAGATCAAATCAACTCGAGTATCTCGTCCTTCACGTACTGGGATCAAATCAACTCGAGTATCTCATCCTTCACGTACTGGGATCAAATCAACTCGAGTATCTCATCCTTCACGTACTGGATGAACTCGTCCTTCGTCGCCCGGCTGAAGATCGTGACCACGCCATTCCTTGTGACACCGACGACCAGCCCGTGCCGTTTCGATTTCAGGACGATGTACCAGATCTTCCCGTGCTTCAGGTTATCGACGTACGCGGTCGTATTGCCGAGTGTGGAGCCGTAGAGCGAGAGCTTTTTGATGTTCGGAATATCCACATCGTCGAAGAAGATCACCTTGGTATCCTCGAAGTTCGCCTCGTGGAACCGCTCGAACCGCGCGGGCTCGATCCGTACCTCGACGATCTTCCCGGTCGTGATAAACAACATTTTGCTCAGCTGGTTCGCGATATTGTTCGCCCGTAATTTCTTCTCCATCACCGTGAGCAGCGTGCGAGCGGGCACACCCTCCCGCTCCGGCTGCGCGACGAAGAAGAACGGCGCTTCCGACGTCGTCGGGACTCGCATCCGCCCGCCGCGATGGTAAACATCGAGCAGCTGATCCTGAATGAAGGTGCCGTAGAGCGCGTCGCCAGCCAGGTGTAAGTCCGTGATCTCCGTGATCAGGCTTACAGCTTCGTCTTGCAACCGTTCCTCCGCCTTGAACCCCTTCAACTTGGCCGCAATACCGGTCAGGTCAAGAGCGCCCTCAACCAGAAAGACCTTCCCCGCTAAGACCATAGTGCTTACTATGGTCGGGTGATATTAATAATCTGCCGATTACGCGAAGGTTTTTATCGTGTGAAGACGTACAGGGATTAAAGGTGTGGTTGGATGGCATGAGAACCAGAAGATTACCAAATGGGCATATCATCATAAAGTTTTTGATACATACAAAAATGATAAAATGCTAGGAATTTAAGTTTTTGTATATGAAAGTTATATAGCATATTTTTAGGAAATGAAAAAGAGAAAAGTACTTATTAGTCCTTATCAACAGGGGGCTTTAGACGCACTATATACTGTTGTGAACCTGCCACCAATACTTGAACAAGTTCCTCAAATGGATGTTGAAGGCTTGTTTTATTCATACATGATTCAGGCAGGAGCTGAAAATTTTGTAGTTAGTCCTATTGAATCCAGTTCTGCAAAATACTCAGAGTTTATTTCCAAACGGATTTCATTTCTTTCTGAAGACCGCTTTAGAAAGGTTTATGATATTGTTGGCACTGTATTTCAAAGTTATTTGCCAGAAGGATACAAAATAGACCCCAGATTTTCCAAGGTAGGCTCTGTGGAAGCTTTTCTAGCCGATCTTCTTTTATCGCTTGAAGAAAAACTGGATATGGTTTGTATTCTTCCAATTCCTGATTCCGCTAAATTTGAAGGAATCCTTCCTCCCGAATTATTTCACCCTATTCAAAATTTAATAAATGCATTTGATTCTGAAAGTGCAAAACTTCCTTTGCCAAAAAGTTCAATCCTTTCAACAAATGTAAAAATCTTGCAGGAAATTATCACAAGTGATCTATTTTCTCGCTATAGTTTGAAGCATCAAGAACTTGCCAATGCTCTGGCATCTAAGAAAAAAGCCATTTTTGATATTAACGAATTTGGAGGTAAACTTTTAATCAAATACGAAAAGCTCATCTATCTTAAACCATTAACCATCTCGTTGCTTCCTGTCACAGCTAAGCTCATAGATGTAGTATTTGGTACCCTTCCCGGTACTTTAGCAGAGTATTCAAGCAAACTTTTAACCAATTGGCTTAAAGATGAGAGGCGCATTGTTTTATATCACTTTCATCCTACGTTTGAAGATATTGTAAGAAGGCGCCTAGCGAGCCTTTTGGAAAAGGAAAAATGAACGCGGCTAACACAGCATATCTGGCCTCAGGCTTTTGACCTTTCGCCTAACTCCTTATGGGTGTTCAGATATGTTGGAAATATTATATGCAATAATCTATCAAAATGCTATATGGGCGAAGTGGGCGAGGCATCACATACCCAAAAAAAGCGAGAGTCTGTGGATAAGGACAATCAGGTGATGGATACCTACTACAATTTGATGGAAACCTCCACTCGCCGGAGTCCAACAACCGTAAAACGGCAACTGGAACAGTTGATTGCGAAAGATCCTGACTTTTCAGATCCCTATCTCCTACTTTTTGCATTCGCCAGCGGCCCCGGTACCCTAAAATCCGGAGAAAAAACGAGTCATTCTAGCGGCCCGACGAAACCTTTTAACCTCCTCAGCTTATAATGAGAATAGTTATTTCACCGTACAAAGTGCCTCCAATAACGACCACCGAACCGGGACCGAGCATCTGGCTGAAGGAGATCATCCTTGAGAACTTCATGTCCTACGAGTACGCGCGGATACCCCTGAAACCGGGCCTCAATCTCATCTCCGGGCCAAACGGCGCCGGGAAATCATCGATCCTGTTAGCCATATCCGTCGCGCTGGGGCAGATCTATACCGAACGTGGCAAGCGGCTGCGGGATCTGATCCGCCGCGGCACGGAGATCGCGCGGATCACGCTCGTCTTCGATAATGCCGAGCAGAACGGTAGACGGCCAATCAGCTTCTCCGAGGCGGACACCTTCATGCTCTCGCGCTACCTGCGGCACGACGGGCATTACTGGTGGGAGGCGGATTACCGCCAGATCAGCTATGAGGAGGTCACCAGGCTCTTTAAAGGGTTCGGACTCGATCCCAACAATATGCTCATCATCATGCACCAGAACACGATGGAGCAGTTCAGCCTCACCTCGCCGCAGGAGAAGCTCAAGCTCCTCGAGGAGGCCGTTGGCTTCAGCGCGTATCGCGAACGGGTGGTAGATGCGTGGCGGCGTCTCGAATCGGTCATTAGTGAGGACGAATCGATCGCCGACCTGCTCGGACGCGCGGATGAGAGCCTTGGGTACTGGCGCGCGATGCACGAGCGGTACGTGCAGCGGCATGAGCTGCAGGCGCGGCGAGAATGGCTCAACCGCGAGATGATCTGGGCACGGATTATCCGGCAGGAGCAATCGCACCGGGAGCTCGAGGAGCAACTGCGGATCAAGGAGCATGCACGCGATTCGCATACCGCGGAGATCGCGGGGACGCGCGAGCAGATCCGAACGTGGCGTGCACAGCTCGATGCATGGCAGGTCGAGTCAAAGGAATCATTCTACAAGCTCCTCCACCTCGAAAAGGAGCGCACGCGCTTCGAGGTGGTAGCCGCGCAGTACAACGAGCTTGAGCCGCTGCTCATTGCGCTTGGCAAGCAGGCTGAGCTGGCACGCTGGCAGGAGCGGCTGCAGGAAGCAACGACGCGAAGCCGGGAATTGAACGACAGCACACACGCGGCACAGAGCAACCTGGGCGGGCTCGAGCGGCAGCTGGAATCGAGACTGGAGGCGTATATCCGCTATCGCGTGAACGATGAGGTGCTGCAGTACAAACGCGACCAGCTCGAGCTGGATATCAAAGCGATCACGGCGGAGCTCGAGCGGGTGACCCAGAAGTTAGCGGAGCTGGAGCCTTCGAGACGAAAAGCCGGCGAGCGGATCGAGACCGAGCGGAAGCAGAGCGAGATCGAGACCGAGCTCGGGCTGGTGGGCGCGAAGATCGAGGCACTGGGCAAGATACCCGAGGAGACCGAGGAGATCTACACGAACTACGCGAAGGTCTTCGAGGAGCTGCAGGAACGGGCGAAGATCGTCGCGGCAAATAAGCGTGAGGGCTTGAAGGAGCTCGAGGTGCGGAAGAAGACCTGGCGCACGGCGATTGATGACCTCTTAGCTGCGACGAACGATGCGTTCCAGCAGATTCTCGCAACCATTGGTGCAACGGGCCTGGCGCGGCTGGTGCTTACGGAGGAGGGCGAGCTCGAGAACGCAGGGCTCGAGCTCTACGTCGGCTTCCGCGGCTCGCAGCCCGTGCTCTTCGACTACTACACGCAGAGCGGTGGCGAGCGATCCGCATCGATCATGGCCTTCCTGCTCGCGATCCAGCAACTGCTCAAATCGCCCTTCCGCGCGGTCGACGAGTTCGATATCCACATGGACCCGCGGAACCGCGAGGAGATCTACAAGATGATGATTAGCGCGATGAAGGATGCTGAATGCCTGCTCATCACCCCGAGCCAGCTCACCGTGGCCGATCCGAGCGTCCATATCATCGTGGTGCAGAAGGCCTACGGGAAGTCGAGCGTGCGCGAGGTGAAATGAAGTTCCCCTCAGGCCCCGGTCACACTTCACCACGTATCCCGTGAATTCCACAGGTTAGCTCGTTCGTAAGCGGTTGAGAGCACGCGAAAAAAAACGAGATAACGTAAACAGAGCGGTTTGGAGCTGTATTGAATGTTCTTGCGGGAAGAGCTAGCTCAAATCTTTCACGTGCACCACCGCTATAAGGCTCTGGGCCTTGGACACGATTTCCTCATCGGCGGTCACCAAGCTCGCCTTGGCAATCTCCGCGAGCGCGACGTAACAGGCATCATAGACACTGAGATCGAGCTCTATCGCCACCTTGGCAACCCTTGACCCATACTCGTTCCTCAGTTCCCAGAGATCGATACCATACAGCTCTAACGAGCTAACCGCACCGATCAGCTCTTCCTTCGAGTAGACCCTGCTAGAGCGTAAGACATTGAGAACCTCGAAGGGCATAAGGGCGGGGGTTAGAAGCAGGATTCGCCCACTGATATACTCATCCCTGAGCTGAATGAAGTGACTTATCGCTGTAAACTTCGTCTAAGAACCACTTTGCAACCACTGATGCGTCGATTACGACCTTCTCGCTCGCCATGCCCGGATCACGCTCGTGCTACCCACCCCGCAGGCGCTTTCTTGCGGAGTCGCTCGTTCAAGAGCACTGCTTCCGCGAGATTCATGCTCCCTTCTTCCTTTATCCTCTGCTCCACCGTCTCCCGTATCACCGCACTCCAGTTGAGATACTTGAGCTTCTCCATCGCCTGCTTCAGCTCATCATCGATACGAACAGTTACCAGTGGCATATGTAGCGTATAGTGCTGTCTATACGGTCTATACGTATATATAAATAAAAAGATCGCGTCACCGGCACCGGTAGACGCGGAAGCTTGCGCCGCTCATCACCCCCTGCCAGCGGGCTTAGCGGTTCTGCTCCCGCCGCCTCAGGTTGACGATCGCGATCGCCCCTACGAGCCCGGCCAGTATCACCAGGCCGACGGGGTTCATCGCCGGCACGGGCGTGATCACCTTGAGCACGGCCGAATCGTTCGCACCGGCATATTCGTTCCCCCATTCGTCCTCGTATTTGACCACGGTGGCATTGTTGATCAGGATCTCTTCAAAGGGCGTATCCGGCGCGACATAGCAGCCGTAGCGTACCGGTACACGCTCGCTGGCATTTAACCGGTCAATCAGGTTCGTCCAGGTGATCGCGGTCGTGCCGTTGGGAACCGGGGTCACGATGTCTGGATCTGGTCGAGGTACTCCACTGACCGTAGTTGAACCATTGATGTAGCTGACGTAGCGCGGGAGGATATCGGCGAGGGTAATATTGAATGCCGGGGCAAAGCCATCATTCTTGAGGTAGACGGTATAGTTCACCACCGAGCCGGGAATGACATACTTCGGTTCGACGATCTTGCGGACGCTATCGGTGGTATTGAGCCGCGGGAGCCGGATGACCGAGACGTTCCCCGAGGTATCCGAGGCGTTGTGGCGTTCACCCTCATTGTCGTCCCACCCGAGTTCCGCGAAGTTCTGCACGATGAGCCGCGTATGATAGTTCGTGGGGATGTCCGCGACCGTGGCATTGAAGGTGATGTTAATGATCTCGCCGTTCGTGAAGGTGCCGAAGTCGAAGGTGATCTCGATCGGCTGTGTGCCGTCGTTCGGCTCGGAGAAGGAGACGTTCACGGGGTGGGCCGGGACAACGACCACACTCGCGTTCTCAAAGATCAGGCCGGCTGGCAGGGTATCGTTCACGGTCGCATTCAGGATCGTGGCATGCGGCACGACGAGCGAGATCCGGTACCAGACGGAATCGTTGATCCAGTAGCTCCGGTCCTCATCAGGCTCTTTGTAGAGCTCCGCAGCTAAGACGATCACCTGCACGCTGTCCGTATCGTTATAATCGTCCAAATCGTTCCAGCCGCCGAACCGCTCATGTGATTCGTTCCCGAAGGTCCCGTTCACGCTCGTCCAGGTCAGCGTGGCGTTATTCGTCAGGATGTCCAGCGGACTTACGCTCTCATTTACCCGGACGATGTAGGAGATGTTTATCACCTGGTTCACCGGCAGATACGAATAGTACCAGCTGAGGTCACGGCCGCTTGCTACGAACTGAGTCGCGGGTGGCTGCGAGATCTGCGAAACGAAGTCTGTCCGCACGGGCATGGTATCGTTGATCCACAGGTCGTAGGCGTCTGCCGAGCTTGCCGGCGTGTGCACGACCGTGAGATTAAATTGGACATAATCACCGGCCTCCACGTACGTCACGTTCACCGTCTTGGTGAGCTCCAGGTCCGGCTCCACCACGGTGATCGAGACGTTTCGCTCGTCAGTATAGTCAGTTCCTGCCGCATCCTTCCACGAGACGTTCAGCGTGTCGTTCAATACCCGACCGTCCTGGTTGCTCAGGACGTCCGCCACGATCGCAGTGAGCAGGATCTCCAGATCGCCGCCCGCGGAATTATTGAAATCATAGTAGACGAAGGTAACCGTGACAGCTGCAGAGCCGTCGTTCGGTGACGAGACAGCAAAGTTGTCCGGTGCCACGGAAGGCGTATTCGCGTGGTAGATCAACCCCTGTTGCAGGACGTCCGTGACCGTGAGATTCAGCACGCGGACCTTCGGCAGATCGACGCTGAGCGTGTAGTTCACGTACTCGCCGATCGTCGCGGTCTCGCGATCAACCGTCTTGTTGATGCTCCAGTTCATCTCACCGGTGAAGATCACGACATCGGACGCATTATAGTCGTCAAGGTCGGTGTAGTTCCCGAACCGCTCCTCGCTCTCGTTCCCGAAGGTCCCGTTCACGCTCGTCCACGTCAGGTTGACGAGATTCCTCAAGGTCTCGTTCGCGATCACTTCGCCCGTCACCTGCGCGGTATACGTGATCGTCACAGGATTTGCGGAGTCGTTGCTGAGCGGAATGATCGCGTAGAACCAGCTCAGGTTCTGACCATCCTGGTTGAACGTCCCCGTGGATATCTGGTCTAGATACGCGAGGTGCTCGGGCAGTGTATCATTCACGAAGACGTCGTAGGCGTCCGCAGTGCTCGCAGCGGTATGCGAGACGTTGATCGTGTAGGTGATCACATCACCCGCTTCCACCACGGTGGCATTAACCGCTTTCTCAACGAGGAGATCGGCCTCGATCACGGTGAGGGAGACATTCGTCTCGTTGATATATACCAGGCCGTCGGCATCCTTCCAGGTCACGTTCAGCGTGTTTTTCAAGACCGTGCCGTTCTGGTTGCTCGGGTTGTTCGCGACCATCGCCAGGATGGTGATGGTTAAATCGTTCCCGGCGGAATTGTTGAAGTCGTCGTAGCCGAAGGTTACCGTCACCGGCTGCGAGCCGTCATTCGGCGATGAGACCGAGAAGCTGTCCGGTTCAACCGAAGTAACGTTCGCGAGATGGATCAAGCCCTGCTGCAGGACGTCCGTGACCGAGAGATTGAGCACGTGGACCTGCGGCAGATCAACGTGCAACGTGTAGTTCACGTACTCGCCGATCGTCGCTGTCGATCTATCGGCGGTCTTGTTGATGCTCCAGGCCGTCTCACCGGTCAGGACGGTCGAGTTCGTCTCGTTATAATCGTCAAGGTCCGTATAATTCCCGAACCGCTCCTCGCTCTCGTTCCCGAACGTATCGTTCACGCTCGTCCACGTCAGGTTCACGAGGTTTCTTAACACCTCGTTCGCCCTGACGTCACCCGTCACCTGCGCGGTATACGTGATCGTGACCGGATTTGAGCCGTCGTTCGTCAGCGGGATATACGCGTAGAACCAGCTCAGGTTCTGACCATCCTGGCCGAACGTTCCGGTGGAGGTCTCACCAAGGAAGGCGAGGTGCTCAGGCAGCGTATCATTCACGAAGACGTCATACGCCTCCGCGGTGCTCGCAGCAGTATGGGAGACGTTAATCGTGTAGGTAACCACATCGCCCGCTTCCACGACTGAGGCATTAACAGATTTCTCGATCTGCAGGTCCGGCTCGACGAGCCGAATCGAAATGTTCGTCTCGTTGGTGTGCACCAGGCCATCCGCATCTTCCCACGAGACGTTCAGGAGATTGGTCCGGGTAATGCCATCCTGGTTGCTCAGGACGTCCGCGACGATCGCGGTGAGCAGGATCTCGAGATCGCCGCCCGCGGAATTGTTGAAATCGTCGTAGACGAAGGTGACGGTGACATCTGCAGAGCCGTCATTCGGTGAGGAGACAGCAAAGTTGTCCGGTGCCACGGAAGGCGTATTCGCGTGGTAGATCAACCCCTGTTGCAGGACATCGATCACCGTCAGATTGAGCACGTGGACCTTCGGCAGATCAACGCTGAGCGTGTAGTTTACGTACTCGCCGATCGTCGCATTTGCCCGATCGGCGGTCTTGTTGATGCTCCATGTCGTCTCACCGGTCAGGACGGTCGAGTTCGTCTCGTTATAATCGTCAAGGTCCGTATAATTCCCGAACCGCTCGTGGCTCTCGTTACCGAACGTATCGTTCACGCTCGTCCATGTCAGGTTCACGATATTTCTTAACACCTCGTTCGCCCTGACGTCACCCGTCACCTGCGCGGTGTACGTGATCGTGACCGGATTGGAGCCGTCGTTCGTCAGCGGGATATACGCGTAGAACCAGCTCAGGTTCTGACCGTTCTGGCTGAACGATGCGGTGGAGGTCTCACCAAGGAAGGCGAGGTGCTCAGGCAGCGTATCATTAACGAAGACATCGTACGCGTCCGCGGTGCTCGTAGCGGTATGCGAGACGTTCAGGATGTACGTTACGATATCACTCGCTTCCACGACTGTATCGTTCACCGCTTTCTCGATCCGCAGGTCCGGCTCGAGGATTTTAACGGCGTCCGATACGTTTGAGCGGGTATACGTGGTATTGGTCGCATCGTAGCCCGTGAAGTTAACGGTGTTATTCGCCACGTACTGCCCGTCCTGATTTGTCAGAATGTTGCGCACCACCGCCCTGAAGACGATCGTGATATTGCTGCCGTCGGAATTGTTCACCGCGCCGAGATACCAGGAGATGTTCTGGCCCGCGAGGGTCTCCACGAGCGTCTCGTTATTGCCGGTAAGTGACAGGAGCCGCTCATACGCGAGCTCAGACGGGAGCGAGTCGTTGATCGTGACGTTGTTGACGACGACCTTGGGTAAGCCGACAGCAATGGTGTAGTCGAGATACTCACCGATGGTCGCATTCACCTTGTTCACGCTCTTGACGAGCGAGATGTTGTCCGCGGCGCGAACGGTGGCCGACGCGGTTTCATTGTAATCGTCCAGCGGCGTCTCATTCCCGAACCGCTCATTTGGGTTCGTGCCGTTCGTGCTCGTCCACGTCAGGTTCACGCGGTTCTGCAGCGTCTCGTTCAGCACGATCGCCTCGCTGACCCGCGCGGTGCAGACGATGGTGATATTATCCGAGCGATTGAGCCGAGCATAGTACCAGGAATGATCGGCCGTTTGGT
>JADDYB010000736.1_pt1 | contig 10437 bp, 10 predicted proteins | sample 8641941 | NCBI WGS metagenome assembly JADDYB01 (sample SAMN16275377, study PRJNA637457) | freshwater sediment metagenome | isolation source: Lake Kineret sediment | place: Israel: Lake Kineret | collected 2013 | reverse complement strand
GTCGGCGCCAATGAGCTTGAGGAAACGGGTATCTGCTGGGGTCTCGTAACTGGGGCCGGCCACGCACGCATAAACGCCCTGGCGCAGCGGAACATCATTCTCTTTCGCCGCCTGAAGGGCGCGAGTGCGCAGTGCCCGATCATAGGCCTCCGACATATCAGGGAAGCGCGGCCCAAACTCGTCCAGGTTGGGGCCGCGCAGCGGGCTATTGCCTCCCATGCCGATGAGGTTGATGTGATCGGTAATGAGCATCAACTCACCTGCCTCAAAAGTGGAGTTGAGGCCACCGGCGGCGTTGGTGACGATGAGCGTCTCGACTCCCAACAATTGCATGACTCGGACGGGCAAAGTGACCTCGTCCATGGTATGGCCCTCGTAGTAGTGAGCCCGTCCCTGCATCACCATCACCTGTCGCCCGGCCAGTTCGCCGATGACCAGGCGACCAGTGTGTCCCAACACTGTCGAACCGGGAAAGCGCGGAACGTCGCTGAAAAGGACGACGTCGGGATCGGTCACTTCCCTGGCCAGCGTGCTGAGGCCCGACCCAAGGATCAGACCGACGGTCGGTCGGTGGCGGGTATGAGCGGCAACATAGTCGGCGGCCTCACGATAGTCGTCCATGGTGAGGAACCTGTCCATGTAAAAGCTGTCCTTCCTTACAACCGTGTCAGGTATTCTGACTAGATTTGATCCAACAACTGTTTTTTCTTGGCTTCGAATTCCTCGTCGGTGAGGATGCCTCGCCGGTGGAGGTCTTCCAACTCGACCAGCATCTCTGGCACGTCCTTCTCGCTATCAGCCGGCGTCCGGCTCAGGTCTTCTTTCTGGTTGAGCATCTCTCGCTTAAAATCCACCGGCCGGGCGATGCGCTTGAAGAGGTTGACGCCGATATCAGAGCCGGTGATGATCTCCACGTTGCCATAGCCCAGCAGTCGGCCAACCACCGATTGCTCAAGCACTACGTCGTTGACTTTTTCCAGCGCCGAATCACTCACGTGCTTGTTGATGATCCCTTTGATGAGCATCACCCGCCGATTGGTGACAGCATAGCGCTCGTTGAACCAGTCGAGGTAAATGCGCACCGTGTTTACCAGAGGAAAGACCGAGATGATCAGTGCGACGATGGCGACGGAAAAGCGGGCGGCGGGCATCAACAGGAGTGCCAGACCCATGATGAGTATGAAAAGCACAATGAGCACGGGGCGCCATATTTCCCGGAAAAGCTCACCCCGGCGCTTGCCACGCACGATGGAAGCAACGATCTGGTACAGGGGCAAAAGCAGAGTACCCAAGACGATGACGCCGATCACGTGCATAGTCTTCTCGTCACCTGGTCGGATCAGGAGTCCCAGGGCCAGGAAAACAAGAAAGGTAAAAAGCGAGCCGAGTATACGGCTCAACAGAACTACCCAGTGTTGCCGGGCGACAAATTGCATCTGTTCATTGCGACCCATCAGCTTGTCAATATAACCCATGTTTGCATCTCTCCTGGTAATAATGGTAGAAAGTGCTACGGCTTATTCATCCTGGCCAGACAGCTGGGTGTAGATCTGAGTGGTGGAGATGTTGGCGTGGCCCAAAAGCTTTTGAATCTCGTGCAGGTTAGCCCCCTCTTTCAGCATGTGCGTGGCAAAGGAGTGCCGAAGTGTATGCGGTGTTACTTCTGCATCAATGCCGGTTTTCTCCACATAGTCCTTGATGATGAGCCATAACCCTTGCCGGGTGAGTCGTTGCCCCCGGTGGTTGAGGAACAGCGCTTGCTCTTCTGAATCTCTGACCAGTTGCAGACGCCCCTTCTGGAGATAAAGTTCCAGGGCTTTCGTGGTTCGATCGTACAGAGGCAGAACGCGCTCTTGACCTTCTTTGTTTCGCCTCACCCGCACGGTGGCGGACGGCAAGCTGAGGTCTTCGATGTCGAGGGAAACGGCTTCGGTGACTCGTATTCCGGTGGCGTAGAGCAATTCCAACAGCGCGTGGTCTCGCACGGCTTTGGGGGTGGAAAACCTGGCCGGTTCTGCCAAGAGACGCTCCGCATCGGTGGCAGAGATGGTGCGGGGCAGGCGTTTCTTGACCTTGGGAGAATCAAGCATGGCAGTGGGGTCATCGGTGACAGTTCCTGTCGCCACCAGGTGATGAAAGAAGGATTTGATGGCGGCCACCTTGCGGGCAACGGTGGAGGAGGCATACTCTCGCTCCTTCATAGACAAAATGTAGCTGGTGATGAGGTCGCACGTTACCTCGCCCCAATCGGAGGCGTGGCTTAACAAAAAGTTCATAAACTGAGACAAGTCATTGCGATAGGCGGCTAACGTATTCTCGGAATAGCCTCTTTCTTGTATTAGACTGGTCAAGAAAGCTTCCAGTTTCTCACGCATGCCCTGCTCCTTCCCAGAGATTATGCGCTCCATCAGGGTAACAACCCAACAAACACAACCCTATTATAACATGGCTTTTCATAAAGTCAAGATTTGCATAAGCTGGAAAGCTTTTATCCTCCCAGATAAATCTTTTGCGCCTGGGGGTTGTTCAGCAGTTCATTGGCTGTGCCTCTTTAATCCTCGGTGGTATAGTGTTTTATGAAAATAGATTTTGTCTTCCAGGTAATGGACGGCCACGATCTGTCCCTCGCGCAAATAGACGCGGGTGACCCGGGGTGAGAGGCTGGTTGTCATCTCGTAACTGATCGTTTCTGCCCAGGTTGCCACCTCGGCAGCGGACAGTGTTGCCTGTGCCTGGCGACCAAAGAGAACGACTTCGTCATGCTGCTCTACGCCGGGAACCGCGCTCACGTCTATGACGATTTGGTCCATCGAAATCCGGCCCAAGATCGGCACACGTTGTCCATGAATGAGCACCTGGCCCCGGTTGGAGATGATGCGGTGATAACCGTCACCGTAGCCTATCGGGACCAGAGCTACCCTTGCAGAGTGCTGTGTGACAAAGGAGCGTCCATAGCCAATGCTGGCCCCGGCTGGCAATGTCTGCAGACGGATCACCCGGCTCTTGAGAGTCATCGCCGGTTGCAGGGGAATAGGTGTATAGCCATTGGAAAAAGGCGATAAGCCATAGAGCGCAATGCCCGGTCGCACGGCATCCAGGTGAGAATTGGGAGCTCCCAGCAGGGCTGCGCTGTGAGCTGTGTGACGCACAGGCACGGTAATGCCCTGCGCTTCCAGGGCTTCCAACACTGCCAGGTAAACGTCGAGTTGCCAGCGGGTATAGGCTCGACTGGATTCGCTGCTCTCATCAGCGACGGCAAAGTGAGTATAGAGTCCTTCCAACTCTAGCCTCAGCGTCTCCAGGATCGCCTGGCAAAAGGGAACGACCTGGTCAGGCAATAAGCCAAACCGACCCAGGCCAGTGTCTACCTTGACGTGAACGGGCAACCGTTTCCCCTGGTTGCCCGCTGCCGTTGCCAGCGCCTCTGCCTGTGCGCGCTCGGTCACCGTCGGTGTCAGGTTCCAACGAACGACCGCTTCCGCCTCCGAGGGGAGAACATAGCCCAGGATCAATACCGGGGCGGTGACGCCAGCCCGCCGTAGCTCGATGCCCTCCATTAGCCGGTAGACTGCCAGCCGCTTCGCGCCGTTTTCCAGGGCAGTGCGAGCGACGGGCACAGTTCCGTGGCCATAGGCGTTGGCCTTGACCACGGCTATCACTTCTACCTTCGAGCCAACATAGTTCTTGATGGCCCGGACGTTGTGAGCAATGGCGTCCAGGTTCACCTCGGCCCAGGTGCTCCCGGTCAAGGCAATATTATTAGCCCCTCTCACCGCTGGGAGGTGAGAGGGGACCACAGCAACATTTTTATTGTGTACCAGGCTCTCCTGGTGATTCTCCTCTTGAGCGTTGCTGGACCATTGACCTCTGCTCATGCTGTCTCGCCCCCTCTGGCTTGCCAGATCCCGCCAGGGCAAAACGACAGGGCAACACTCAAGGGGAAACCCCCCCAAGTCCACGCTTTACGGATAAGTACGGGTCTTGGCTTGATTCTCGATTTCAACTCTTTTTCATTCACTCTATTTCTTCTCGCAAAAAACAAAGTTTCTCGCCCAGAGACAACTCTTGTTTGGGCGATCAAAGACGAGTGGAAGATAGTGGGGTAGACGGCAAAGAAATGATTTGGTAATATATGGGGAGAATGTCGGTATTATAGTACATAACGAAAGATTTGTCAACGGTTATTGACAACTATTTAGCGCACAACACTCCCGGCCACGAACGACGGATAGTCCCAGGCTTTCGGCCAGCCGCACCGCCGCTCGCGCAGGGTTGACAATTTTATTCACGCCAGCGCGGACGGCCAGCGGATCCAACCCGGCGCGGTAACGGCCTCGGGGTCTCATGCAGCCCAAGTAGATCGGTGTGTCGGGAAAGCGGAGACGCGCTTCGGCCAGGATGGCCGCCACACCAGCCACATCGGGCGATTGGCGGTCGGCGTAGCGGGTGCCGGAGGTGGGCATGAAGACGAGAAAGACCAGAGCGTCCAGACCCAGTTGTTCCAGTGTCTCTAGCGCCGGACGCTCGTGACCCAACTCGCCGCCGCGCAGACCGATGGTGATGTGGGGCACTATTTGAGCGTGTCTCTGCAACACCTGGTAGCTGGCAACGTAATCGGCCACGGTTTTGTCCAGGCCGTACACCTGGCGGATGGTCTCGTTGTCGCCTACAAAATCCAGGGAGATCACGTCCACGTAGGGCGCGATGGCTCTGGCTTCCGCTTCGCCGATCAGACCCACGTGCCAGTTGAGCTGCCGGCCAGGGCGCAGGGCAGCCACTTGCTCCAGGTGAGTCAACACCGGCACGCGACCTTCCGCATCGCAGCCGCCGGAAATGAGCGCGCTGGACGCGGTCTCGGCCAGCCGGTCGGCGGCCTCCCAGATGGGGATCATGTGTTGCAGGTAATGCCGCCCACAGTGGGCGCAGTCGAGCGCGCATTGCGCGCCCGTCAGGCTGACGACGGCCGTGTCCACCGGGTAGTCGAACTGAATGACCGTGGCAAAGTGGGCGAGCCGCGTTTGCCAGGCGCGCTCCAAGAGCGTCTCAAGTTGGGGATAGGCAGCAGCGACCGATTTATCCATCGCCAAGAATCTACCCTGCCGCTGGGCGACTGGAGCCGTCGCGCATGGTCACAACGTCCTCCGTGTGCAATTCCAGCCAGCGTCGGGCGTAGCCTTCTTCGTCCAGCCCGGCGTTTTCGTCGTCGGTGAACTCGCCTCGGAAATCCCTCTCCAGTTCGCGATTGATCTCTTTGGAGGCGCGATAGGCGACACGCAGGCGCATGTTCCTGTCACAAACGACGTAAAAGTTGCCGATCTCGCTCAGTTTGACATAGTCGCCGTACTTGAGGTGGTTGATCAGGCTCCTGGCGAGCTTGTAGGCAAAGCCACGGGCGTCTCCCCGGTCAAACCCGGACTGCTCGGCGATTTCGTCGGCCAGATCATCCAGGTTCACCGTGCGTCGCTGCTTGACTTTGGGGCATAGTTTGCCAATGACTGCGATGATGTTGATCTGCGCCATCATCTATCACTCCTTGAACAAGATGTCCAGCAGAGTTTGACCACAGGGCAAAGTGAGTTAGCCCTCTGGTCAAACGTCATTCGAGACCGTCTCAAATGACATTTGGGACGGTCTCAAGTAGGATTGGATCAGCCTGGCGAAGGCTGGCGACCTCTGCCAGGCTGCGGAGCGACCACGAGGGTCGCCCCTATCTATTCGCGCTAATAGGCCCGACTAAAGATGGCCTGCTCGGTCGCCTCTCTACCACAGCCGACGCACACGCCCCTGCCGCCAGGCTGCTCCAGCGGGATGCAGCGCGTGGTGACGGGGACGCCGGCCTCATCGCGGACGCGCTCTTTGATGTTCGCTTCACAGTCTACGTCGCCGCACCACCAGGCCAGCGCCCAACCGTCGGCGGTGACGGTTTTCAACCCTTCCAGGTCTTTCACCTGCTGGGTGTTTTCATCGCGAAAGCGGGCAGCTCTGACCAGCAGGTTGGCCTGTATCGCTGCCAGCGTGTCGGAGACGGCCTGCGCCAGTCCAGCCAGGGGCACGGTCAACTTACCTGCCTTGCCGGGCGCGTCGCGCCGGGCAAGGACGACCTGGTTTTGCGCCACGTCGCGCGGGCCGAGTTCGATGCGCAGCGGCACGCCTTTCATCTCCCAGTAGTTGAACTTCCAGCCCGGTGTCTGTTCCTCACGAGCATCTATCTGAAAGCGAACACCCTCGCCAGCCAGCGTTCTCTTGATTTTTTCTACGGCCTCCAGCACAGCGCTTTTGGGGGCCTCTTCGCGCCAGATTGGGACGACCACAACCTGGTAGGGAGCCAGCACGGGCGGCAACACCAGGCCCTGGTCGTCGCCGTGGGCCATGATGATCGCTCCCACCATGCGGGTACTCAGCCCCCAGCTCGTCGTCCAGGCGTATTGCAACTGATTGTTTTCGTCCAGGTACTTGATGTCAAAGGCCTGGGCAAAGTTCTGACCCAAAAAGTGAGAGGTGCCAGATTGCAAGGCCCATTTGTTGCCCATCATGGCTTCGATGGTATAGCTGGTGACTGCCCCGGCGAACTTTTCGCTGTCTGACTTGCGCCCTTTGACTACCGGGATGGCGGCGTCGTTGACCGCGAAATCGGCATAGACGCCTAACATGCGCAGCGTTTCTTCTTGCGCCTCCGCGGCGGTGGCGTGGGCGGTGTGACCTTCCTGCCACAAAAACTCGGTGGTGCGGAGAAACAGCCGCGTGCGCATCTCCCAACGAACGACGTTGGCCCACTGGTTGATGAGCAGAGGCAGGTCGCGATAGCTGCGGATCCACTTGGCATACATGTGGCCGATGATCGTCTCGGAAGTAGGTCGCACGATGAGTGGTTCCTCCAGCTTTTTGCCGCCCCCGTGGGTGACCACGGCCAGCTCTGGCGCAAAACCTTCGACGTGCTCCGCTTCTTTTTTGATAAAGCTCTCCGGGATAAAGAGGGGAAAGTAGGCGTTGACGTGACCAGTCTCCTTGAAGCGACGGTCTAATCCGGCCTGGATGTTCTCCCACAGGGCATAGCCGTAGGGCATGATGACCATGCAGCCTCGCACCGGAGAATAGTCGGCCAACTCTGCTTTTTGGACGACGTCGTTGTACCAGGCAGCATAGTCCTGGCTCTGGGGCGTCACTCGTTCGGACATGGTGGTTCTCCTCCTGTAAAAGATTGCAGATTGCAATGCGTGATAACGCTCACCTGCTGTTCAATTTTTGCCGAAGCAGGGCTACGGCTTCTTCTGGCGTATCGGCCACCTGGATCAACGCCAGGTCTTGCGGGCGAGCGTAGCTGTTGGCGACGAAAGCTTCCAGGATGCGCCGCCAATGCGAGCCTAGCAGGACAAACGGCGCAGGCGGGATACTCTGGGTTTGGATCAGGCTCCACGTCAGCGAGAATTCGGTCAGGGTGCCAACGCTGCCTTTGAGGACGAGGAAACCGTCGGCCTGGGTCAGCCGTCGCAGGCGCGATAGCAGGTCGAGAGCTTTGTCTTCGCGGTCAACCCAAGGGTTGGCCCGGATGCCGCGCCAGTCAAAGGCTGCGCTGGTGATGCCCAGGGTACGTCCACCGGCCTCTTTGGCCCCTCGACTGACCGCGGCCATGGTGCCCATGTAGCCGCCGTTCATCACAGTAAAGCCTGCTTCGGCCAGCAGCCGTCCCACGCGGTATGCTTCGTCGTAGTCGGGACTGCCCTCGGCTGGCGCAGAACCGCCAAAGACGGCAATGATGCGTTCGTTTCTCATTCTTTTCTGCTCTCCAGGGTAACATCCGGGGATGGCTCTGTCGGGAGTTCACCGGCCAACTCGGACTCGCCCAGAATGACCAGGTCTTTGGCTTCCACAGTGGGCGTTACCAGTACTCGGTTGACGACCTCGATCATATTTTCTTCCACTCGAGAAGTTGATGACCGTAGGTGTTGACGACTAGCGTGGATCTATAAAGCGTCCGCTGCACCGAGTTATGGCCATAGAGATGCACGTGGCCGTGGATCAGGTAACGCGGTCGAAAGTGTTTCATCAGCCAGAGAAAGGCCTCGAAGCCGGTGTGACACAAATCGCTGGCGTCGTGAATGCCATAAGGCGGTGTGTGGGTGATAAGAATGTCCAGGTAACGACCGTGCTGCAACCGATTCAAGAGAAGTCGGGGGGCAAGGGCCAGCGTTTTGCGCCACATTTCCCGATCGGTGTATTGCGGACCGCCGCCCTGTTTATAACGCATAGAGCCTTCCAATCCGGCCAGTAAAAGTCCCTTGTCATGAACCGCGCGGCCATCCAGATTGACGCAGCCGCCCGGTTCTACGGGCCCGGCTCCTTGCTCCGAGTGAACGATGTTCTTGTCGTGATTGCCAAAGACGTAATACAGCGGTTTGTTGAGCAGGGTAACGATGAACTCCAGGTAGTAGTTGGGCAGGTCGCCGCAAGCCAGCACCATCTCCACGTCGCCGTAGCGTTCGCGGATGTCGGCGTGGTAAACCATTGGCTCCACTACATCGCTCACCGTCAGAATTTTCACCGCGCTCCTGGATTCGCTGGCTTTTTGGTGCTGTAACACCGTGTCTTGGCCTTTTACGAGCCGGGGAGTTGGGGGCCAGCCGAGGCGGATGACTTTTTGGCTCAGGAGGGCCAGGTCTGGCTCCGTGGTTGCAAGAGGCATGGGACAGGGTGAAAGTGGCAAAGCCCTGGCTTTACGGCTCTGACAACAACCTCAAGTCGGCCACGGCCTCTCGCAGCGCCTCGACCATCGGCTCGATGACGTGCGGGCCGCCGGTGGCCTTGATGGCGCTGCTCACGTCTTTCAGACCGTTGCCCGTCACCAGGACAACGATCCGCTCCGCCGGGTCTATCTGCCTCTGACGCAGCAGCTTGAGCAGCCCGGCCAACGGCGCGCTGCCGGCCGGCTCGCCGAACACGCCGCTCGTCTGGCCCAGCAGCCGCATGGCGTCCAGAATCTCCTGGTCCGTCACCGTCACGAACTCACCGGCGGTGTCGCGCACCGCCCGCAACGCCTTGATCCGGTCGCGGGGCATCTCCGAGGCGATGCTGTCGGCCAGGGTGGTCGGCGGTACCGGCCGGATGTCCTCGCTGCCTCGCATCCACGTCTCATAGAGCACCGCCGACCCTTCCGCCTGCACGCCCACCAGCCTGGGCAGCTTTTCGATGAAGCCGAGGGCCAGCAGATCGCGCAATCCCTTGCCCAGGCCGCCGATGATGCAGCCGTCGCCCACGGACACAAAGATGCGGTCTGGGGCCTGCCAGTTCAGTTGCTCGCAGACCTCCAGCGCAGCGGTCTTTTTCCCTTCGGAGAGGTAGGGATTGTAGGCCGTGTTGCGGCTGTACCAGCCATACTCTCGCGTCGCCGCCAGCGACAGATCGAAGGCTTGATCGTAGCTGCCCCGCACGGCGATGACCGTCGCACCAAAAACGAGCAGTTGGGCGATCTTGGCCTGCGGCGCGCTGTGGGGTACAAAGATGACGTTGCGCAGCCCCATGCTGGCCGAGAGGCAGGCCAGCGACGCCGCCGCGTTGCCCGTGCTGGCCGCCGCGATCAGATGGCGACCCATCTCTTGCGCCTTGACGATGCCCACGGCACTGGCCCGATCTTTGAACGAGGCGCTGGGATTGCGCCCGTCGTCCTTGACCCACAAGTCGGTCAGACCCAGGCGCTCGCGCAGTCGCCGGGCAGGATAGAGCGGTGTCCAGCCCACGGCCAGCGGCGGCACGGGGCTTTCAGGATGCACCGGCAGCAGGGGTTTGTAGCGCCAGATGGAGCGCTCGCCGTTCGTCGCCAGGCTCTCCCGCGTCAGGCGGCGGCGGACGAGGTCGTAGTCATAGAGCACGTCCAGGATGCCTTCGTCGCCGTGCCTGGGACAGACGTAGAGCACCTCGTCCGGCGCGTACTCGGCGCCGCAGAGGACACACTTGAGACCGATGATGTGTTCCATCGTTCCTCCTGAGAAGCCGGAAGGTTGGAAGATTGGAAGGTTGAGCTTCAACTGGGGGTCTTCCAACCTGTTATCTAAGATTACTGCCCAATCGTAGTGGATTGACTCCAAACACGCTCTGAGGTCTTGGCGTTCTCGGCGCGCTCTGCGGTGAGTTTTTGCCTTGCCGGGCAGTCACTTTCTTTTTTCTGATTCGATGAGCTATTCTGGCGACTCGGTGAGCTATTCTAATGGCTCGTTGAGCTATTCTGGCAACTCGGTGAGCTATTCTAATGGCTCGTTGAGATATTCTGGCGACTGCCTCTCGACTGGCCTGCCTTCCAACCTTCCAACCTTCCAGCCATCCAATCTTCCAATCTTCCAACCTTCCAGCCATCCAATCTTCCGTTCCCTACGGTACGATGCGCGTGCCAGTCTCCCCTGCCAATGCGCGCTCGATGTTTTCCGGGTTGGTGATGATGGCCTCTTT
>JADDYB010000735.1_pt1 | contig 10456 bp, 14 predicted proteins | sample 8641941 | NCBI WGS metagenome assembly JADDYB01 (sample SAMN16275377, study PRJNA637457) | freshwater sediment metagenome | isolation source: Lake Kineret sediment | place: Israel: Lake Kineret | collected 2013 | reverse complement strand
AACTATTTTACCTTTTGGTTTCTCTAATAATAGTTCAGGATTTGCGGTAAGTAAAATGTCTACTTCATTCCACATATCATTTTTTGTAACTTCGCTAAAAAATAAAAATTTTTCTATTAGACAACCAAATTTTGATAAGAAAAATAGGGTTGAGGGTTTTGACTTACCAATTTCGTTTGAAACGACTAATAACTTATATTCATTTCTTAGTTCAAAATATAGATCATTTAACATATTAAATGTTGTCATTTCAGTTGAGGAGGCATGACCAAACAACTCCATTGTATATTCTTCATACATAAAACTAAAAAGTTCTTCACTATTTTTAAAACTATAATGTTTTTCTAAATCAGTTGAGTCTACATCCGATAATTTTTTATATTCAAACCTATCATCAACAACATCAACTAAAGATGTATTTCCTGATATATCCAATTCATAGGTTTGACCAATAAACTCATCTTCGGTCTTTTCGATCAAATGTTTTTCGTAAAGTTGTTCAAATTTTGAAATCGTATTTCTTAAAACACCGTTAACGTCAATCCCTATCCTCATCATATCTTTGTAATATTTTAGTAATTATCGGATTACGAACTCCGTCTTTGTCCCCAAACTCAAAAATCCCAATACCCCCAATTCCGTTGAATCGTGTAATTGCGTCATAAAGACCTGAATGTTTTTTGTCTTTATATCTATCAGTTTGCTCAATATCACCTGAGATAAAAAATTTACTATTAGAACCAATTCTTGTCAACAATAATTTCATTTGTTTAGGGGTTGCATTTTGTGCTTCCTCAAAAATCAAAATCGAATTGTCGATTGTCATACCTCTCATGTATGCCAAGGCAAAAACTTCTATAATTTCTGCGTCTTTTAATTTTTCTCTTGATTCTTTACCAATAATTTTGTTAAGAAGGTAATAGGACGGAAAAATATAGGGATCTAACTTTTCCTCAACGTTACCTGGCAACGCTCCCAATTTTTCTTCTGCCTCAACGGCAGGTCTAACAATAATAATTTTGTCGTAACCATTACCATCATCTAATAGAAGATCTACCGCTGTCTTCATGGCTATATAACTTTTACCAACACCAGCAGGTCCTGAACAAATTGTAATTTGATTATTTAACAAAATGTCTGAGTAAATTTTTTGATTTTCAGTTAAGAACTTACTTTTGGTTTTTTTCTTAACTACCTGAGATATAATATCTCTTTTGGAATTTAAAGGAACATAAGTTTCCTCACCTTGTTGTGGTTTTTTTCTTGTCATATTTTATTTTGAAAAATTTTTATTGGATTCCTTTTCATAAATCCTTTGTCTCAATGTTGAAGAAGAAAAATTATGGTCTCTTTTGTTATAAACCAATGTTATATTCCTTTTATGGCAAATATCTTTTGCGGTAAAATCTTTGTTTTTGTAATCTTCACCTATAATCCTCACGTTCAAATCTAAGGATGAGAAAATGGTTATTAGTTCTTCTTCGGTTGTGTATGGTACTATTTTATCAACATATTTCACAGCTTCCAACTGAATGTATCTTTCTACTAATGATTGTATTGGTTTGTTTTTTTCTGGTCTATCAATCGTTGGGTCTACTTGTAGTGCACATATTAAATAGTCACAATATTTTTTACATTCTTCTAACATCAAGATATGACCCGCGTGTAAAAGGTCAAATGTGGAACATGTTATTCCTACAATTATATTTTGGTTATCCATATATTAATTCTTGAAAAAAATTAACCAATAATCGATCATTTCATCTAACATAGACTCGAAAGTGTATTCCGGTTTCCAATTTAATTCTGTCCTAATTTTTGTGGAATCTCCCCTTAAATAATCTAACTCTTCGGGCCTTTTAAATTTACCATCTTGAGAAACATATTTAGTATAATCTAATTCAAGTTTTTTGAATACATACTCAACCAGTTCTCTAACTGAATGAGTTGTCATTGTTGAGACTACAAAATCATCTGGTCTATCATTACTCATAATGAGGTGCATTGCTCTTACATAATCTTTAGAATGACCCCAATCACGATATGAGTCCATATTACCCAAAACCAACTTGTCTGTCAAACCCAATTTAATTTGAACCGCAGTTTTAACAACTTTATTTGTAACAAAGTTAGACCCTCTTCTCGGTGATTCGTGATTGAATAAAATACCATTACTCGCATGTAGTTTATATGCATTTCTATAATTTCTAACTATATTATAACCGAAAACCTTGGAACATCCGTAAGGGGATACTGGTTTCATGGGTGTAGTTTCTCTTTGATATCCATCTTCATCAACCGAGCTACCGAACATTTCAGATGAACTTGCTTGATAAAACTTTGCTTGTGGACAAGATCTTCTATAGGACTCTAAAATATTAATGACCCCGATAGCATTAGTCTGAACTGTAAATTGCGGAATATCATAACTAACTCTAACATGACTTTGTGCTGCTAAGTTATATATTTCGTCGGGTTGTATTTCAGATAACAATCTATCTAAACTTCCTTGGTCTAATAAATCACCATAATGGATGTGTAATTGATTTCTAATTTCATCCGTAAATCTACTTTGTTGATTCTCAGAAACTGAGTTTCTTCTAATTATTCCGTGTACTTCATATCCTAAACTTAGTAAATATTCGGCTAAATACGATCCATCTTGACCGTTAATTCCTGTTATAAAGGCTTTTTTATTCATAATTTATTTGTTTTTAAAAATTTTCATTTGTGTTAAGTCCGGCCAATCCGTTACTACCCATTTTCTCGGTTCTGTGTTAATTGCCGATTCTAATTTATCTAAACCTAATTGTGCCGTTTCGGGAGTCATATAATAGTGGTAACCAACGTAATCGATATCTTGATCTCTCCATGCAAAATTTGGTAATCTTCCGTCATATGACATTTTTTTCAAAACAAGATAGTCTTTTTCATTATCAAGTAAAATAATACCACCCCTACCCAGTGATAGATGTTTCTGATATTGAAAACTTATACACATGTATGTATTTGGTATATAACTATTTTTTCTCCATAATACCGCAGCATCAATTATTTTTTTATCACCATAATTAAGAGTATAGTAATCTTCCCATTCTTCATCTCTCCATTCTCTTTCTAAACCCATTTTTTCCGCAAGAAATGGAACAGAAAGATAGGTTCTTTTTGGTACGTTAATTTTAGTTTCTTTGGTGTGTCGTAAACATAATTCAATACCGTGAGTACAACTATCTACAGCAATTGCAAAAGGAGACCCAAAAAAACTCGCGATTTTATTTTCGAAGGTTTTTATAATTTCAAAAGACATAACAATCAATTTTTTTATTTACCATTAATAAATGTATTAAAAATGTAATCTTCAGCTAAAGGAAAGTCAATTGATCTTGACAAGTTGTCCTTTACTGATTCGATTTTACTATAATACAAATCAAAAGATAAATCCTCAATTCTAAAGTTTTCATCTAAAATTATTATACCCTCCTCGTTGAAATAATCACCGATATTTGTTATCCCATAATAAATAGGAATCGTACCTGACATAAAACAATCTGTTATTTTTTCGGTAAACATGTTTGGATAAGTGGCGTTTTCGATTGCAAATGAAAAACAGTAATCTCTCAACCCATCTTTTTTGTTTGCTAAATATCTGTAACCTCTACCAAAATGATCACAATGTTTTGCAAATTTTTTAATCATTTGTTGTCTAAAGACATGTTCATTACACATTACTTTGTTAGATGCAATCATCGAAACTAATTTAGATTTGGGATATATTTCCCCATGTTCAAAATAGGACTTGGCACTACAATATGTAAGTTGGAATATGTCAGATAACTTACACAACTCGTAGTCGTGTGTGAAAACCTTTATGAATTTATCTTTTAATATCTCAATATTTTTTTTACACCAATCATATATATTAGGAATGATTGTTTTTGATTCGCATAACCAACCATAATTCTTAGTTTTTGGATTCGTTGATAACAATAAACCATTATCTATATGGATTGATATTTGTGCTGAACCGTCTTTTACCCACTCAACATTTTTTGGGGGTAAATCATTTGTGGATATTGAATGTTGGAAACCCCCACCTATCATATTTATCTTAGTTTTCAACATAACCCAATTTTTTGGCGTTTCTAATTATTTTTTCGGAATCTATTTTTTTAACTAACACGGCTGGATTTCCTTTATAGACACCCCATTCTTCGGTGTCGCCGATCAACAAACTACCGGCAGTTAGTAACACGCCTTTTCTGAGAATTGATCCTGGCATAACAATTGAGTTAGTCCCAATGTTAGAAAATTCTTCCATTACTATTGGTTTTATGATTTGAGTCCCTTTTAGTTCTTCTGGAATCATTGCCCCAAATAAACCACTATCGTCAAATCTATCTGATCCACAAATTATTCTTGCTCCGGCCATAATGTTATTGAAACCTTTTGCCGTAAATTGACCGTATTTACCTCCGATAATTGTCACATAAGGGCTTATGTGTACGTAATCACCAATAATCACATTTGTACTACAATATAAACCTTTGTCAATTGCCACATGAGATCCTGATATTAAAAATTCTTGTTTTGTCACAACATCACTGTCAACAAAAACATCTCGGCCGTTTATTATCATAATAATAAGTCCTTAAATTTCGAATTAATAATTTCTTCAATATGGATGTTATTTTTTTTTGTTTTGAACCATCCGGAGTTTAAATGAATATTATCTGTAGAAAAATACTCATCATAATTATTCATATCGTTAACTATATGATAAAAAAGAGTTTTGAATTGTATATTTTTGATTTTAGACATTTCTTCTAATTTAGTGTTAAAAAGTTGTGTAATTAAATTTCTTTCTTTTTTTGTTTTATAACTCATTGCACCATTACCTTGTATTCCATTATTAGAACCCGAAGGTATAGGACCCCAGACACCCACTTTATAACCTGTATTTATAAAATGGTCTAAAAACAAACCATATCTTTCAACGCATTCACTAACAACATCATCGTATGTCCTGTTATTTTTTTCTGCCACAAATCCCAAATGACATCTTGCATCTATTTCTCCAAAAGAAAAAAATATAAAATCTTTGTCTTTGTCAATATTGTGGGATGATAAAAAATTTTCTATTTCTGGAATTTTTTTTATGTTCTGATATGCCGTTGGTGCATCCAACCATAACTTAATGTAGGAATCGTCAAATGATTGTCCATGACTATCACCTATAATATAAATCATATTTTATAAATTTTTTTTATTTTTTCTGATAATATTGCTGCAACCATAGAGAGTGCTGAAATATCTGCTTTTAACATATAATCACATTTAGTTAATGTAAATATTTCTAAAATACTTTCAAGTGCCAATTTATATTTGTGATGTTGTCTTGTACTATGATATCTATCATATGGGTTGAGGTGTGGATTGTTTTTGTCAGCTCTAAACATATCTTCATAATAAAGAATTTTTATTGGTAATAAATCCTTTAAAATTGTTATGACTTCGTTGTCATCCGTTGACACAAAAACCTGCTCAATTTCTGTATGAATCTTTAAAATATCTTGAATTTTTTGAATATATGAATTTAAATCAGAAACTGAGTGATGTTTTTTCATGTCGGTTAATCTGATTTGAGCACCCAGAGTAACCTTACCTAAAATATTTTTTTCATAAAAGTTTTCAATCATATTCGAAATGTAAGGTTTAAGTTCAAAACTTTTATAAAACTTTTTTTTAAGATTTACATAAATTTCAGGAAATAAAAATTCTGAATTATAAGTAAGAGAACCAGATACAAGACTGTTAGTTTTTTTAAAAATTTCAGACTCATCTATTGAGTGTTGCTCAAAATAATACTCCCAGCAATTGTTTGTTTGAAAAACTTTAAGGTCAGGTTGTGTGCAAACACATTCGTTGGTTTCCATGTCCACAATTAAAATATCATCATCTGAAATATTATTCAAAATACTTAATACAATAAAAATATTCCCACCAAAACCAACACCCGCAAAAAGATGACTATGAGAAATTTTCACAAATTCTAACTTATGTTTCATAATATCCTAATTTTATTGCGTTTTTAATTTATAAAAGTTTTATCTAACGATTGTCCTTCATATGGTCCTGTTTTATATTCATAAACAATAGTGTCATCTTCTAAAATTTCATAAGTATGTCCACCATATAGGGTAAAACTTGCATCACCAGAATATAAAATTGGGGTTGCTATTATTGTGTCATCGATATCGTAAAAAATACATTTTACAGAACCTTTGATGACAACCCATGATTCTTGAGCAATTTGTTCAGAATAATGACGGTCTTTTGTAATGTGTTTATGTGGTGGAAAAGTTTTACCTTTTTCCATTTCAAGTGTTGCACATTGAATGAAGTTATTTTCAGGAACCACCTCAGTTCTCCCTTCAATATCACTTAATCTATTTATAATGTGTAGTAATTTTTGAGGTTCTACTTTTGAATATATTTTTTCCATAATTTTATATTTTGATCCAATTTGATGGAAACAAATCTTTTATATTGTTATTTTTATACATCGGTCCAAACCAATTATTTGTTGTAATTACTTTTTTGTTTTTGTTGTTGTTTAAATAAGCACCCCACCAACTAAAGGTACTGTTGCAAATTATATTATTTTCACACAAACTCATAGTATACATATCTAACCAATCTTCATTTGATGTGTAAAAAGTTTTATTGGGGATAAAATCAAACATGCCCTTTATCCCATTCAAATCGTCACTAAAAATAATATATGAATTGTTTATACCGATGATTTCACAAGCTTTTTTATAATAATCAGTCGATTGTTGAGGATGGTGGTTTGGATAGTTTAGATAATCACCACGTCTTACGTGTATAGAAGTACAATTTGAAATATTCGGGAATTTTTCTAATATATCATTTTTTATTTCTTGTGTTGGTGAAAATAAATTTGTAATAAATTCTCGATTGTTGAAGAAATATTTTTCACTTTGGAAAAATCCATCCAATAACAAGTTTGTTCCTTTTGTGTAACTAATTTCATTATAACTAAATTCAGGTTCTGTATACACAAAAAAATGAAACGGTAAAGAATCAATAAATTTAATATTTCTTAGGATGTTATTATAGTATACTCGATAATCAGGATGACCTTTTGTCACCATGCTTTTGTCCTGTGGTCTGATAAACTCATTTGAAAAAATATAATCTATGTTGTTATCTATTGCTAAACTAATTGATGCCGCCAATTTAAACATAACATTACCGATACCACCTCTATGATTTGTTGTGATATAGTTTTTCATTTTATCAACCATTTATAATCAGTCATTTTATTTTCTATGTCACTGAAACTAACTCTTTGTGTTGCGATTGCAGGAAAGAAAGAATATACATTAAGTTTTTTTTGTAAATCACTATAAATGACATCCAAAGGTTGATCTTTTTTTCTGATTCTTTCCAATATAAATTGATAAGCCCTTTTATTTACACCGACACAATGTGTACTATAAGTGTGATGTAATTTAACAACTTTATCATTTATTACTTCTGGAGATTTATATCCGACATGTGTATTGTGATTACCACCAAAATATATCATGTCCCAATTTTCAGGTAGTTTCTCAATGAAAGAAGAGATATCTTTTACTTGATCTGTAAATTCTACGTCATCTTCTAAAATTAGAATTGTTTCGAAATCATTTTTAATTGCGGACTCAAATATTTTTTCGTTAGTTAAAATTAAAGCCAATGCCGAAGAATTAACCTTTTGTGAAAAAAACATCAAATCTTTTCCGTCGATTGCAGAAACCCTTTCAATATTATCTAATTCTTTATTTTTAAATTCCAATAAGCATTCATTCCATCTATCTTTTCTTCGATCTAAATTGATACAATAAGTTTTAGAAAAAAAATCAATTATATTCATTAGTGTCTTACATTATAATATACTTCGGGTGTAATCACCCAATTATTAGTTATTTTTTTTAATTTCATCAAAAAATCAAAATCTTCACCGTCTCTATTATTATCAAACAACAATTCACCTAATGATTTTTTGTAACAAAAAGAAATCCCAACTTTAGAAAAAGTTAATGAATTATGTTTTACGGGTGGTAAAACTAGACCATTTTGATATTTCATTCTCCAAACAACAAAATCCTTACTTGAATATTTTTCAACCAAAGTTGATATATATTCAGGATGAATAGTATCGTCATCATCTAAAAAACCTATCCATTCCGTTTCAGTTTGTTTAATACCGATATTTCTAACCAATCCCGACTGACCGTTCAGTGGACCTTCCAGTCCCACTTTTTGTGATTTAATCACTTTGATCCTTTTGTCGTTAAAGTCAGGACCATCCACACCATCATAAATTACAAGTGCGCACCAATTATGATTTGTTTGATTTTTTAGGGACTCTATTGTGTCAAATATTGATAATCTCGCAATCGATGGTATTATAAAAGTAATTATTGGATTCATAATTTAATTAGAAACTATAATATGTTTTTTTAATTTATCAAAATTTTCTTTAATAAAAGGGAACACTATCGAGTTAAAGTCTTCCGCCATTTCTACTTTATTTGTGTCAATTTTTCTTGTTTGTGACTCATGATGGTATGCAACATAATCACAATTACAATAATTAGTGTAACCGTTTTTAAATAGTTGTAAAGATAAGAATGCGTCTTCATAACAATGTCTAAAACTTTCATTGAATCCATTGAAATTTTGAAAAACATTTTTTCTAATCATCATTAGGGCCGCTGTATTTCCACATACTTCGTTTATTCCTAAATTATATTTATAATATGTTTCTCTCATCAAATGATCCAACATGAAACTTTTTGATCCTGATTTCATAATGATTGAAATTCCATCATGTTGAACGGTGTTTTCAGTAAAATGTAATCTACACCCAACAGTTCCCGCTTTTGGATTGGATTTAAAAACTTTTATCATACCATAAATTACGTTACTAATCAACTCAACGTCATTGTTAGCAAACAACAAAAACTCATATTTATCATTAACATAATTGGTAACAACATCATTATTAATTTTTGAAAAATTATAATAATTGTATTGAATCAAAGTTGTGTTTTCTAAGTTTTTGATTTTGTTTTCGATTTCTTTTAATTCTTCTATACTTGATCCGGTGTCCGCAATAAAAATGTGATAAATATTTTTATCGCAATATTGATAGAAAGAATCAATGCATTTAAAAAGAAGATCTAACTTACCTTTTGTTGGTATTATAATGGCAATTTTTCCTGACGTTTTTATTGGAGATTCTTTAGTTTTAGGAACATACACCGAGGAGGGTTTCAAATCCAAAGGTAATGAATTACCCCACTTTTTTATAAACTTTTCTTTGCTCTCCCAAAATTCTTGATTGGGTTGACCGACAGACTCATGTGTTATTTCAAATGAAGAAGTCACACCAATTTTAACACCATCTAAATAATTTGGTAAACAAAACAAGTGATCATAAAAATGAAATTTCCCAATTGTCTCATCAAATATATGTTTAATTTTATTTTTATTAAATGATATGAAAAGACCATCAATAGTTACCACAGGAATTAAAAAGGGTAGTTTTGCGGAATATTTACTTAACCATTTTTTTTGACCTTCGGGATGATGATAAACTTGACCGACCATAGTATAATGCATTCTATCCCAATAAACCCCACTCTTTGGGAAATAACAAGATCCGGCTTTCCCGATTATACCAAATTCTGAATTATTAGAAAAATCTTGTAAAAGTTTTTTTCCCCAATTTTTTTCTAATTTGATATCTATATGACAACAAACAACTATATCATAGATCGATTCAGTTATACCACTATTATAAACTTGCGATAGACTATATTGATTATGATTTACATATTCTAATATTTGAACGTCCTTTACCCCAACGTTATTTAACAAATGTTGTTGAAATTTTTTATTATACTCTTGATCTTTATGTGTCGAGTAAATTATCGTTATCATTTTCGAGATCCTCCAATTTTTTCTTTAGTTCTAAAAGTTTTTCTTCCATAAATTTATTCCACCAACCATCGTTACAAGATTTCATAATCAGTTCAGTTTCTGTTATTTTGATTTCGTTTTCGATTTTTTTCCGAAGTTCACTCATATTCCTGTAGAACCAAAACCATTATTATTTCTATCTTTTTCACCAAGTTCAGGTTTTTCAATAAGTTTAATCCATTTACCAGAAACAACTGGACATAAAACCGCTTGTGCGACTTTTTGTCCTTTTTCTATTTTAATTCTTTCATTGGTGGTATTAAATAAAATAACTTGTATTTCGCCCAAGTAACCCTGATCTACAGTACCTGGAGAATTCAAAACCATAAGTCCTTGTTTTAGCGCTAAACCACTTTTTGATCTTACTTGTAGTTCATATCCTTCAGGTATATCAAAGATCGGA
>JADDYB010000734.1_pt1 | contig 10467 bp, 20 predicted proteins | sample 8641941 | NCBI WGS metagenome assembly JADDYB01 (sample SAMN16275377, study PRJNA637457) | freshwater sediment metagenome | isolation source: Lake Kineret sediment | place: Israel: Lake Kineret | collected 2013 | reverse complement strand
AAGAAACCTGCAGAGACAAGGATGGGCAGCGGGAAGGGCGCCCCGGACCACTGGGTGGCCGTAGTTAAGAGAGGCAGAATCCTGTTTGAATTGGCTGGTGTAAATGAAGAGATGGCTTCGGAGGCAGCCCATCTTGCCTCCTTCAAGCTTCCTATAGCTACTAGTTTTGTCACAAAGGAAAGGTAGAAAATTGAAAGCTAGTGAAATACGTAATCTCAACAATGAAGAGCTATTAGCGAAGCTCGAAGAAGCTCATGAGGAACTTTTTAACCTCCGTTTTCGCTTGGCAACTAGACAGTTGGGCAATCATCGGGAGATTCCTAGGGTAAAGAAAAGGATTGCCAGAATAAAAACTATTTTAAGAGAAAGGGAACTTGGCACAATAAAATGAGTTATCTAGAGAAAAGAAAGGTTAAAGAAGGCTTAGTGGTGAGCGACAAAATGGATAAAACCGTGGTGGTAGCCGTGGAAACCAAGAAGGTCCAACCACTTTATAAGAAAGCTATCAGAGTCACTAAAAAATATAAGGCTCATAACGAAAACAATGCCTGTAAAATTGGAGACAAAGTGAAGATTGTCGAGACTCGCCCCTTATCCAAGGAGAAGAGATGGCGGGTAACAGAGACAATATCTAAGAAAGAGGTAGCTGAGACCAGGCGGGAAGAATGATTAAGGCCTATACCAGACTGAAGATAGCTGATAATACTGGGGCTAAGCAGATTATGTGCATTAATGTGCCTATTGGGGCGAAGAAATATGCCCATATAGGTGATATTATTGTAGCCACAGTGAAACGAGCTATGCCTCACGGAATGGTGAAGGAAGGTGAAGTAGTGCGGGCTGTTGTTGTGCGTGTAGTTAAGCCCTATCGTCGCTCTGATGGCTCTTATATCAGATTTGATGAGAATGCCGCAGTCATTCTCGGTGATAAAAATAATCCTAAGGGCAGCCGTATTTTTGGTCCTGTGGCCCGGGAACTTAGAGATAAGGACTTTGCTAAGATAATGTCTTTAGCACCCGAGGTTATGTAAAATGAAAATAAGGAAAAATGATACTGTAATCATTATTGCTGGAAAGGACAAGGGAAAAAGGGGAAAAGTACGCAATGCCTTACCTGATGAAGAAAGGGTGATAGTGGAAGGAGCCAATATGATCAAGCGTCATTCCCGTGCCCACAAGGCTGCCAGACAAGCTGGCATAATTGAGCTTGAAGCTCCCATCCATGTATCCAATGTAATGTTCTTGTGCGATAAATGTGGCAAACCTACGCGCGTTAGTTTCCGTTTCCTGGCTGATGGCAAAAGGGTAAGAGTTTGTAAGTCATGTCGAGAGGTAATTGACTGAGGGAGCTGGTTATGAAATCTCGTTTGGAAGAAAAATATTTAACTGAAGTAGCTCCTCAACTTAAAGCTGGGTTAGGCTATGACAATATAATGCAATTACCCAGGTTGAAAAAGATTGTGCTTAGCATTGGTTTGGGCGAAGCAACACAAAATCCTAAAGCTCTTGAAGCAGCGGAGAAGGACCTGGCTACAATTTCGGGGCAACATCCGGTGACAACACGGGCGAAAAAATCTATCTCATCTTTCAAGCTACGAACTGGTATGCCTATTGGGATGATGGTAACTTTGCGAGGCAAGCGGATGTACGATTTTTTTGATAAACTGGTTAATGTTGTTCTACCGAGGTTTCGAGATTTCCGCGGATTATCGCGGGATTCGTTCGATGGCCGAGGAAACTATAGCCTAGGCATGAAAGAACAAATAATTTTCCCTGAGATTGATTATGATAAGGTAGATAAAATTCGCGGCCTCGAAGTAACCATTGTTACTACGTCCAAGAACGATGATGAAGCCAGGACTTTGTTGGAACTAATGGGCATGCCTTTCCGGAGGACTTGATATGGCAAAGTTATCTAAGATTGTTAAATCAAAGCGCACACCAAAGTATAAGGTGCAGCAGCGTAATCGCTGTAAATTATGCGGTAGGCCGCGTGCCTATATGCGTAAATTTGGCTTGTGTCGTATTTGTTTCCGAGAACTTGCTGTAACTGGTGTAATCCCTGGGATAAGAAAGTCAAGCTGGTGAAGAAAAATGACAATTATTGATCCTATCGCTGATATGTTAACCAGAATACGCAACGCTATCATGGCAGGGCACGAGAGTGTGCTTGTGCCCTCTTCAAAAATAAAACTTTCTATCGCTAAAGTACTTAGGGAAGAGGGTTTTATTGACCGGTATGAAGTGCTTAAAGGGAAACCACAGACAATGATAAAAATTTACCTCAAGTACACAGAAGGCCAGTCTGTAATTTTAGGTTTGGAGAGAGTGAGCAAGCCGGGCTTAAGGGTCTATGTGGAAAGGCGTGAAATACCCCGTGTCTATGGGGGCTTGGGTATAGCTATTCTGTCCACATCCAAGGGTATTATGATTGGCCGGAAAGCATGGCGACAACATCTTGGCGGTGAAATTCTGTGCTATGTTTGGTAAATTAAATCAGGAGTAGTGAATTATGTCTCGTATTGGCTCGCTTTCTATTGTTATACCTCAAGGTACCGAGGTGAAGATTGAGGGAAGCGAAGTTATGGTAAAAGGGAGCAAGGGAGAACTCCGACGACGGTTTACCCCCGACATGTCTATAGCTTTGAAGGATGGGTACTTGATTGTAACCCGCCCTAGTGATAGTAAGATTCATCGTTCTTTACATGGACTCACGCGCAGCCTTCTAGCGAATATGGTTATAGGGGTGAGTGAAGGTTTTGAAAAAGTCTTGGAAATAAATGGAGTAGGCTACAGAGCGCAGAAAACTGGGGACAAGTTGTTGTTTCAAGTAGGCTATGCCAATACCGTAGAGTTTTTTCCTCCTCCTGGTATTAGTATTGCCGTTGAAGGAGCAAATCGCATTCGCGTCACCGGTATTGATAAGGAAAAAGTTGGGCAAACAGCTGCAAGAATTCGGGATATACGTCTCGCTGATTCCTATAAAGGAAAAGGCATCAAATACTTGGATGAGGTACTCCATCTTAAACCCGGCAAATCGGGCAAAATAGGCAAGAAATAGAGGCAACAATGAGCGGGAGAAATGCAAAGGCAATGAGACAAATACGGCATATTCGGGTGAGGCGAAAAGTAACGGGAACAACATCACAACCTCGATTATGTGTTTTCCGTAGCTTGAATCATATACATGTCCAGCTTATTGATGATTCGAAGGGTCACACTTTAGTCTCAATGAGTACTCTTGACCCAAAGATGAGAAGCAAGACCAATGAAATGGGGAAAACCGAAAAGGCTGAGTTAATAGGAACCTTGCTTGCACAGAAGGCATTAGATAAAGGGATCAAACAAGTGGTTTTTGACCGTGGTGGCTATAAATATCATGGCAGAGTTAAGGCTTTAGCCGAGGCTGCCAGAAAAGCCGGATTGGAGTTTTGAGAGTTAGATTATGAAAGCGGTTACCAAACTAAAAAAGCAGAGGGCCAAAATTGATGCCTCAGAACTGAGTCTTGAGGAGAAACTGTTGAGCATTGACCGTGTAACCAAAGTGGTTAAAGGTGGTAGGCACCTTCGGTTTAGAGCTTTAGTGGTAGTTGGCGATGGCCAGGGGCATGTCGGGTTTGGTTTAGCTAAAGCGGCAGCGGTTCCTGAAGCAGTTCGCAAGGCAGGTGCTATGGCGAAAAAGGAGCTGATTGAGGTACCTATCAAGGATGGTACTATCCCTCATGAAATTCTAGCCAAGTCCGGTGGCTCTAAAATCTTACTAAAGCCAGCGATACCTGGCACGGGCTTGATTGTCAACAATACTGCTCGAGCGATAATGGAATTGGCAGGTATAAAAGACGCCCTTGGCAAATCGTTTGGTGGGTCGAGTAGGATTAACGTGGCTAGGGCAACAATGCTCGCCCTGACTAACTTGAAGAAAACGGCGGAAGCGGCAATTCAAACCGCTGTTGAAGCTCAAGAAGAAAAGGCAGATGAAACAGAATGAATTAAGGTCTCCCGCGGGTGCTAAGCACAAGAAAAAACGCGTAGGTCGAGGGGATGGCAGTGGGCATGGCACCTATTCGGGGCGAGGTTGCAAAGGACAAAAAGCCCGCTCCGGTGGTGGTGTGCGCCTTGGCTTCGAAGGCGGGCAACTGCCTTTAATAAAACGGCTACCACGAAAAAGAGGATTCACAAACGTTTTTAAAACTGAATATAATATTGTCAATGTGGGGAAGCTAGCCATTTTCCCTCCGGGGACTGAGGTAACACCTAAGAAATTGCTCCAAGCAGGGTTGATTAGCATCTCAGCCCATCCGACCAAAATTCTCGGCGCTGGCGATATCCCGCACCCATTGCTAGTCAAGGCTAACAAATTTTCTTCATCAGCGGAGAAAAAAATCCTCGCTGCTGGGGGGAAAATAGAAAAGGCTTAAAATGGAGCGCAAAACGACACGCCCACGCCTCGTCCAGGCAATGATGGATATATTGACGTTGCCTGATTTGCGGCGAAAAATTCTTTTCACCCTTGGTATCCTGGTAATTTTTCGATTTTTAGCTCACGTTCCCCTGCCTGGCATTGATCTTGAGGCCTTGAAACAATTCTTCGAGGGAAACCTCCTCTTCGGCATGCTTGACCTTTTCAGCGGTGGTGCCATGGCGAATTTCAGTTTAGCTGCCCTGGGTGTTTATCCTTATATAACTGCGTCCATAATTATGCAATTGCTGGTTCCGGTAATCCCTAGCCTCCAGGCTCTATCTGAGCAGGGGGAACTCGGTAGCCAGAAAATCAATCGAATGACTCACTTACTAACTATACCTTTAGCTGCTTTTTCAGGCTACGGTATGATTAGTTTGTTACGTGTCCAAGGAGTTATGGAGCCGCCTGATCCAGCAACCATGGTCACCATAGTAATAACCATGGTTGCTGGCACAATATTCCTTGTATGGCTAGGTGAATTGATTACTGAACGTGGTGTTGGAAACGGGATATCGATAATAATCTTCGGTGGTATTGTGACTGATCTACCTGAGATAGTGGGTCGTGGTATTGTTGCTGCTGTTGGTGGACAGCCCGCAGGTCTGATCGCTTATATTATTCTAGCTTTGGCTATGCTGGTGCTTATAGTCATATTTATTGAAGCTCATCGCCGTATTCCTGTACAGTATGCTCGGAGTACTTTTCGCGGTGGCCGCATGTATCGTCAATCAGGTTCTACATACATTCCGCTGCGGGTCAATACAGCCGGGATGATACCCCTCATTTTCGCCATTGCCTTCATGCAACTTCCTGGTACGATATCTTCATTTCTTATGAACCCACCCGGTCAAGACCCGAATTTCTGGAATACAATCTATAATGTTTTTCAGTCTAATACCGTAGTCTACCAGGGGTTGTATTTTGCCTTAGTAATTGGTTTCGCTTTCTTCTACACTATGATCATATTTGAGCAAATGAATTTGCCTCAAACTTTGCAACAGCAGAGCGGCTTTATCCCCGGGGTTAGGCCTGGTAAAGCAACAGCTGATTATTTGAATAGGATTATAAAGCGCCTTACCTTTGGTGGCGCTCTCTATCTGGCTGTAGTGGCAATTATGCCCTTCGTTGCTCAAAAGATTACTGGTGTTGAAGCATTGGTAATTCAGAGCACCGCCATGCTTATAGCTGTTGGTGTGGCTCTGGATACCATGAAGCAATTGGAGGCTCAACTGACCATGCGCCGCTACGAGGGTTTCTTAAAATAATGTATATTTTAATGCTTGGCGCTCCGGGGGCGGGGAAGGGAACTCAGGCAGATATTCTCTCTCGAGAGATGAATTTACCTCATATAGCCTCCGGTGATTTGTTTCGTCAGGCATTAGAGAAAAAAACCAATATTGGTATCATGGCTAAAAGCTATATGGATAAGGGAGAATTAGTTCCTGATGAAGTAACTATAAAAATGATTCTGGAAAGGATCGATCAACCAGACTGTACTTCCGGTTGTGTTTTTGATGGTTTTCCTCGGACTTTGCATCAAGCTCAGGTTTTAGACAGAGCCCTTAGGGAGCGTGGAAAAACCATAGATAAAGCAATATATATTGAAGTGCCCAATGAAGAGCTAGTACAACGCCTCAGTGGGAGGCGGCTTTGCCGAGTTTGTCAGACACCATATCACATAATAAGTTCACCCCCAAAAACGACTGGGAAATGTGATAAATGTGGTGGTGAATTGTATCAACGTTCCGATGACAGGGAGGTAACAGTAAAGGATCGACTTAATGTTTTCTTTGATCAAACTGTTCCTATCCTTGATTATTATCAAAAACAAGGTAAACTAATTAGGGTAGATGGCAATCTGGGTATACCGGGGGTGGCTAGAGAAATAAGCTCTGTACTCAAAGCAGGGATAAAATAAATGGTGGTTATAAAATCTGACGATGAAATAGCTATTATGAGGAAGTGTGGTAAAATACTCGCTGCTATTTTAGATAAACTAAGGGCGGAAGTAAGACCGGGGATTAAGACTAGTCAATTGGACATAATTATGGCCAAGGAATCGGAAAAAAGGGGAGTTCTACCTTCTTTTAAGCACTATCGCGGCTTTCCCGCGAATTTATGTGTTTCTGTCAACGATGAGATAGTTCATGGCATCCCCGGTGAACGGATACTACAGGAGGGAGATATCGTTTCTTTAGATGTAGGAGCAAAACTTAATGGCTTCCATACTGATGCAGCCATAACTATTGGCGTGGGGAGGATAAGTCAGAAGGCTAAGGAACTTGTTGCTGTCACAGAAGGCAGTCTAAAGTCAGCAGTTACGCAAGCTATAAATGGAGCACAGGTGAGTGATATCTCATTTGCTATTCAACATTATGTTGAATCAAAAGGATATTCTGTAGTTAGAGAATATACTGGGCATGGAATTGGCCGGGATTTACATGAAGAGCCCCAAATACCTAATTTTGTGATTGGGAAAGGTCCCACGCTTCGTAAAGGTATGACTCTGGCGATTGAGCCTATGGTTAATGACGGAGATTGGCACACTAAACTGGCAGATAATCAATGGACAGTGCTTACAGTCGATGGAAGTCTTTCAGCACATTTTGAACATACAATTGCTATAACTGATAATGGAGCTGAGATACTTGTTTAGTTATTATTTAAGAAATGGCTAAAAAAGAGAGGATAGAAGTTGAAGGCAAGGTGATTACAGTATTACCTAATACAATGTTTCGCGTCGCATTGGCCAATGGACATCAAGTATTGGCTCATATCTCGGGAAAAATGAGAAAGCACTACATCAAGATTTTACCTGGGGATAGAGTTTTAATAGAACTTTCCCCTTATGATTTAAACCGGGGTAGAGTTACCTATCGGCTTAAATAGTTTGACATGTTAATTAAGAAAGGTTATCATAACAAGGTTTGTTTGTAAGGTGATAGGAAATGAAAGTAAGAGCTTCGGTCAAGACGATATGCAGTAAATGTAAGGTTATCAGACGGAGAGGGATAGTTAGGGTTATCTGTGAGAATCCGAAGCATAAACAAAGACAAGGGTGAATAAACTGTGGCACGTATTTCTGGTGTAGACCTTCCTAAAGAAAAGCCGATTTGGGTAGCCTTGCAGAATATTTATGGCATTGGCGCTTCATCGAGCCAGCGCATTTTAGCTATAACTGGTATAGGTCAGAACCTGAGAGTTAAGGAACTTAGTGAGGAACAGGTTGGCCAGATTCGAGATGTAATTGATAAGCAGTATAAAGTAGAAGGCGATCTTAGGAGGGAGGTTCAATCTAATATTAAACGGCTTATCGAAATTAGTTGCTATCGAGGTATAAGACACCGCATGAGGTTACCGGTTCACGGACAAAGAACGCGTACCAACGCCCGAACAAAAAGAGGGCCAAAGAAAACAGTGGCCGGTCGAGGGCAAAAGCGTGGCCTAGCTAAGAAATAAGGAGGTCGTTTCAATATATGCCAAAAAAGAAAAAGGCCCGTAAAACCCATAAGAAAATTAACGAAGGCAGAGCTTATATCCAATCCACTTTCAATAATACGGTCGTTACTATTACTGATATGCAAGGCAATGTTATCGCCTGGGGTAGTTCTGGTACTGCCGGATTCAAAGGTTCCAGGAAGGGTACACCTTATGCTGCCCAACTGGCTGCTAGAGATACAGCACAACGAGCAATAAGTGACGGCTTGCGAAGAGTTGAGGTGTATATTAAAGGGCCTGGGAGTGGACGTGAAGCAGCTATTCGTGCTTTACAGGCTTCTGGAATCGTTGTCACAGCTATTAGAGACGTGACTCCTATCCCCCATAATGGCTGTCGCCCGCGAGGGAGGAGAAGGGTATAAATGGCGCGTTACACAGGCCCGGCTTGTCGACTATGTCGCCGTGTTGGAGACAAGCTGATGCTCAAAGGTGAGAAATGCTCTACACCTAAATGTCCTTTAGAGAAAAGGAATACTCCTCCTGGCGGACGTCCTCTAGCTAGAGGGCGCAGCGGGATTTCCGAGCGTGGACTTCAATTGCGTGAAAAGCAGAAGATACGTTTCAGTTATGGTGTGCTGGAGCGACAATTTCGCAGGTTTTTTGTCGAGGCTAAAAAAGATCCCAGTAACACTGGAGAAATACTTCTCATATTGCTGGAGAGAAGATTGGATAATGTGGTTTATCGCGCGGGTTTTGCTGATTCACGTGCTCAAGCCAGGCAAATAGTTCGACATGGCCACATATTGGTCAATGGTCGCAAGACAGATATTCCTTCTTTTCTGATAAAAGAGGGAGACATTATCAAATGGCGCGAAGCTAGTAAAAAAACGGAATATTATAAAAGAGTAGCTGAGGAAATTGAGGAAAAATTTATCCCTAATTGGTTAAGCTTGGACAAAGAAAGCATGACAAGTAGAGTGTTAAATTTGCCTGGCAAGGACGACATTGAAGCTAGATTTAGTGTGAAAGCTGTTGTTGAATATTATTCGAGGTGAGCTATGCCTGAATTGTTCCGCCCCACTGTAACTTGTGTTGAAAGCACTAATAATTATGGTCGTTTTCTTACTGAACCTCTAGAGCCAGGTTTTGGTGTCACTTTAGGTAATACCTTTCGGCGTGTGCTTCTAAGTTCTTTGCCTGGTGCTGCGGTAACCTGGGTCAAGATCGAAGGAATTCAGCATGAATTCTCTCCCATTCCTTATGTCAAAGAAGATGCTATGGAGTTTTTACTGAATATCAAGCGATTGAGGCTTTGCCCACTTTCCCATCAGCCCGGGCAGTTGGTCCTGGAAGCAGAAGGGGAAGGCAAAGTCTGTGCCGGTGATATTAAACTATCGACTGACTTTCGCATTGCCAATCCTGAACTTTATTTAGCTTCTTTAGACTCCTCTAAAGCCAAGCTTTACGTTGCACTTAATGTGGAGCTAGGGAGAGGTTATGTGCCGGCTAAATCAGCTGACGGTTTACCTGTGGGAGCACTGCCAGTAGATGCCATCTTCACCCCAGTGCAGAAAGTCAATTTCTCCGTAGAATCTATTAAGCCTGGCCAGGAGGGAAGCCCGGAAAAGCTCATCCTGGAGATTTGGACCGATGGTACCATTTTTCCTTGGGAGGCACTTAGTCAAAGTGCTAGCATCTTAATGAATCAATTTACTTCCTTCAGGGATCTTGAAGTTCCCGTGGCTAAAGCTTTGTCCATTTTGTCCGAAAAATATGATACCCCTCTGGAAGAACTAAATTTATCAACTCGCTCCTATAACAGTTTGAGGAGAGCTGGTATTTTCACTCTAGGGCAATTGGTAGAGAAGGGCAGGGAAGGTTTGCCACCATTGCCTGGTTTGGGGGCAAAGTCTCGAGCCGAAGTGGAAGAATTAATAACAAAACTCGGCTCTCCTATTCCTGAGAAAATGAGAGAATGAGACATAAAGTAGCAGGACGGAAGCTAAGTAGGTCGACAAAGAACAGGTGGGCACTGTACCGAAATCAAGTTGCCGCACTTTTGGCTCACGAAAAGATCGTCACCACTGAAGCTAAAGCTAGAGAAGTTCGCAGTTTAGCAGAGAAGATGATTACTTTGGGTAAGGATGGTAGCCTTGCCTCAAGGCGAAAAGCTTTAGCCTTTATTACTGATGATAAAGTAGTTAATAAGCTGTTTACTGATATTGCTGCAAGCTATGCTGAACGTAACGGGGGTTATACAAGGTTGCTAAAGCTGGGACCCCGCTCTGGTGATAACGCACCTATGGTTCAAATTGAATTGGTTAAGTAAGTTTGTTTTACTTATAGAATATGACGGAACCCAATATCATGGCTTTCAATGGCAAGTTGGCTTGCCAACCGTTCAAGATGAACTGGAGAAAGCTATTAGGCTATTTTGCGGACAAAGTAGCCGGGTTATGGCAGCTAGCAGAACTGATGCTGGTGTGCATGCTAAAGGACAAGTGGTGAGCTTCTGGGCGAAATCTATATTGGATACTGAGATGTTAGTTAGAGCATTGAATTATTAT
>JADDYB010000733.1_pt1 | contig 10474 bp, 7 predicted proteins | sample 8641941 | NCBI WGS metagenome assembly JADDYB01 (sample SAMN16275377, study PRJNA637457) | freshwater sediment metagenome | isolation source: Lake Kineret sediment | place: Israel: Lake Kineret | collected 2013 | reverse complement strand
GAAAAAGCAAATTTGCCTCGGTTAGTATTTGTTAATAAGATGGATCGCGATAATGCCGATTTCTTTTCTACTTTAGGAAAAATTCAGTCTAAATTATCACCAAGATGTCTTCCTCTTCAATTACCTATAGGTTCACAAAGTGATTTTCAAGGTATTATAGATTTAGTGACCATGAAAGCTTATATTGGCGCTACCTCGCAGGAATCAGAGATACCTGCCATACTTCGGGAACAAGCAGAAAATAGCCGTGAGAAATTAGTAGAAGCCGCTGTGGAAGCTGATGATGAACTTATTAATAAATATTTGGAGGGTAAGTCCTTAAACAATGAGGAAATTATTACTGCCATAAAAAAATCTACCATTTCTGGACAGATGGTGCCTGTTTTTGTTGGCTCTGCCTTGCAGGGCATCGGCGTCCAGCAAGTTCTCAATGGTATATGCTATTGCTTACCTTCTCCAGAAGAAAGGGATGCCTTTACAGCTAAGAACGTTACCACGGGCAATCAAGAGGAAATCAAATCTAATTCGGAGTCCCCCTTGTCCTGCCTTGTTTTTAAAACCAGTGCAGACCCCTATGTTGGCAAGCTTAGCTATTTTCGGGTTTATTCGGGTGTTATTACCAGTAATTCCCAAGTTTTGAATGCTAACAAGAATAGCATGGAACGAATTGGCCAACTCTTTACTATGCTAGGTAAAAATCAACAGCAAATGCCGCAGATTACGGCTGGTGATATTGGAGCAGTGGCAAGGTTAAGTTTAACCACCACAGGGGATACCTTCTGTAGTCGCGAACATGCTGTGCTATTTCCTGGTATCGAATTCCCTAAAGCGAATTTCAGCATGTCAATCCAGCCTCAGACAAAAACCGATTTAGATAAGATGAGTACCGTTTTGCCCAGAATTTGCGAAGAAGACCCTTCTCTCAGAACACGCCGCGAACCTGATACTAACGAGTTTATCATTTCCGGAATTGGTGATAACCACCTGGAGATAACCAGGGAGAAAATACGGCGCAAATTTGGGGTAGAGCTGAAATTGGATTTACCCAAGGTTCCTTACAAAGAAACTATTACTGCGTCAACCAAGGCAGAACATAAACATAGAAAGCAAACGGGAGGGCATGGTCAATACGGCCATGTCTTGCTAGAGTTGGAACCTTTGCCTCGCGGCAGGGGATTCGAATTTGTTGAGAAAATCTTTGGAGGGTCAATACCCCACAACTACATTCCCTCTATAGAAAAGGGAGTTAATGAGGCGAAACAAGAAGGAGTTTTAGCTGGTTATCCTGTAGTGGACGTAAAAGCAATTCTTTATGATGGCAGCTTCCATGCAGTAGATTCTTCTGATATTGCCTTTAAAATAGCGGGAGCACAGGCATTAAAGAAGGGATTGTCCCAAGGACAGCCGGTATTGATTGAACCGATAATGAATCTTACTATAACTGTGCCTGATACATATACCGGGGATATTGCCAGCGACCTTAATACTAAAAGGGGAAGGGTGCTTGGGATGAATCCAAGTAATGGCATCAATGTAATCCAGGCTCAGGCACCCTACGCAGAGCTGCTTCGTTATGCTATAGATATAAGATCAATGACACAAGGTCGAGGCAACTTCTCAATGGAATTTGACCATTACGAAGAGGTACCAGCTTATCTTAGCCAGAAAATCATCGCTGATAAGAACAAGGCTGTGTAGCTATCAGTTATCAACTGAAAGCTCGTATGCTATCTTGGTCAGTTAATAAATCTAGTATCTAAGTTTATCCTAGCCAGCCAATAGCTCCTTAAGCTTATTAGTTAAGGCTGGCACTACTTCTTCATACTTGCCCACAACTCCAAATTCTGCTTCCCTAAATATATTCGCCTCAGGGTCTTTGTTAATGGCTATAATATGCTTGGAGCCCGAACATCCAGCTGTGTGTTGGCTAGCACCGGAAACAGCTATAGCAATGTAGATATCAGGGGCGACAATTTTTCCAGTAAGACCGATATGCAGTGCCTCTGACACCCAACCGTTATCAGCAGGAGGACGTGAGGCACCTACTGCACCATGCAGCAAATCAGCTAGATCTTTTAATACAGTCTGGAATGGTTCAGGACCACCCATCCCTCTACCTCCACAGACTATTACAGGGGCATCCTCAAGTTTAATACCGACCGCCTCTTCCTTAACAGTTTCTAATACCTTTGTCCTTACTTTCGACGTATCTATATCAATCTTAGTGGGTATGACCTTTCCTTTCCTTGAGCCATCATGCTCCAGCGGTGACATTGCTTTTGTCCTAATAGTAGCAATCTGAGGTATCAACGCGCTTGTAAATACAGCTTGAGCGTTGCCACCGTAAACAGGACGTGTTTGTGTTAACAGCTTTGTCTCCGGGTCTATACTCAAGTCGAGACAATCTGTTGTCAGGCTAGTACCCAATCTGAAAGCAAGGCGAGGAGCCAAGTCTCTACCCATAGATGTTTGCCCCATAAGTATTGTTCGAGGCGAAATCTCCTTGACTATTTTTTCCACGACTTGCATACAGGAATCTGCTTGGTATTCCTTCAAAGCTGGATGTTCTATAACATAAACCTTGTCTGCTCCGAATGCAATTGCTTCTTTAGAAGCTTCACCAACTACATCGCTAGCTAGTAGACAAGATAGGTCTTCCTTCAGTACATCAGCAAGCTTCCTACCACATCCTAGCAACTCAGTAGTAATAGAGACTAACTTCCCGTTTACTAGTTCACCGCAAACTAATATACCTTTGTTTTCAGCCATTATTTCCTCCTTAACTTTAAAGTAATTTGGCGTCCCTGAGTCTTATGGCTAGATTAGCGCCGGCCTCTGCAGGTGTCTCCCCTTCAATTATTTCACATTTGGCTTCCTTGACTGGCTGGAAGAGTTTATCTAACTTGTTGCGCCTCCCAGCAACACCAATTTGGGAAGGCTCAAGCCCGATATCGGCTGGTTTCCAGATGATAGGTTGCTTTTTAGCCGCTGCCATAATTCCTTTCAAGGTAGCATAACGAAGTGCTCCTAACCCGCTGGTTACCACAATCAGGGCGGGAAGTTTCACTTCAACAACCTGGTAGCCGTCGGGAATAGTTCGCTCAACCTTCGCCTGTCCATCAGTGACCCCTACTTTACGGGCTAGAGTAATAGCCGGTATTCCTAGAATCTCAGCAATGCCCAGACCTACTTGTCCGGCATCCCAGTCAGAGGATTGCCTGCCGCAGAAAATAAGGTCATAGACTCCTATTTTCTTTATTGCCATAGCAAGGGCGTTGGCAGTTGACCAGCTATCGCCCCCCTCAAAAGCTTCGTCCTCAAGAAGAATAAGTTCATCTCCCCCCACAGCTAACGCTTTCTTAATCACATCGCGAACAAAGTTATTGCCCAAGCTGATCACAGTAATTTTACCCCCTATGGTATCCTTGATTTTGAGAGCAGCTTCCAGGGCAAATTCTTCGTATTGACCGATTACAGGTTTTACATCTGGTGGCAATGTCATTTTGTTGTTTACCACCTTAAAGACAGCCGGTGGTGCTTCAGGGTCGGGTACCTGCTTACAGCAAACGATCATATTTACTGGCATTCTTTAACCTCCTCAATACTTTAATTATTTCCCAAAATCGGCAAACAGTATGTCATATAGAAATTAGTTTTGTCAAACACGACCTTACAAACCGATACTGCAACATTTGGTTGGGGTTGGAAATATAAGAAAGGCTTCGTTAAATCCCGTGATGGCTCTGATTTAATCGGAGCTAATCTTTGAATTAAGGTGGTTTCTCAACAAATAGCATAGACAAATTAATTGTAAACCTCAAATAAAGTGTTGGAAGGTATTCAAATTACAGACTTTCTTTTACCGCCGCCTGCATGCTAAGATATGCAATTCGGAGGTTTTATAGAGGGAATCCATGCATATTGATATTCTGTGTCTCTTCCCCGAGATGTTCGACTCTCCACTCAACCAGAGTATAATCAAGCGTGCTCAGGATCACGGATTGGTGAACATCGTGATTCATGATATTCGCAATTACACCCATGACAAACATCATACTGTTGATGACTATCCCTACGGTGGTGGCCCAGGTATGGTGCTCAAGCCCGAGCCTATCTTTGAGGCAGTAGAGATGATAAAAGAGCAATTTGGTGTGAGTGAAATGCCTATCATACTACTCACCCCTCAGGGCAGGCTTTTTTCTCAATCTATCGCTCAAGAATTAGCCCTCCTACCTCATCTTATGTTAATTTGTGGCCATTACGAAGGTTTTGACGAGAGAGTGTGTGAGTACTTAGCTACTGATGAAATCAGTATTGGGGATTATGTGCTTAGCGGGGGGGAATTAGCTGCCTTAGTTGTAGTGGATACTATCGTTAGACTTATACCGGGGGTACTTGGCTCACAGGATTCCGCCAGTAGTGATTCTCACAGTAATGGATTTTTAGAATATCCCCAGTATACCAGACCTCAAATATATCGGGGTTGGTCAGTACACCCGGTTTTACTTTCAGGAAATCACGGCGAAATTGCTCAATGGCGACGCCGTCAGTCTATCTTGCGCACGGCGAAACGACGCCCTGACCTCTTGGATAAGGGCAATCTCAACAACGAGGAAAGAAAATGGATGTTAGAGAATTTATCAAACCCAAAATAAACCCCAACATTCCTCAAATCTCCCCTGGCGATACAGTCAAGGTTAGCTTGAAGGCCATGGAAGGAGATAAAGAGCGACTGCAACACTTCCAAGGTGTGGTGATTCGAGTAAGGAAAAGCGTTAGTAGTGGAAGTTTTACGGTGAGGAGAGTATCTTACGGCATTGGAGTGGAACGTACTTTTCCTTTCCAATCTCCTTCTGTGCAAAATGTAGATGTACTCAGGCATGGACAGGTTCGCCGAGCCAAACTCTATTATATACGCAGGCTCAGCACTAAGCGGGCCCGACTTAAGGAAAGGCGAGAGAGGGCAATAGAGCAAGCCATGCCCCAGGAAGAAGCAGGAGAAGAAGTGGAAAGGGAAGAGAAAAGAGAAGAAGAGGGAAACGAACAGACCCCTGAATGAACTACGCCGAGGTGGCAGTCAATGCACCGGGGAGCCGGTCAACTTTTTGCTATGCCATACCGCCAGGGCTTCATATTAGTGCCGGGCAAGCAGTATGGGTGCCTTTTGGAGCCAGAGTCATTCAAGGAATTGTGCTCCTATTATCAGATGAGCCATCAGTTGCAGAAACCAAGGAAATAACTGGAATTGTTACTGACTGTCCTTTGCTTTCCCCGATACAAATAAAACTGGCCCAGTGGATAGGTGAATACTATTTTGCTTCCCTTTTCGATGCCCTCTCTTTAATGTTGCCTCCAGGATTTGAGAGGCGGGCTATTACTTACTTTCAGCTAGCAAATTCCCAAGTGGATTTCCCATCCTTAACACTTGAGCAAAAGCAAATCCTTTATATCATTAGAAATAAAAAGACAAGCCTGCCTGAATTAGAGAATGCAATTGGCAAAAGAAAAGCTAAACAAACCACCGACCAGTTGCTAGACCTCCAGATAATTACTAAAACTCTGGAATTTGAGAAGGCCAAGATAAAGCCCAAAACGATTCCTTATGTTAAGTTAATAGCTGACAGAGAAGGAATTGCAGCAGAGAAGGCTCGCCTAGAGAAATCCAGAGCCTATAAACAGGCCGAACTCTTAGAATTTCTAACCGGGCAGGCTCATCCCATTTCAACTAACGAACTGAGGAAACAATTCAATTGCTCTCTTTCCACTATCAAAGCTCTGGTTAGCCGTCATTTGATCTTGGTGGAAAGGCTCGGGGTGAGACGCGACCCCTTATCTCATTTCAAACCGACGGCTTCTCCAACTCCAGTTCTTACTCCATCTCAACAAGCTGTATGGGAATCAATCCAGGATGTTATTATGAGGGCAAGTCAATCTGGTAATCCACCAGTTTTTCTCCTTTTCGGTGTTACTGGTAGCGGCAAAACTGAGATTTACCTACAGGCCTTAGCCCGAGTTATTGCCACTGGAAAGCGAGGTATTTGCCTTATCCCGGAAATCGCTTTGACCCAACAAACAGTGGAGAGATTTGCTAATCGTTTCCCCGGGCGCGTGGCAGTATTGCATAGTGGCCTTTCTCTGGGAGAACAGTTCGACGAATGGCAATGGATAATGGAAGGAAACTGTGATATTGTCATCGGACCAAGGAGCGCTTTATTTGCCCCCCTGCCTAATCTCGGTCTTATCATTATTGATGAAGAGCATGAGTGGACTTATAAACAAGAAGACAAAGCGCCCCGCTATCATGCCCGAGATACGGCTATTAAATTAGCTCAGCTTAGTAATGCTGTCGTCATTCTGGGCAGTGCAACCCCTGATGTTGGCAGTTTCTATAAGGCACAGCAAGGTGAATATCAGCTTATAGAGCTAAAAGAAAGAATTACTCCTCGTGGTTATTCTCCTCTCCCTGAAGTGAGTGTAGTGGATTTGAGGGAGGAGCTTAAAACCGGAAACACAAGCTTGTTCAGTCGTCCATTATTGGCTGCCATGCAAGAAACGTTGGCTCAGGGCGAGCAGATAATTCTTTTCCTTAATCGCCGGGGCACAGCTACCTTTGTTCGCTGTCGTAACTGTGGCTTTATCCTTCGCTGCCCCCGCTGCTCTATAGCCCTTACTTACCATTCAGTGGAGAAAAAGCTCATTTGTCATCGTTGTCGCTATTCTGTCCCAGTGCCTCAGAACTGTCCCCGTTGTTTTCGACGCCATCTCAGGTTTCTAGGCATTGGCACGCAAAGGGTGGAAGAAGAGATGGGACATTTCTTTCCCGAAGCAAAGTTACTTCGCTGGGATAGGGATGTGATTGCCAGTAAATATACTCACGAGGAGTTATTGAAGAATTTTCGTGACCACAAGGCAGATGTGCTTATTGGCACCCAGATGATAGCTAAAGGACTGGATTTGCCTCAAGTGACCCTGGCTGGGATAATCAGTGCCGATACTAGCCTTAATTTTCCTGATTTTCGAAGTAGCGAGCGCACTTTTCAACTAATGTGTCAAGTAGCTGGCCGGGCGGGGCGTGGGGTTAAGGCCGGGAAGGTTATCATCCAGACTTACTCGCCCGATAACTACACCATTGAAGCTGCTGCCAAGCATGATTATCTTAGTTTTTATCATAAGGAAATAGATTATCGCAGACAATACAATTATCCCCCTTTTAGCCAATTAGTTCGCCTGGTTTTTACCCACACCAATGAGGCGTTGTGTCGCAGTGAGGTGGAGAGGATATATCGTCTAATCCTTGAAGAAAGGGTGAGAGATGACATGATTGACTTCAGTGTAATTGGTCCAGTGCCTGCTTTTGCTTTCCGAGCCAGGGGAATGTATCGCTGGCAAATTCTACTTCGTGGCACTGATTCGATTCGGATATTATCTCAGCTCACCTTACCCCAAGGCTGGACTATAGATATTGACCCACTGGGGATGGTTTGATTTTATCCTAGTTCCACCATGATTTCATGGAAGAAAACCATTATAGAATTTTTCATGTGAAGTTTACCTCCTTTGATTCGGCTAAGGATAGGCCTGAACTAGGGTGAGATTCATCGTCCCGATTTTATCGGTGCTCCTAATGACAATAAGTGGATATCTTATGATATTAAAGAGCTTGTACAAAAATGTAAGGAGGCGGTGAGAAATGTTTGATTTTTAACTGGATTAGTGATGTATAATAGGGTGTATTATAGAAAAAATTTGGGAGGTGAAATTATGGCAATTTTATTTGGAACACAAGAATGGGCGGATGCACTGAAAAAAGCGCTAAAAACCAGCCAGGCATACAAAGAGGCAGCCAAAAAGTGGGAAGGAGACCTGTACATCATCGTTGATCCCGATGCATCGTACAAACACAGGAACATCGTGTATCTTGACCTGTGGCATGGCGAATGCCGTGAGGCATTATTGATTAAAAACGAAAATGAAAAATCTCCGCAGTATCGTATATTTGGTCCATTCACCATTATGAAACAAATACTGGACAAAAAAGTAAACGCAGTCCAGGCTATGATGACCGGCAAGGTCAAGGTCCAAGGTGATATGGCTCAAATCATGAGAATGCCCAACGCAGCCGTTGAACTGGTAAATTGCATGACCTCTTTTGAGACTGTGTTCCCCAATTAGGCTTCATATTACAGTGAAACCAAAATCGGGCTGGTTTCAATTTAGAGTTGTTAACATAGGGTTATCTATTTAACTATAATTAATTTGTATAGAGGAGGTGGCTATGTGGTACTTTGTAGTTCCTGAGGTAGTTTTTGGCGAGGATTCACTGAGCCGCCTGGCTGAACTTAAGGCTAAATCGGCATTAATAGTTACAGATAAGAATATTGTGAAGCTGGGTTTCGTTGATAAAGTCAAAGAACAGCTTTCCCAAGCAGGAATAACAGCCACAGTCTTTGATGATGTTGAGCCCGACCCATCGCTGCAGACAGTATATAAGGGTGTGACTCTGATGAACAAGTATGGACCGGATTTGGTTGTTGCTGTGGGTGGAGGCTCAGTTATTGACGCAGCTAAGGCGATGAGGGTGCAATATGCAAGGCCCGATATAAAACCAGACGAAATAAATCCTTTTATTTCAGATTTAGATCTAGGTGCCAAATGCAAGCTTGTCTGTGTCGCCACAACTTCAGGCACAGGTGCCGAGGCAACCTTTGCAGTCGTACTTACCGATACAGTCGAGAAGAGGAAGCTTAGTTTGATAAACCGCAAAATCCTTCCTGATATAGCTATCGTAGATCCAGAATTGGCACGGGCAATGCCTCCTGGCATTACTGCAACTACAGGCATGGACGCACTAACTCATGCAGTCGAAGGATATACCTGCACCTGGAAAAACGACTTCACGGATGGTCTTTGTATCAAAGCTATTCAGCTTGTTTTCCAGTATCTTCCTAGAGCGGTGAAGGATGGGAATGACATGGAAGCCAGAGAGAGGATGCATAATGCCGCCTGTATTGCCGGTATCGGTTTTACCAACTCGTTGACAGCACTGGCACATGCTATTGGACACTCGCTGGGCGCTGTTTTTCATACACCACATGGGAGAGCAGTGGGACTATTTCTACCATATACAATCGAGTTTGTCGGTGATGCGCGTGAGAAACTCTGGGCAGAAATAGCTTACTGTCTCGAACTGGAAGTGCCCAAGGGAAAGAAGGCAGCCTATGTTCTGGCTCAAGCAATAAAGGATCTGGCAAGAAGCATAAAGGAGCCTCTCAGTATTAGAGAAATGGGCATACAATCTGATGCATTAAATAGTTCTCTGCAAAAACTGATAGACAACGCAGTGGTAGATGGTTCACTAATCACTTCTGCTAGGATACCTAACGAAAAAGAGACTGAGAAGTTATTCCATTATGCCTACGAAGGCAAATCAATAGATTTTTAACATATGACGGCTAGTGGATGGGGACAAAGTACAGTGATGACAAAAAGTCTGTATAAATAAACATAAGGAGGCAGGAAAATGTTTGGGTATATGGGTAAGATTTTACGGGTTGACTTAACAAGTGGCAAGGTTTCTGAGGAAAGCTTGAAGGAAGATGATTGCAGGATGTTCCTGGGTGGGAGCGGGCTGGCAACGAAATACCTGTTCGATGAAGTGCCTAAGGATACCAATCCACTTGGACCCGACAACGAGCTCATCTTTATGACCGGGCCTCTCACTGGCACAGAATCACCAAGCGCTGGAAGGTATTGCGTAGTTACTAAGTCGCCTTTAACCGGTTTCTGGGGAGAGGCAAACTCGGGAGGTAGCTGGGGAGTCTACCTGAAAAACTCAGGCTTCGATGGTATTATCTTTAAAGGCATTTCACCCAAGCCGGTATATCTAGTAATAGATGACGGCAAGGCCGAACTCAGAAATGCTAAGCATCTCTGGGGCAAGGGGGTGAGTGAAACAGATAGGCTAATTAAGGAAGAAGTTGGTGAGGACTGCAATGTTGCCGTCATTGGCATAGCTGGCGAGAACCTGGTCAGATATGCAGGTATTATCAACGATGTTCACCGGGCCGCCGGCAGGTGTGGTGTCGGGACGGTGATGGGATCAAAACGCCTTAAGGCGGTAGCGGCTCGAGGGACACAGGAGATTAACATAGCCAACAAAGATGTCTTCAGCGAAATCTCAAAGAGGAACTATGACCTGGTTAATGAAAGCATGCTTAAGATTACCCTTGAGACTTACGGGACAGCAATGACTACTGATTTGATTAACGTCAGAGGAGGGTTCCCTACCAGGAACTGGCAAACTGGCGTATTTCCGGATATAGAAAAAATAAGTGGAATTACACTTGAAAGTACGCTCCTAGTGGACAGGAAGCATTGCTACGCCTGTCCGATTAGCTGCTGCCGGGTAAGCGTGGTGAGAAGCGGTCCTTATGCCTGTAAGGGTGAGGGACCGGAATTTGAATCAATTGGCGCC
>JADDYB010000732.1_pt1 | contig 10490 bp, 14 predicted proteins | sample 8641941 | NCBI WGS metagenome assembly JADDYB01 (sample SAMN16275377, study PRJNA637457) | freshwater sediment metagenome | isolation source: Lake Kineret sediment | place: Israel: Lake Kineret | collected 2013 | reverse complement strand
CTAGGCTTATTTGCTCAAGTTAGCCGTATGGGAGGACCATGGTGACTACAGTTCCTGTGGGAACAATTTCCTGATCACTCATGACCAGGAGCAAATAAGCCTAGTGGGACTAGAAGATCGTCTGGACGACTTGGGAATTCGCCCCCAGCTAATCGTTTTTGCCTGCCGACATAAAGCCAAAGAGGAGATCCCCTGGTTAGGAGGCCACTTCACCGGAAGTGTTGAGCCATCTGTGGGTGAGGGAGAGAGGCGACTATCTGTTCCATGCCCTTTTGCTTTGCGATCTTTTCTTCATAATATCGCCCTTCAGGCTCCAGCAGGTTTCCAGATATCTGCTGAAGCTACTCATCATGGTCCGGTCGATTTAAATATCCCCTCCTTTTTCGCCGAGATCGGAAGCTGCGAAAATCAGTGGCGAGATCCTCGAGCGGGCGAGGCAGTGGCCAAATCGATTCTTTCTTTGAAAAGGGATGAACTCCCTGTATTTCTGGGCTTAGGAGGAGGGCACTATGTTCCTCGGCAGACCAGCTTGATGATTGAGGCTGAAGTGGCCTTCGGACATATGTTTTCCAGCTACCAGGCACAGTCTCTTGATTTGGAAATTTTGGAAGAGGCGCGGAAGAAATCAGGCGCAACATACGCTTACCTCGATAGGAAATCCCTTCGCTCTGAAAACAAAAATAGGATATCGCTTATGCTTGAAGAGATTGGCCTTCCGCAAATAAGGGGAAAGGAGATTCGCAGCAGATTCCCAACTCCAGTTGAGCGCAGATCAGATCTTGGAGACAAGGAATAGGCATCAGCATCAGCCGAAAGTTATATTTTTATCATTTTTCCTTTATCGATCAGACAAAATTAATTCTTAGAGTTTGTATACTACATTGAAAATATTCTTGTCACTAAATGGATTTTCTATCCAATAGCTGAACATATAGACAATTTAGTGCACAATATTAGGTCATCAATGGGATTATCTATCGCAAAGACTTTATAGTATAAAGATTGTATACTATATATTAAAATTAAGTTGATTAAGTGCTTTCCAACTAAAGCAGAGGTGTAATGGAAATGAGGCATTCTTCAAACTTCAATCCTCCAGGAGAGCTTCCTGACATAGCCCTTGAGCTTATCAGATCTAGGAGAGATGGGCTTTTGCAGTCTGAGCTGAGAAAGCTCCTGGGGATTGAAAGCAGCAAATGCTCAAAGATCGTGTCTAGGCTCATGCAGTCTGGCCTCATAAAAAGGGAAAGCATATCCACAAGAGGATATCGCACTTATCTGCTTAGACTTGCAGCTGTGAGACCCAGAAATGGATCCTTATCTTACCATATCGATGCCTACTTAATTGAGTTCTATATATTATACCTGATGCGCGGCAGCATGAACTAAGACTGCCGCTCCAGGGAGATTGCGGTGATTGTTTTCTTAGAGCTGATGCGTCCGGCAAACTGTCTGATGGCTGCAGTTGCCGCCATCATTGGGCTGCTCATTGCCGGATGCAGGGATATGCAGGATGCTATTCTGATATTTCTGGCCGTCTTCTTGGTGACTGGTGCAGGCAATGCGGTTAACGATTATTTTGACCGGGATATTGATGCCATAAATAGGCCTAAAAGGCCGGTGCCCAGCGGTCGCATAACTCCTCGGGCTGCGCTGCTGTGGTCTCTAGCCCTATTCTCTGCCGGCTGCATTTTAGCAGGCCTGGTGAACGAACTGTGCATGGCCATTGCTGCAGTCAACTCCGCTCTTCTTTTCATCTATGCTAGAAATCTCAAGGCCACTCCCCTTGCGGGCAACCTCTGCGTGGCTTACCTCACTGGTTCCACCTTCCTTTTCGGCGGGGCAGTCTTTGGATGGCCCGGCCTTTTAGCCAACCTAGTCCCCTTCTCCCTTTCTTCACTGGCCACAATGAGCCGAGAGATCATGAAAGATGTGGAGGATATGGAAGGAGACAGGATTGGCGGGGCTAAAACCCTTCCCATCCTGGCCGGAGAACGCTTATCGAGTGCTCTGGCCTTGCTCTTTTCTTTGTCTGCGATTGTGCTCAGCTTTCAACCGGCCTTTGGAAACACCTACTTGGCAATAGTAGGCATTGCAGATCTATTTTTACTGGCAGCGGTTTGGAAGATCATAAAAAAGGATGCATCAGGGTCTCAGAAGGCCTTGAAGCTGGGGATGGCCGTTGCTTTGGCGGCCTTTTTGGCAGCAGCAGTGATGCGTTGACGTTCTTTGAATTTTCACCGGTGCGCAAAATAAGCCACTATCGGCTCGCCCAGCCGGTTTATGCGCACAAATCCGTAGCGTTCGAACTGAACCACATTTTCCAGCTCTCTGGCAATTCCCGCCTCGCCTACTCCTTCATCCATCCCATCCGGCCTCAGGACCTTCACCGGCACTCCATCTTTGGGTGCCCAGTGAATTATCTTAAGCTTATTCTTCCTGGCAGTATCAGGGTCGGCATCTATCAATCGGGCCCTGGCTGGCTCAATGCTTGCAAGCTCGATATTGCAAAAGTCCTTCAGCCTGATTTTATCTGCTGGTTTGAGGTTATGCAGGTCGCTCAGACAGACAAAGACGGAATTTCCCGCCGGAATCTCCCTGAATCCACGGTCAATGGTGGGATGGAGCGGGGCTTTGGCCAGGACGGGAACCTGGCCTTCAATCTCTAGCTCGATGGGATCCCAGACGAAGAAGTATCTGTTGGCCTGGGGGTCGATTAGCTTGCGGTTCTCGGCGTAGATAGTGTCCATGCTGATGCTGATGTCAGTCTCGCCTACTCCCAGCTCCATCATGAACTTGCGCAAGGCCTCTGCCTGGATGCCGCGGCACCGCATGGCTCTGACCGTTGGAACTCGCGGATCATCCCACCCAGTGTACTCTCCTGCAGCTATTGCCGCCTTGAGCTTGCTGGTGCTGAAAGATCCGAACTGGTGTATCTTGATCCTGCCCCAGTGAATGACCCTGGGATAGACCCATCCCATGTGCGAGTACAGGTACTTCTGGCGAGATTCACTATCTGCCAAATCTTTGCCGCGCAGGATATGAGTGGTGCCCAGCAGATGGTCTTCAATGGCCGACTCGAAGTCCAAAAGTGGCCACACCCGGTATTTGTCTCCCGCGCGCGGGTGGCTGGCTGTGACTATTCGGGCAGCCGGCCAGTCGCGGATAGCCGGGTCTTTGTGATACATATCTGTCTTCACCCGAAGAACGGCCTGGCCTTCCTGCAGATCTCCATTTAGCATCTTCTTCCACAGATCCAGGTTGGTCTGCCAGCTCTGATCCCGGTGGGGGCAGGGTACGGCTTTATCCTTGTGCTCCTTGAACACTTCTTTTGCACACTGGCAGACGTATGCACCGCCCCTTCTGATCAGCTCTTCAGCCACTTCGTAGTACAGTGGAAGCCGCTCGCTAGCTGTTATCACCTGATCGGGCACAGCCCCCAGCCAAGCGCAATCTTCAAGATACCAGCCGTAAGCCTCCGGCATAGGCCTCTTCTTCACCGGATCGGTGTCATCGAAGCGGATCAAGAACTTGCCGCCATACTTTTTAACATACTCTGCGTTTATGATAATTCCCCGGGCGCTCCCCAAGGTAGGCGGGCCGTTAGGATTGGGTGCAAAGCGCATGACAACGCCCCTCTCAGCGCCCTGCAATGCAGGAAGGCCCTTGGCCGGCTCCTTATGCTCAGACAGCTCGGCAATTAGCTCTGGAGCAATCGTCTCCAGCCTTCTGCGCCATTCATCTGGATTCATGGCCGCTACATCGGATAGAATTGCCTTTACCTCCGGGCCGATCTCCTTGGCCCTGGAGCGAAGCTCGGGATGTTCACCCATTAGCTTGCCCATAACTGCTCCAGCATTTGGAGTTGCTTTATATTTTACAGCGTTTTGCAGTGCGTATTTCTCTATGAGCTCCCTGATCTCTGCCATCTACCTTCTCCTGAAAGCCAACTTTTTTGATAGCAACCTTTGTGCGAACAACTTTTGCTGAGGACCGACGCTTTGCGAAGCTATGCATCTAGCTTCAGAAGCGTATCTCTTACCATCACGCAAGTGAGCATTGCCCGGCTATTTGAGAGATTTGGCCTTTAAGAGATTTATATCCCTAATTAGTCCAGGCCATCCCTTTCACCACAAGATCCGGTAGCATCTGCAATCATTTGACGGTGGTCAAAGGCTAGCTCTGGCAGGCCGTCCGGACGGAAGACTTCTGCCGATTTGGCATCAGATCCATGCGACAACGTTCCCATTCCTCTGGAAAGATAGCAGATGGAGACTACATGCCCGCGTGGGTCGCGATGAGGATCTGAATAGACGCCTACTAGTCTCAGAAGCTCGATGTTCAGGCCGGTCTCCTCTCGAGCCTCTCTGATTGCAGCATCTTGCGTGCTTTCTCCAACCTCCACAAAGCCGCCGGGAAGGGCATAGCATCCCTGAAAAGGTGGATTCTTCCTTCTAATCAGCACTATGCCTCCTTCGAAGAGGATTACGCAGTCGACCGCTAGCAAAGGGGTTTTCATGAAAATAACCTATTTAGTCCAACCGAAAAGCTTATTTGCGACATTTGTCGAAGTAAAGCACGGCAGAGGTCGATTAGAAATCTCCTTCCTTAACCCTACACCAATCGACTTTTGCCAATAATCAGCCCATAAAACTGATCTATTCATAATCGTCTTCCTATGATAATCCTTTTGGTTACTGATATAGATTGCCCAATTATAAGCTAAGGATGAAGCTAAAATAGAGCAAACCTTTCCATTAAGTATGCCTTTTTATGTTCTCAAGTTGGGAGGCAGCCTGATTAAATCAGCCAAAGCCCTCATGTCCGCCTTATTTGATCTATCCAAGGGGGGCTATAGCTTTCTAGTAATTCCAGGCGGAGGCCCTATGGCCGATGTGGTGAGGGCACTTTACGAAAAAGGCCTCCTCTCAGATGAAGCAGCTCACTGGATGGCTATCCTGGCTATGGAGCAATATGCTTACCTTCTGGCAGACGACACTGGTGCTATATTGACCGCGGAAATCTCCAGGTCTGAGGGATTAAAGGTTCTCCTTCCATATCGGGCTCTGCTAGAGGACGATGTTGGCCTGGAGCATAGCTGGAATTATACTTCCGACTCTGTAGCTGCTTTGATTGCCTCCAGGCTGGATGCGAAATTCATAAAGGCCACCAATGTGGATGGCATCATAATTGACGGAAAAGTGGCCGTAGAAATCTATGCCATTTCGCTGATGGAGACTAAAACTTGCCTGGATCAGGGGAGCATAAAACTCTTAAAAGGCAGAAGCTGCTGGATCCTTAACGGCTCTGATCCAAAAAAGTTCATCAACTCAATGCTTTCAGGAAATGGAGGAACGATTATAAAGGGATAAAAGAGAAGGAGGCATTGGGCTTTTTCTTTTTTTGGAATTTATCATTTCCATCTATGGGAAGGTTTATACCATGTTATACATCACCCAGAAGGGAGAAAACATGAAAGAAGAAATACCCGAAAGGTGCATATCGTGTGGCGTGATGCTCACTGGTGCAGGCGGCGTCAAGTTTCCATGCCCAAGCTGCGGCACAATTATTGCCAGATGCAATAGATGCAAGAAGCAGAGCAATGTGTATACCTGCAAAGTATGCGGTTTTGCCGGTCCTTGAGGTGCCTGGCATGGGTGATGTAGCTATAAGAATGAAGATTATGCCGGAGAGCACAGATATTGATTTGGCAAAGCTCAAAGAGGGCATTAAGACAGCAGTTCCCAGTTATGCAAGGCTGCACGCTGTTGAAGAAAAACCAATAGCCTTTGGGCTGAAGGCTCTAATTGTTGTGACTATTATGAATGATAAAGGCGGCCATAGCCCTGAGGAGACGGAAGTTGCCTTCTCCAAGATTCCAGGTGTGGAGTCTGTAGAAGTAGAAGAGGTGGGGCTCCTCTAAATTTTCTCTTTTTGAGGCATATATGGGCTTGTAGATCAGGGGTAGATCGCCGCCTTCGCAAGGCGGAGGCCGCGGGTTCGAATCCCGCCAAGTCCACTTTAAGCGCGCTTGGATTTTGGGATCGATCTCTAGGTAATAGATTTCATCTCAGCTGCAGTGCAGCTTTCCAATAGACTGGATTGGAGAATTCAGAATTTTGAATATGTTCTTGAAGCCCTCATCTACCCAATTTTGGATTTGCTTTTTGTGCACGCTGCCTCAAGCTATAGTGCCCAAAATTATTGCAGAGAGATAGAAGCAGACCGTCTGGCATTCTGCGGCTATTTTCTCGGCTTTTGACCTCTAGCCTGTGCTTTTTGTCTTCTTTCCGCCTGTTTCTTCCGTCTATCATCCTCTTTGGTCATCTTTTCGCTCCTGAGGCGAGCATCATTGACCGAACAAAAAGATGGCTATATTGCTCGATTAATCTTATTGCAGTTGAAGCTTAAAGTATTTTTTGCCTGGGATCGCTAAATCATAATAACTCCAGATGATTTTTCGCCATTCGATTTCAGGATGATTATTCTTGAGATCTTTGGAAAGATTCTTTGTGGCCTCGCCAATCACTTCTAGGCTTCTGATGAATGATCTCTGAAGATGCGGATCATTAATTACTTTATTGAGTTCCATTCCCTGAGAAGTCGTAGTCAGATACTCAATCTCGTCTAGAATATGCTTAAGAAAAGCCTTGTCCTTAATCAGCCCAGACCACCCCTTGCTTAATATATGGGCCGATATGAGGGCTCAAGGAGTTCGGCGTTACCAGATCCACTTTTCGCTGAAATTAATCCTCGAGGAAAAAGGCAAGATCCATGAAGTTATCGAATGTTGGCTTCTCGAACTCCACCAGAATGTCAATGTCGCTGGGATCTTTCTGATCACCGCGGGCAAAGGAGCCAAAGACGCCAATCCTCTTGACACCGAATCTTTTCTTCATCTCTGGTTCTTGGCTTCTTAGAATTTCAACAACATTCATTCTCTAGTCCTTCAAATTATTGGATGCGATCTTAAATCAAACCTACCTATTTAGTAAGTGTCTGGATTAAATAATTGCTCCTCTGGTCTTCGCAAGGTCTACTCAGTAATCTTCCGGGTCAATAGACGAGCTTGGATGTTCCTATACCTGATCGAATCCATCTGCCTTAGTGCGGGAGATCGTCGAGAGCCACTGCCCCGCACCCTCGTAGCAGGCTACGAAATATTCAACCATAATAAATTGTTCATATTGCAGATATGATATAGCAGGCTCAAGAAGCAAAGTTTATATCGTGGCACGAAATAGCATAGAGGTGCAAGATCAAGGATCCAGACAATTCTTTGCATTAAAAAATGGCTTGCAATAAGCGATTATAGCGCATCAACAACTACGTCAGAGGAGGGAGGAGCAGTTCCAGGAGCGTGGCGAGAAGATTACGCCGCGTTCCGGGGGCTGTAATTTTTTTTGGTTGAATGGATTTCGGTAGATAATTGTCTTTGCTGATAATTGTCATTGCAGAGTCCTGCAATTCAAAATTCACAAAGGTCGATTTATGCCAACGATCGTAATTTGTCTCAATAGATTCATAATCGCCTATGTATATTCAGCCAATCAACCTGGTAATCAACTCCCTGCCTTCCTCTGTGTTGAATAGGGGCAGCTCCCACTCCTCCACCAGTTGTCCTTTATAGCGATAAACTAGAATCCCTCGCCGTTCCCAGTCCGCCGTCTTTGCCAAGTTTATCCCTTTGCGGAAAACAAGCTCGTGAATTTCATGCTCCCGCATCCCTCTAAGCTGGTCCATGGCTTGGACGGGAGTATGACCCTCTTCCCGCAGCATGTAGAATCCATAAGAAAAGACGTGGTTCCGCCAGGATTCATCCTGCCTTTCAATCAAATACTCAATGATTTCTGTCCGACAGATTGGAATTACCCTGCAGTCCATGGAGACCACCTGCCCCAAGGACAGGGATAGTGAGCTTGAAAGAAATCCTGATATCACTGAGTCGATCTTTTCCACTCTACCCCCAAAGGGCACTTCCAGAAAGAGCAGATTGATCTCATCGGAGAATGTAAATGCTAAAACTGGCGAAAGACCTGAATCCAGAAATAGGCTGGCAGCGGCGCTTACCATCGACCTGGCGAAATCCAAGTCATATGGTTTTTGACGTCTTTCCAGGATCTTTTTGAAACCTCTGCCATCAGCTCTAATTACAATGGGAGCCCGGGCCTTTATGCCCGAGAATATCTCCCAACTAGCCATCCTTTCGTTGTTCCTTTGCATTCCTGGTCAGGTTCTTCATCAAGATTATATCGCCAACGGCAGTGACCCATCTATAGGGTATTACTATTCCTTTTCCCTTCTGATCAAATAGGTTCTTGTTCACACTTCCCAGAGCCAGCCCACTAACTACGCCTTGCTCCGGGTCCAATACTGCATCATCTACCTTGCCTACAAAAACGCCCTTCTGGGTGTAGACCTCTAGCCCCAGGAGCGATGTAATCTCAGCATGCATATCAAGTCCTCAATATAAATTATGTATAAGATATTAAGTTTGTGATCTCTAGAAAAGCGTTATATGTATTCCTGAATCATATAGATTCCTATATTTGATCATGCACAGACGGGAATAATTTGAGGTAGCAGGCTATGATGATCCTTGGCATCTCTGGTAGCCCCAAGAAGGGCGGCAACACCGAGTTCATTCTCGATGAGGCCCTAAAAGTGGCATCGGAGAGAGGTTTTAAGACTGATCGGCTGTTGTGCTCTGCGCTCAAGATCGAGTTCTGCAACGACTGTGGCGATTGTGCGCGGGGTAAGCCCTGTCCAATCAAAGATGATATGGAAAAGTTCTACCAGCTCCTGGAATTGGCGGACGGAATAATTGCTGCGTCACCGGTATACTTTGGCTCTGTCACCGCCCAACTCAAAGCCGTATTTGACCGCACCATCACCTTTCGCAGGCAGGGCTTCAAACTAAAGGATAAAGTGGGATGCGCGCTAACTGTAGGCGGTTCTAGAAATGGAGGCCAGGAGAAAGCCATCGAAACCATTCACGCCTGGATGCATATCCATGGAATGATAGTGGTAGGCGATGATAGACACTTTGGAGGAATTGCTGTTCGGCCGGCTGCAGAGGACAGGATTGGCAGGACAACGATCATAGCCAGCGCCAACAAGATGTGTGATCTCTTGGAGAAGATAAAGAGAAGTAGCTGCTGGAGTGGTGATTGAAAAACCAAAAAGGAGACCGCTGCAGATCCTCATTACAGCCATGAATTGGGCAGAGTTGAGATATCCTAATAAGGATAGTCTATAGTGCCCGGCATGACCGCCTCAAGTGATATAAGAGCCAATCTCAGATATTTTCTTAATCCTGATTACAGGTATTGCCTGTATCTTCGTTTTAAGTTCACTGTCTGTTGCGGTAAATGGATTGAAACCATAGATAAAACCGCCCAAACCGCTGCTTTTTAATATCTCGCGAATGGCGATGGCGGCCTCTTTCCGATCGTGCACTTCTTCAGCAATTCCCACCAAAAGACAGCCAGGTAGAAGCACTTCCACTTTGGGATTGGCCAGAATATTTAGGTACCATTTTCCCTTCAAATGTCGGCCTTGGTAGCAATATATGCTTCCATCGATTAGAGCATAATTTACAGGAGTATAACGAATCTTCCCTGTCTTCCTGCCTATGGTCTTAAGCACCATGATGCTGCCTGTAATGGGATTAGATATGAATTTCCCAAGACCTCTCTTGAAAGCCGGCACAACAAAATATCGATTCAATATCCTGAAGAAGGCTCTTTGAATTGATTTAGTATGCATGTTCTTTTGCCCATAGCTTCCGTTCAATTCATTTAAGCATGATCATTGCTCAAGGTTGCAGTCTTGGTAGGCTTTGATTTACGATTTCCATTGGAAAGCATAAATTTATGAGAGCAGCACCTCTTCCGCGGATCTTCTGGGAGCATGTTTTCCCGGCTTTGCATATCCCATGCGAATTAGCATTTGGGGATACTTCATGTTCAATATCTGTGCCATCTCTTGTCTCAATTCAGGAATGGCAATGGTCTGGCTGAAGATGTCAAATCTGACTTCCATCTGAGCAGCCATTAGGAATAGAGTCTCAAATAGAACTCCGGTTTTGATCCAAGTCATTTTGTCTTCCTCATCTGTGGACAATACGCACATGGCTGGCGATGCCTTCGCGAAAGATTTCTCAATACCCTTGAGCAGGATCTGCCCGCTGGTGGAGTATCCAGCAATCCAATCGTCTTGAGCAGAGTGCTTTTTCCGCGGCCGCTGGGGCCTAATATGGCCAGAAATTTGCCTGCTTTTGATATTGAGATTTATATTGTCCAAGGCTATTACTTCTACTTCATCTTTATAAACTTTCATCAGGTCTTTTAGGTAATTATATTATTTTCTGGATTAATGAGATTTTTGAATTCGATATCCATTCCTAAATTATTCGCTCTCTATCGCCTCCACAGGATCAAGCCTTGCCGCTGCATAAGCCGGATAAATCCCGGAGATGAAGTTTAATG
>JADDYB010000731.1_pt1 | contig 10493 bp, 12 predicted proteins | sample 8641941 | NCBI WGS metagenome assembly JADDYB01 (sample SAMN16275377, study PRJNA637457) | freshwater sediment metagenome | isolation source: Lake Kineret sediment | place: Israel: Lake Kineret | collected 2013 | reverse complement strand
TCTTCCTCGTAGGGTAGACGCTCAAACACCATCTTACTTCCAGGATCTGTCTTCCTGTTTCGGAGTGTTGTCTATCTCTTCTTCCGAAACCCTGCGACAGCAGAGAGCACTTTTGCCATACCTTCACCTGTACCGGGAGCATCTTTTTAGAGACCGGGAGATCTCCCAGAATTTGATAACGCTCATTGTATGCTGTGCGAAAAAAATATTTATGATGGCATGGGCCGGGATGTCATCAGCAAGGGTTTTTTACGGTAATTTACCGGTACATATAATGGATAACCTCTTCACCTCACCGGAATTCCAGATGAGCCTGCTCCTGTTCGTGGCTCTTGGGGGTTATCTCATTGCTTCGCGTATCAACCAGTCAGCGGTCGTCGGGTTGATCCTTGTCGGTATCGTTGTCGGCCCCAGTGTGCTTGGCTGGATTACCTATACAGATTTTGTCCGGGGTCTGGCACATCTGGGCGCGGTCGTTCTGCTCTTTGTGATAGGTCTGGAATTCAACTTAAAGGATATCCTCTCGGTCCGGAACGGGATTATCGCCGGGGTCGGTGTTATCCTCCCGTGGATTGGCGGGTACTGGCTCTCGCTGCTCTTTGGCTACGATATGCCAAGTGCGATCTTTATCGGGACCGCACTGACGGCAACCAGCATCGCAATCACCGCCAATGTACTCAAAGAACTGGGCAAACTCCAGACTGAAGCAGCAAAAGCGATCATCGGTGCAGCGGTCATCGATGACGTACTCAGCCTGCTTGCACTTGCGATCAGTACCGATGTTGTCAGCGGCACCGTATCAGCAGGTGGCATTGCCATTGTCGCAATAAAAGCGATCGCCTTCATCGTGATCGCCGGTGCATTCGGGCTTCTGGTGGTCAGCCGTTTCCTCGAAAAACTGGACACGACCGCATTTGCTGGAAAATACCCGGAATTCATCTTCATCTTTGCGATGATGATGGCCTTTCTCTATGCTATGCTCGCCGAGGTAGTCGGGTTATCTGCTATTGTCGGGGCATTCATTGCCGGAGTCTCGTTTGAAGGGGTCCACCTCAACCGGAGCAAGAGCTTGAAGGAAGGGGCCGAGTACCTCCAGATCATCTTTGCGGCGATATTCTTTGTCTCCCTGGGAATACTTGCCGACTTTCATGCTCTGACGCCAGAGATCGTGATCTTCCTGGTCGCGCTCACCATCGTTGCGATCATAACCAAAGTCATCGGGTGCGGCATTCCTGCCCGGCTTTCCGGATTGTGTTCAAAAGATGCGCTCATTGTAGGGTTTGGCATGGCTCCCCGGGGAGAAGTGGCCATGATCGTTGCTCTCATCGGGCTGGAAGCAGGGATTATTGACCAAGGTGTCTACGTAACGCTGGTACTTATGAGCCTGCTCACGACGCTTATCACACCAATTATTTATCGCAACTGGTTCTATCGTGGGGAGTACTGCGGCTACGATGTCAGGGGAACCTGTATTGATGAAGGGAAATAACCCGGCAATGAATACGGGGTGCATGAGTCTGTTACCCGCAGGCAGTCCGGTCCGGGCACGCCCTCACATCGCATACGTCAGCACCGCAAGGTAGCGGATATCATTCAGCTGTTTTATTTTACCTTCCCGGTCCGGATGATGAGAACCGGTTTCTTTGTTCTTCTCACGACGGTAAACGTGGTGCTTCCAAGCACCAGCTTCCTTATCCAGTCCACACCAAAGGCACTCATCGCTATCATGGATACATAGTTCTCATCTGCAACCGACAGTATCATCTCTGTCGGGTCTCCTGCACATACGTGAAGTTTTACATCAACACCAGTACCGATAAGCTCCTTTTTCATGTCCTCAAGCCGGGTTTCTGCGGCCTTGACATAACCTTCTATATCCTGTTGTGATTCTGCGCGATTGACGACATGCAGGAGGATAATCTCCTGGATCCCCGGGATAGTTTTTAAAAACCCCCATGCATCGCTGGCGGACCGGGAAAAATCTGTAGGTACCAGCACTTTTGAAAATAGTTTCGGGTAGGAAGATGCAGGTGTTGCTCTGGTGTCACCCGATGTCGGGGGGAAATGCATAATGAGGACATTCGTTGTTGCATACCGAAGTACCGATGATGAAACACTCCCTAACAGAAGTTCCTGGATCGGGTTGATACCCCGTGCACCAATAACTATCAGGGATACGTTTTCGGCTTCCGCAATTTCCAGGATCGCATGCGAAATCGTGCCCTGCGTAATTGCATTGACTATCACATCAACGCTTATGCGCACCTTCAGGCCGTGTTGCTCAAGAACCTTTTTTTTCTCTTCTAAGAGGAGCTGAGTGTTTTCGATATGCGGGTGCCCGTGGGTCCAGTCCAGTCTTGCAGGCCGGGTAGCATCCACCACATGCAGGAGAACCACTTCCTGTATCAGGGGAATCTCGCTGATGCGATCAAGGATTTTTTGCGAATACGGTGAAAAGTCCAAAGCTACTAACACTTTTTCAAACATTGCGGCACTCTTAAAGGTAATGCTGTTGACCTGAAATAAAAAGATCACCCCTGATCGCAACCCAATTGAATGCCGGTTCGCGTTCCCTCATCGGGAATTCAAAGGATTTTAGTTCTCTGGCTGTGCACCCTGTTTGCCTGCGACCTGTATCAGCACGCACTCATTGTCAGTTCTGGCGTGTTTCTCTGATGGTGCCCGTGGTATCCCGCACCCTGCCTCTGGGCATCGTTACTATTCCGGAATAGTGGGCAAAGCAGGGCTGAAAAGACATGGTTTCACTTTTTTTAGTATATGGTATGTCATATTGTACGATCCCTCAAAGCACAGGTGCGTTTCAAAATCGAGAATGTAATAATTTAATAACCTACTGACCCTGATAGGATATTATCAGTGCTCTATTGTGCACAAAAAGTTGAGCAACAATGGTGAAAATGTGTGAGTGCTGCAGGAATTTAACGCACGAAAATAGTGCAGCGTTCTGTATGCACTGCGGAAATAAATTTCCTGAAGATGAATGTGTTTTACTTCGTCAGATCCGGGATTCGGTTGAAGAATCGCAAAGGGAAATCCTGAATATCAGGAATCTTATACGCCGATCACAGAAAAAACCAACGCTGGCAAAAAACCTCCTTTATGCATTTATTGGCATTATCCTCATCATCGCTGTCGTGGCAGTTCTGTTTTTTAAGCCATGAAATATGTGCTCTGTAAAAAAAAACCATGTTTTTTCAATAAAAGATAAAACATACATTGATGGAGGGGACCGTGCGTGTCGCCCCGGACTGCCCCTTCGCTTTGAGCGATGATGATGTATTACCTTTTCAGGAGTTATCGTATTTGGGGGGAGCCGAAGCGGCAGGTGTGAAACCCCCATGAGCGTCAAGGTTTTTTTGATCATTTCTCCAGAACCCTAGAATTATTTTTTTAAATACGAGGATTTTTCCAATACTTTCCGGAAGGGTGTTTCCTCTCCATTTCCCGGCAATTTTGAAAGTTCTCTGAACCAAGCCCCCATTTCCTTATATTCATCCTGCCCCTGCCTTTTTTACCCGGGAAAAGAAAAGGAATGGTAGAATGAACAAAATACCTCTGGAAACGACTGACGATGAATCCTCCATCCGGTTCCGGGACTGCTTCTCTGTCCGGTATATCCAGTCTGCTGCATTGTTGTGCAGGCTGGGCTACCATATTGAAAAGGATTTCCTGGATTCCGGCAAAATTTCCGAAGAAGCACGCCTCCGGCACGAGGTATTCATCCTCAACTCGATCCTCTCATCCGTTGCATTCCTGGAATCCACCATCAATGAGCTCTATGCTGATGCAGCAGATGATGCCTATTTCTTTATTGATGAAAAAAATGAAGTGCTCCTGAAAACCATCGGTGAGAAATGGAGAAATGAAAAGAATTTTGATCGCGCCCCCCTGGTAAATAAGTACCAGAAAATACTCTTGATCGCAGAGAAACCTGTGTTCGATGACGACAATCCTGTTTTTTCAAATATCCGCACCTTAATTGAAATCCGGAATTACGTGATGCATTACAAACGGGAATGGATTGTTGTGCAGAAAGGTGAAATGTCCGGGGAAATAAAAGAGACTCATGGAGAAAAACTGGAGAGAATCCTCAGAAACAAATTTGCGGGAAACCCGCTGGCTCAAAAAAACCGCCCGTTTTTTCCGGATACCTGTTTTGGGCACGGTTGCGCAGAATGGGCGGTGGAAAACAGCCTTGCATTTACCGATGACTTTTTCAAAAAACTTGAACTACCCGCGCCTTATGACGGCATAAAAAATGAATTAGCTACAAAATAGCAAAAATTCTACTTCTTTCCTTTCTTCTTTTTCGGCTCGTCTTTTGCCATGGACATGAGGTCAATGATATAATTTCCCTCTTTACCCACGCTCACGATTCGCTGGTCGCTCTTTGCCATCTTTTCGAGATTGAGCTCGTAGGTGCCCGGTGAGACAATACGGATTGTCTCCACCCGGTCATACATCTCCACCTGTTCTTTTTTCTTTGGCTCTTTAATCTCAAGAATATCCTCATGAGACTCATCAGCAATCTCAGAGATGGACTTCTCTTCCAGAACATCCTTGTTGATCTCTGTATCTTTTACATAGAGGAACTTTTTTCCCCCGCAGCTTGCGCAGCCTTTCAGGATCTCCGTTGAGCCAGCCTTGTATTCCCGTCCGCATTTTGTACATTTGTGCGGCATACCCTTCACCCGAAGCACTCAAGCATGGTCTCGTACAGGTTCTCAACATTCCGTCCTTCAAGGCCGGAGATAGCGACAACCGGGTGCTGCGGAAATGCACTCCTGATCCGTGCAGGGACTGCATCAGCAAGATCGATCTTGTTTGCAACAATAATAACCGGGAGTTTGCGGCTCTCGATGATACCGATCATCATGATATTGACCTGCAGGAATGGATCCAGGGTTGCATCCAGCATGTAGATGACACCGTCAATGTCCTCGCGAAGCCAGTGCATCGCCTCAGCTACTCCCTCTGTTGCCTCCCGGGCACGGATGATTGCTTCATCCTTTTCCATACCGTACTCTAAGAATTCGTGATAGTCAATCTTGGTTGTTACCCCCGGGGTATCGACAATATCAATCATTATTGTGCTGCCATTTGCACCCGAGATGATGATATCTTCTTTCTTCCTTGCCCTTCTGGTCTCGTGCGGGATCTCGCTCACCGGGCCTACAGCATCCCCAGTCCAGTCCCGGGCAATGCGGTTTGCAAGTGTTGTCTTGCCTGCATTGGGCGGGCCGTATATGCCGATACGGGTCCTCTTCTTCTTAAAAAACCTGTTGAGGAACTTGGAAAATTTCTTCTTTGCCTTACCATAGGTCTGATAAAATATTCTCATGGGAAACCCCCATGGCTACGCATAATACAAAGGAACAAAGAATTCACCATAATTCGTTAGTAGTGTATAGAAATCGCTCTTTATTATGTTTCTTATAATCTGTCTTTCATTACCACCCCGTAATCGTTATTCATGCACAACCCATTATTACTGCGCTGCATTATCGATTGCCCCCGCCAAATTGTATTTATACAAGTGAAGGGGAGTATGCTAATTGTAATCATCAGAACAAGCACTTCAAGGAGGTGACTCATGAAAAAGACATCCAATGAAATGCGGTTTGAGACCCAGATACCGTTAAGAGACGTAATGAAAAACAACCCAACCATGATTGGTAGCGAGGCAACGGTCGCAAAGGCGGCAAAAGCCATGTGCCATGACGAGGTTGGCAGTGTTATCATCCTCGGAAACGGTCAACCTATTGGTATAGTTACTGAGGAAGACATTACTTGCAAGGTGGTGACAAAGGATCTCAAACCAAGTACTGTACTTGTAAAAGAAATCATGAGTACGCCACTCATTACGGTGAGTGCGGACAAAACTGTAGGCGATGCCGCCCATATGATGGTGAAGCATAAGGTAAGGAGACTGCCGGTTATCGATGCAAAAAAGAGGGTCATCGGGATTGTGACCGTGCGAGACCTCCTTACCGTATCCAATGAACTCAATGAGCTCCTTACTGATCTTATCGAGATTAACCGTGAGGAAACTGTTGAGCAGGGCATGTGCAATCGCTGCGGTCAGATGTCTGATGATCTTAAACGGGTTGACAGCATCCTGCTCTGTCCCCGCTGCCGTGATGAGGATTCTATTGCATGAAAACAGCACAGGATTTCATGATCGGGATCCCTGTGCTGAAATATAATGACCAGATAACCAAGGCACGGCAAATCCTGCGAGACGAACGGTTCCGTGAAGTCTATGTCGTTGACGCGAAAAAAAACCTCCTCGGCTATATTGACCTCACGGATGGGCTGCGGGTAACTGCGACAAAATCGAATGTAACCGTTGAAGGGTACGTCAAGGAAGCTCCCATGGTCAGCCCGGCCGATACTATTGAACAGCTGGCGATGGTGATGAGGGATTACGAGACGGACAGTGTTGCTGTCGTTGATCCCAGCCCTCGTATTATCGGAGGTGTGCTCCTGTCAGATGTATTTCCCGTTATCATCTCCCGGCATGAACTTCATGGGACCGTTGCATCTCATATGACCCGGGACGTAACGATAGCAACCCCGACAGACACAATCCAGAAGATTTACACCATGATCATGGAGAGCGGGTTTTCCGCATTTCCCGTGGTGAAGAAGAAGAGGATTGTAGGGATAATTTCCCGTCGCGATCTGATCCGTACACGACGGGTGCAGTCGATAATTGCCCGGCATGCCCACACAACCATTGAAGAGGTTATGTCCAAGAATGTTGTCACCATTGGTCCTGACGAACCAATCGGCTCTGCTGCAGAACTGCTTGTGAAGCATGACGTGAGCCGGCTCCCCGTCATTGACGGGGACCGTATTGTTGGCATTGTTGACCGGCACGATGTACTGAAAGGCCTCGCATGAATGATGACGCAAACGTGCGTGAAGTGAGAAGATTTCTGATTAACGGTGATTGGTATCGTTCCAGAAATATCATACTATCAGGGTCATTGAACCATTCGGAGGGAAATTATGCACCAGAATGACCGGGGCATCAAGCAGGGTGACCGGCTCTTAAAGATGCAGGGAAAACTTGACCGTGGGCCGGTTGAGTTCAAATCCCATATTGTCCAGCAGGAAGGTGAGATCATGGCAATCGCAACCCATGATGTCATATCAGTACCGCCCACGCAGAGTATTATCGGGGCAGTGGAGATCATGACAAAATGCGGATTCCGCCGTTTACCCGTTACTGATGCCGGAACAAAGAAACTGCGCGGGATCATCACCTCAGGCGATGTGATCAATTTCATGGGAGGAGGGGACAAGTACAAACTCGTTCAGGTCAGGCATGGTGGCAACCTGCTCGCCGCGGTCAACGAAAGCGTGCGTACAATCATGACCCAGCAGATTACCACGCTCGCACACGATTCACGAATCAGTGATGCTGTGGATATCATAGTCAAAAAAAAGATCGGGGGTCTCCCCATAATCGATGATGATGGGGTGCTGAATGGAATCGTCACCGAACGCGATGTGCTGCGGGTACTTGGTGCGGAGCGGAGTCCGCTCACTGTTGAGGATGTTATGAGTTCCTCGCTCCGGGTGACGAGCCCGGACTGCACGATAGCGAACGTTGCCCACGATATGATCCAGTACAGGTTCCGGCGGTTGCCGGTAGTGAGTGATGATGTGCTCTATGGAATAATAACTGCCACGGACATCATGAAGTACCTTGGGAGCCGCGAGGTCTTTTCGCGCCTGACAACCGGTAATGTTGCGGAAGTCATGGGGTTGCCTGTCCGCACGCTGATTGCCGGGGACCTCTTTACAACTACACCGATGCAGAGCATCAACCAGGCAGCCCGGGAGATGCTGACCAGAAATATCGGCGCATTACCCGTGATCGAGGGCTCCCGGCTGATCGGTCTGGTTACCGAGTTCGATCTTGTCCGGGCATTTGCGAAGGGGTGACAAAAAATGTTTGCACATGATGTGATGACTTCACCGGTCTATTTTGTCTCCCCCAATGAGACGGTTGCCTACGCAAGGAACCTGATGGTGAAGCACAAAATCTCACGCGTCCTTGTGATGGAGGACGGCAGGCTCACGGGAGTTCTCACCAAAAAGGATATTGCGTACCGCCTTCACCAGGGAGAACCCGCATGGCGCCGGCGCCCTATAGACCAGATTCCGGTGGGTGTATTTACTACGAGGAATCCAATCGTGGTTGCACCCGATGCAGGGATCAGGAAGATCGCAGGCATTTTTTCGGGAAACACTATCAGTTGTGTTCCGGTTGTTGATGCAGGAAATGTCGTTGGGATAGTAACAAAAACAGATCTGATGAAATCCGGTCTTGTCCGGAACCTTACCTGTCCGGTTAAGGACGTGATGGAGGATGTGGCGACGATCAGCCGTTACCACTCGCTTGATCATGTGATTACGGTGATGAGCGAACGCGATGACAAGGTTGTTGTCATGAATAATGATGGTACGATTGCCGGAATAATCACCGAGACGAACCTTGCGTTCTTTGATAATGAGCATACGATTTCCAGGGTGGTTAAAAAAGATGTAACGACACGGAGACGCGAACCGGCGAGTGGGACGAGCGGTCACCGCTTACGAACTGTCGAATCAGTGATTGCCGAGGATGTAATGACCAGCCCGGTTATTACGGTACCCCCGGCAACACTGCTGCCCGATGCCCTTGAACTGATGAGAAAAAACCATGTCAACAGTCTTGTTGTTGTGGAGAACGGCGCGATATCTGGAATTATTAAACGGGATGATATTATAAAGGAAGTGGCGAAATGACAAAAGAAATTTTTATCAAAGATGTTATGGCAAAACCAACCACCATATCGAAATCGGCAAAGATCACCGAAGCACTTGATAAAATGCTTGCAGAGGGTATTGATCCCCTTATTGCAGTCAATAATAATTCTGTAGTCGGTACAGTTTCCCGTCAGGCAATAGCGGAGAAGCTGGGCAGCAAACAGAACTCTACTATTGCACCCACTGCTATTCACGTGGCAAGCGTGGTGGAAGAAGAGTTCACGAGCGTCTATCCTGACGAAAGTATTAATGTACTCATCCCGCTGCTCCAGCACTACAAGCTGGTCGTAGTGTATGATAGCGATCACAAGTTGATCGGCCAGGTAAGTGCCGGCGATCTGCTGAAAAAGTTCCAGCCGGAAAACGGGATTGAAAGTGCCATCGAGAAGGTCATCACCATCGAGGCAGACGAACGTGTTGTTCACCTGCGCCGCCGCATGCTTGATGACAATATCACCCGTTTTGTCGTATCGGATCAAGGAAAATACATTGGAATCGTCACAGAAACTGACGTCGCTGTTGCGATGAGGAAATTCCGGGAGTCGGTCAAAGACCAGCACCAGGATCACCGGATTCGGAATATGATTGTCAGGGACATCATGACTGCACCACTCATATCCGTTGACCCTTCGGCAAGTGTGTCGGCGGTGATAGACCTGATGCTGAAAAAGAATATAAGTTCGGTCCCTGTGGTGGATAAGGGCAGACTATCCGGTATTATCACGCGACGGTCACTTGTCAATGCACTCTAAACCGTGAGAATGGTGCACTGCGGGCCGGGATTTATTGGCGAAATCTGCATTTAAAAAAAGAAACGGGAAGAAAAGTGAGGCAGGGGAAACGAGGAGGTATCATGGCAGATCAGTTGTTGATTAAAGATGTAATGGCAAAGCCGGTGACGATTTCAAAATCCCAGTCAATCAACGAAGCACTGGATAAGATGCTCAATGAAAACAGTGACCCGCTTATCGTGCTTGCAAGTCACCAGGTTGTGGGAACGATATCCCGTAAATCGATCGCAAATAAGCTGGGGAGCAAACACAAGGCAACGATCTCCACGGCAAAGATTCATGTCGCCAGTTCACTCGAGGAAAATATCCCCTCGGTGTTCCCCCAGCAGGACATCAGTGTCGTCGTGCCGCTCTTAAAAAAACATAAACTGGTGGTTGTCCATGACAGTGACCAGCGCCTTATCGGGCAGATCGGGTATGGGGAATTACTCAGGGTGCTCCAGCCCAAAGGGAGTATTGATAGAGCGATGGAACCTGCCCCTACCATTGATGCTGATGAACGGCTCTCGCACCTCCAGGCCCTGATGGCAGAACACCACATCTCCCGGTTTGTTGTTACCGAAGGAAAAAAAATCAGCGGCATCGTCACGGAAACTGATCTTGCAGTCTCATTAAGGAAATTCCGGGAGAAGATAGAGGACCGGCACCAGGACTTCCGGTTTAACAATATCATTGTTCGGACCATCATGACAACCCCAATTATTACGATTGACCGGAGTACAAAGATAGCGGATGTTGTCAGTATGATGCTGCAAAAAAAAATCAGCTCAATTCCGGTTGTGGACAAGGGTAATCTTGTTGGCATTATCACGCGCCGATCTCTTGTTCAGGCGCTGTAATATCCAAAGATTTTTTCCT
>JADDYB010000730.1_pt1 | contig 10498 bp, 10 predicted proteins | sample 8641941 | NCBI WGS metagenome assembly JADDYB01 (sample SAMN16275377, study PRJNA637457) | freshwater sediment metagenome | isolation source: Lake Kineret sediment | place: Israel: Lake Kineret | collected 2013 | reverse complement strand
TGGCTAAGGTGTCACCCAGCCAACCCTTTCTAAAGGCAATCCGTTTTACCATCTCCAGGAGCGCCTCATCATTGCCAAACCGCAAATCCAAGCCATCCGTCTCTTTGGGGGTGAGGATTCCAAGTTCATAGAGCTCCATGGCCCAGGAGATAATACTTCCGGTTTCGAGGTTATCCATTCCATACTGATCTACCAAGTGGTTACCCACCAACAGGGTCTCCAAACTCCGACAATCCGGTTCGCCGCAAAAAGCACCCTGCGAAGTATACTCCGGGCCCTCGTCGTATACCCCCGCATACGGTCCTGTTGGAATCTTGTACTTGGCCCTGCAGTGGACCTGGCAAGCAAAGCAACCGGCCATATGGTAGGGCCCCATCGTTTCTGCACAGGCTTCATCAATCGCTTCCGGCTCAATTTCATCACAATAGAGTTCCTGGTTATACTGAAAGTTTCTGCACCGGATACCACCCCAAGAGTTCGTGGCGCCCCAAATAAAGGGAGTACCCAGGGTGCCCTGGGTCTGGTTAACCTTGGCGCTCGTGATTTGATCAATAAAGCGCTTGTTATATTCGAGAGCTTCCTTTGGATGAGCAATCTTAATATCCATGGTACCGCGGGCAGCAACGGCTTTCAGGTTCTTTGAGCCCATGACTGCTCCCATGCCGGTTCTTCCGCCGGAATTCTTGATTCCAGTCATAACGTTTGCAAACCGGACTAGATTTTCTCCTGCCGGACCTATCACCAGGCTCTTGATATCCTCGTCCCCCAGTTCTTCCCGAATTGCCCATTGCGCATCCGTGACCGTTTTTCCCCAAATGTTGCGAGCATCTCGGATCTCGATTTTGCCATTGTGGATCCACAGGTAAACGGGCTTTTCTGCCTTCCCCTTAATGACGAGATGGTGAAAGCCTGCCCAGGCTAACTCCGGAGCAAAGAAGCCTCCCATATTACAGCTCCCCAGCATCCCAGCCAATGGGGATTTAGCCATTACATGAGTTCTGGCGGTTGCAGAAGCCAAAGTGGCGGTTAAAAACCCGCCGCTGACCATGATCGTATTCTTAGGACCAAGGGGATCAATCCCTTTCTCCGTGTGATTGTAAAGCAGATAGGCATCCAGTCCTCGTCCGCCCAAGAATTTTTTCCGCACATCGATCGGAATCGGCTTGATTTCAATTTTGCCTGTGGAGAGATCGATATATGCTATCTTTCTATTTAGGGCCATCTTTCTTTTCCTCCTTCATTTTTTTTGCCAATGCCTCTTCCGCTATTTTTGTGTTCACATCCCATACTGGACCTCTGATGCGCGGAAAACCACTCTTGATCCAGGCCACGCGGAATTCCAAACCACAAACAGGACATTTCACCTGGTTCACCCCGGGTTCGGGCTGAAGTCTTCCCATGCAACTTGGATTGTGGCATCTGAACTGGCCATAGGTACGAGTCTTACGCAGACTCTCAGCAGTTGAAAGTCCTTCTTTCTCGTTTCCCATAAAAAGCCTCCTTTCTTGATATTCAAATCTTAATATTCAAAAAAACAGATATTGAAAATCCCGGCCTTCGAATGTCGTTCACCATAGTGAACTATCAACCCTTGCTCAAAACGCTAACCAGATATTTATTTCATTACATTTATTTGTTTGTCAAGGGATAACTTGGAGGTCACTAAAAAAGTTTCCAAAGCCATATCGGAGGCCTCTGATGATGCAGATTATTTGAGATTACACGGATTTTACGCAGAAAGAATCTCATGGATGCAATCGTTTTTGAATCTTTTGATGACAAAGCTCATTGGCTTTCCGGATTTTTTCAGAGCTCTTGCATCACTTTCGCTAATCTCAGAAGATAAGTTCACGATAGTGAACCAGCAGAAGGGGGCAAGGATTCTGGGGTTCAGCGGTTCCAGTGGTGTGTTGGTGTCACCGGGCCCATCTTCCTCTTGAGTCCCTGCTGCCACAGGGAGGTTTGAATCGTCTTGATCGCTTAGGATGGATTCCACCATTCGATCCAGGTCCCCCCCCGGCTGAACGTAATGCTTGCCGCCGATTCAATCTGTCGGATCCAATCTCCAAGATACGATGCGTGATGGATGATGAGCGGGGTACTGTGCTCGGGGAGGATGTCTTCGAAGAAACGATAGAGAAATATATTTCTATCCATCTCCATTATTGTTTCACTATCATCCCAGGGCGTTGGCCGAATGAACCCATGGTTGGCCCCTTCATCTCGGCGGTAGAGGAAGTGGCTTCGAAACTGGTCCTTCAGGTGGCGCACCGTTTCGACACACTTGACGATATCCGCCACCGTAATCCCTTTACAGAAGTATTGCAGCAAACGGTCGCTGAATGATTCGAAACCGATCGACGCGAACATGATTTTCACATCCTGATTTCGTGCAAGCGACAGAATTTCATCGAGGTCAGACGCATGAGCATTGATATCATCAACGCGGCAGACCAGATTGATCTGCGAGAGGTTGATCCCATGTCTCTCCGCTTCCTCCAGGAGCTTCCCAAGGGAGCGAATGGGGTATTCATCGATGAGTTCGAAGGGGATCTTCCTTCCATCGATTTCAGGCAGTCCTGCAATCTGGGTGATCACCTTGTCGCGTTCTACAGTGCCATGGTAACCCTTGTCCCTTGAAACATCGCAGAAAATGCATCCTTCGCTCTGGACCTGCAGGTCCGGGATACCCCTTTCTCGGAATTGGGTGGGCGGCGGCAAGGTAATTGCGTGACGTTTGGTGGCGTACGGGCAACCCACTGCATTCAGAACCTGTCCAAGCTGAACTTCGAGCTTCTTGAGGGTGTCCGAAAATAGATAGAGGTTCGACCAGTCAACCTCCAAAAAGATGTTCTTTGTCCATGGATATTCGAGGAGCTCACTTCTCAACGTCAGGTGGTCCGATCTAAGGGCATCGACCGGGCCCTGGAAAGCAATATCGAAAATCGGTTTCAGCCCTCTGAACCGGTGTGGGTGAGCGTCAGCCCCTGGTTCGCCGTCGTAATCTTGCCGGGCCTGCGGCCCTCCCAGAATCGTAATGAAACCCTCCTGTTTCAGATCTTCGGCCAGCCCGATGAGATCCTTTCTGCCACAAAGATGGGAGAATGCCACTGGCTTTTGCCTCCCGACATCGACGGGAGATACCGCCCCACAGGAGTGCCGGATAGACCGTGGGGATTTGTCTGTGGGGCTTCATCTTCCTTCATAGTATTCATCGATGAAATGAAGCAACTGTTTCTTGGAGAAGTTTCTCTCGATCCCAACGACGATCGAGGGCATTGAGAGTTTTCGCTGAAAGAAGGTCGCTGCCACTTGAGCCCCAAGGATACCATGTGGCTCGCCCGTATGGTGAGTAAAGATGATCATCGTTTTAAATCCTTGGAGATCCTATACGCTTACGATGTCACATCTTGGAGACAGTTTCAATAAGGGTGGTAAGGGAAGAGGGATGCAGGAAGGGGTGTTCTGATTATCTGGACATTGGGTTACTGGAATTGATTTGGGTTTTGGCCTGCCTGCCCTGTACCATGCTCGGTGCAGGGCCTGCCGGTAGGCAGGGATTTGGTTGTTGGGATTTATTTTGATTTTAGTAAGGTATGGGCTACCACCATCCGCTGGATCTGATTGGTCCCTTCGAAGATTTGAATCACCTTCGCATCCCTCATCATTCGCTCAACCGGGTGATTCCTCGTGAGACCCTCCCATTGTAGAATCTGCACAGCTTCGGTCGTTACTTTCATGGCAATGTCGGAAGCAAAATATTTCGACATGGCCGAAAACATCTGCACGGGAGTGCCTTTGACCTTTTCGTCCATCATCCTCGCAGATTTATAAACCAGAGCCCTGGCGGCCTCTATCTCCACTGCCATATCAGCTAACTTCGATTGGACTCCCAATGCTCCGTTCTTGCTCTTGAACCACCCTTTCTCTTTACCATTCTCAATGAGATAGTTTAAGGCTCCTTGCGCCAATCCTACGGCCTGAGCACCAATCGCCGGCCTCGAACGGTTCAACGTTCTCATCATGAGCCACCAACCCACCCCCTCATCTCCGATCCGCTGGGATACCGGGACCTTCACATCCTCCAAAACCACTTCAGTTGTATTGGAGCCTCGAATCCCCATTTTCTCCTCTGTCTTCCCAACGGAAAGACCAGGCGTTCCCTTTTCTATCACAAACCCCGTAATCCCCTCCATCTTCCTCTCATGACTCGTGACGGTGAAAACAGTATAAAGGTCTGAGACGCCACCATTCGTAATAAAACATTTCCTCCCGTTCAGTAGATAGTGGTCGCCTTTCAGTGTGGCTTTTGTTCGAATGGAAGCCGCATCTGACCCTGCTTCAGGTTCTGTGATGCAGAAACAGATCAGGCCCTTCTCCTGAGATAATTTAGGTAGAAACCTCTTCTTCAATTCCTCGGTTCCTCCTAAGACAAGGGGCATCGTCCCAACCGCTTGAACGATAACGAGGAGCGAGGAAGAGGCGCAGTAAATAGCCATCTCTTCCGCCACCATACAGAAGGAGGTAATATCGGCATCCATTCCCCCATATTCTTTCGGGATCATGAGACTCAAGAAACCATGCTGAGTGAAAACGTCAACGATATCCCAGGCAAATTCTCCTGTTGCATCAATCTCCTTTGCCCGAGGGGCCACCACACTTTTGCCAATCTCCCGCGCCTTCAACTTCCAACTTTCCCTTACTTTCTCAACTTCATCCATCATGTGAAACTCCATTAAGTTCAAATGTCAAAATCCCTGCTTGCGGCACGCAGGCAAATGCCAAATCAATGTCAAATTCCGAAAAGGGATTCTGAAACGAGTTCAGAATGACATTTCTTGTCATGCCGAACTTGTTTCGGCATCTCATTTGACATTTGGATTTCATTTGAAATTTGAACTTTGACATTTGACGCCTTCTTAAAAGCTTACATACTCGATCCACCCGACACTTCGATAGTGGCTCCTGTGACAAAACTTGCCTCGTCCGATGCTAGGAAAGCCACGACACTGGCCACTTCCTCGGGTTGGCCGATGCGTCCTAACGGGGTATGCTCAATGATTATGTTGCGATATTTTTCAGCCATTTTGGCAATGGTCGGTGTCAGGATCAATCCTGGAAGAACCACATTCACATTGATCTGGTAGCGGCCCAATTCCCTGGCCACGCTCTTCGTCAGGCCGATGATCCCCGCCTTCGCAGCGCTGTAACTGATCGCCGCAATTCCGCCGCTTTTCGCATAAATGGAGGAGATGTTGATGATCTTTCCATATTGGTTTTCAATCATGTGCGGGGCGACAGCCTGGATGCAGTTCATCGTCCCCTTCAGGTGAACGCCCAGTACAGCATCCCAGTCCTCCTCTTTCACTTTCAGGAGTGTAGCGCCTCGATCAAAACCAGCGTTGTTGACCAGAATATCGATCCGCCCCCAGGTTTTTAGAACTTCTGCCACCATATTTTGAACTTGTCCCTGATTTGCCACATCCACGGTCATCAATAGGACTTTTCTCCCATAGGCCTCCACTTCTTTCTTGGTCTGAGTTCCTGTCTCAGGATTCCATTCCGCAAGGATTACATCGGCTCCTTCGTGGGCCATCTGCAGGGCAATGCTTCGACCGATCCCCTGCCCTGCTCCCGTCACAATCGCCTTCTTATCTTTCAGTCTCATCGAATCAACTCTATTTTATAAGTCCGGGCAATATCAGGGCAAGTTTAGGAAAAGCCATCAATATCAACGTATTAATTATGATTGCTACTAAGAAGGGAAAAATACCCTTGAAAATTTTTTCGAGAGGAACTTCCGGGGCAATCCCTTTAATGACGTAAACATTGACTCCTACAGGTGGCGTAATCACTCCCATCTCGCTCACCAATACAATGATGACTCCGAACCATATGGGATCAAATCCAAGACGGACCACCACCGGGAAGATGACGGGGACCGTCAGGACGACCAATTCCATGGCATCCATGAAGCAGCCCCCGATAAGATAAATCATGACAACCACCCCCATGATCGCCATAGGGGGCAACGGGAGTCCTCCAACCCAATCCGCTAAGATAAAAGGAATGGTAGAGACAGCCATAAAATGGCCAAATACGGTGGCGCCGGCAATGATACAGAGGACCATGCAGGAGGTTCGCAATCCGTCCCTGGTGGACTCAATAAAAACCCGCCAATTAAGTTCCCGTCTCACCAAGCCAATCGCCAGAGCTCCGGCTGCTCCGACGCCTCCTGCCTGAGTGGGAGTAAACCAACCAAAGAATAACCCTCCGATTACCAAGCCAAAGAGAAGCAAGGCCTCAAAAATTCCTGAAAGGGCTTTTCTCTTCTGTTTGAAATCTGTAGAAGCGCCGGCTGGAGCACAGCTCGGGTTTCGCCAACAAAGAAGAGCAACGACCATAACGAATAAGAACGTGAGGATGATTCCTGGAATGATCCCTGCTACGAAAAGTTTACCAACGGATTGCTCGGTCATAATCCCATAGACAAGAAAGATGGTGCTGGGAGGGATGAGGATGCCAAGGGTACCGGCGCTGGCAATACAACCGGTGGCAAAGCTATCGTCATAATGGTACCTTTTCATTTCTGGAAGTGCAATCTTCCCAATGGTGGCTGCCGTAGCCGCTGTGGACCCGCAGATGGCAGCAAAAAAACCACAGGCAACGACCGTGGCCATCGTCAGCCCCCCGCGGAGATTCCCCAAAATCGTATAGGCCGCATCATAGAGCCTTTTCCCAATGCCTGATGCAAAGGCAAAGGATCCCATCAGCACAAACATCGGGATTGCACTGATAGGGAAGTTGGAGAATTGTTCGAAAAAGTCACGGGCCAGTAGTTTGAGACCTGCATGAAAAGAACCCAGGTAGGAAAAGCCAAGGAATCCCACAAGAGCCATGGAGAAGGCGACGGGCACCTTGAGGAGAAAGAGGAAGACGAGTAAGAAGATTCCAATGATACCTACGTTAACGGGATCCATGGCTGAATACCTCGGATAGGGATTTCAGGACTTCTATCAGAAATACCAGACAGACCGGAATGGAACAGAAGGCGATGACGTAAGCGAAGGGGTAGAATGGCAAATGTGAAGTTGAACCAATTTCTCCTGCTTTTTGAAGGGAGACACCATAGAGATAACTCTGCCAGAGGATTAGAACGAAGAGAATCATTGACAAGAAAGAACTGATACTGCTGATCGCTGCTCGGATACGCCTAGGAAATCTATCGATGATAAATTCCACACGAATATGCCGGCCAAGGATGAGGGTAAAGGCGATAGCAGGGGCGATGGCGAGGATCTGGGAAAAACTAATGATTTCAACAGACCCAGGCAGAGGCCACGTGAAAAGCTTCGACCCCACCACATCAACGAAGTTGACCAGAAACATCAGAAGTATTCCAATGACCCCAACCCACTCGAGGGAATGACTGAATCCCCTCGTAAACCTTTCCAGTTGATTTAGCCATTTTTCCAATTTCACCCCCTTTTGTTTCCTGACCAACATTCCTCCCCCTGACGGGGGAGGAATGTCAGCAAGGCAACAACGATTACTTCACCCGGACCTCTGCTGGGCCGGTAGACGATTTGACTCCTAATTCCTTCTGTTTCTTTGTCCAGTACTCAATTCGCAGTCGGGCGTAATTAATCAATTCCCTGGTCTCTTTCTGATTATATCCTGAAGCGAACATCCTTTGTACATATGTGTCTAACACGGGCTCAACCGCTTTCTTCCATTTCGTCATCTCGGCACTCGGCAGTTCAATAAATTGCAACCCTTTTTCCTTGCCGTAGTTTTTCCCATCGATATCTATCTCATTCCACATGGCGGCAAATTTTTCTTCAAAAGGATATTCGTTAAAGATCTTCTGAATATTTGCTGGCAGCTTATTCCAGGTATCTTTGTTCATCACCAGATAGAACGTATAAACCTGACCGATCGGCCAGCATTCAGTCACATACTTCGCGACTTCTGCGTATCGAAAAGCCCTCATGGTCTCCATAGGGATCATCAGTCCATCGATGACTCTTTTTTGCATTGCCTCATAGGCTTCTGGCGTAGGAATGGGGCGTGGTGTCCCACGCAATGCACTTACGACTTCAGCAATAAAACCCAGGCCTCTTAAGGTCATCCCTTTTAGATCCTCCATCGTATTGACCGGCTTGGTCGCCGAGAGAACAACATTGACAGGGCTGGTATGCATGGAAAGCATGTGGATCTTATCCCACTCTTTTGGCTTGAATTGCTTGAAGAAGTCGTTGGCAACATGGTTCGCCACCCATGCATTGGGAAAGCCAAGAGGAAGGTCAAGAACCTCTGTCATCCGAAAGCGGCCAAACGTATAGCCAATGTTAGAAAGGCCTATGTCTGCGATTCCTTCTACAACCCCATCATACATCTTTGGAGCCGTAAGCAGAGTGCCAGCAGGGAAATAAGTAATCTTCAACTGGCCCTTAGCCTGAGCTTCAAGATCTTTGATGAATGCCTCGCCGATTTTGGATTGTGCGGCAAAGACGGGAAAGTAATTGCAGAATTTCAATTCTGTTGCTCCAAAGACAATTGAGGGTACCCATAGGGCTATTAAGACCAAACACATGAAGACGAGCTTACTTTTCATAGCATTCCCACCTCCTCTTTGGAATTTTTGATGGTATCATCGTGTTCACAATCTCTTCTCCTATACGGTTTTACAAAGGGTCCCACCTCCTTTCTTCCCTCACAGGGTATGCATCTCCCCTCTCCCATCGACCCAAGAAGAATAATTACTTTTTTTGATCGCTCGCAATCATTTACTCGATCACGGAATCAGATCCTGCCTTCTTTCTTAAGTTTCTCCTTTACCTCTTCTCTTAACCGTTTCTTGTCTACTTTTCCAACATTGGTCAAGGGCATCTCTGCAATGACCTCGACTCGTTCAGGTAAAAAAAGGACCGAGGTTTTCTTCCCTCTGAGGAAGGAAATGACTTCCTCAAAAGAGATGGTTTGATCCTTCTTCGGTTTGATGAAGGCACAGACCCGTTCTCCGAGGATGGGGTCGGGCATCCCGACCGCCGCCACCTGTCCCACCTTGGGGTGACCACTGATCAGGTCTTCTACCTCCTTTGCGCCGATATTTTCTCCCCCTCGAATGATAATATCCTTCCTTCGGCCAGTAATGACCAAACGCCCTTCCCTATCAAATTTGGCAATGTCTCCCGTTCGATAAAATCCGTCCGAGGTGAAGGCTTCGCGATTCTCAGCCTCAGATTTGTAATACCCTTGAAAGATGCAAGGGCCTCTTACGATGAGCTCTCCCTCTGTTTCTGCAGGAAGGGGGTTGCCATTGGAATCGATCACTTTGAATTCATCATAAGGGCAGACGGGCCATCCCACGGTATGGAGGACGATATCCTCAGGGTCTTCATACCGCGTCTGAGTACACGGACCCTCCGAGCTGCCGTAGACATTATAGAATTTGCATTTCAATTTACTGTAAACTTTTCGAATCGCCTCAGGAGGCATATAGGAACCGCCAGTCGCGATCACCTGCAAGGAGGACACATTATAATGATCCAATTCCGGGAAGTCAACGATTTGCTGGACCTGAGCCACAGCGAGGATTGTTGTTGTGATCTTTTCCCTTTCGATCGCCTCCAGAATCTCTCTGGGGCGAGTGGAAGAGATCATCACCACCTTCCCCCCTGTGAGGAAGGAGGGATTCATGGAGACTTCGATCGCCATATTATGAGTAATCGGGGTGGCGATCAAGGTGATGTCATGAGGGCTTCTCTGCCAGGACTTTGCACGGTAATCCACGTTGCAGAGGAAGTCATTGTGGGTCCTTGGAACAAGTTTTGGAAGACCTGTTGTCCCTCCCGTTGGCATCAAGTGGCAGATCTCGTCCGGATCGGGCCGGAAGGGTTGAAGGTAATCTCTTGGATATTGATTCAAGTTTGTCTGTTTCAACAGTTCATTGAAGGAGCGCGTGTCTTTGGGTAGTGGTTCACTCTTTTTTTCCGATGATTCGATGACAAGAATATGTTCTAGTAAGAAATGGCAAGATTGAATGGCTTCGATCATTGGTCTGTAATCTATCTTTTCAAACCGGAGAGGGACGACCCAAGCTCTCGCTTCTGTGATCTCACAGAAATGCTCCATCTCCCTTTGAGAGAATCGAGGGATGCACATCACAGGGATGGCTCCTATCTTATGGAGGCCATAGTAGGCATAGACAAATTCTGCCCAATTAGGAATTTGGAGGAGAACTCGGTCCAGTTTCTTGATCCCCAATTTCAGAAAGGCGATCGCCGCTCGATCTGTCCACTCCCGGAGTTGCTGATAGGTTAACCTGACTTCCCCTGCCACAAGGGCTTCTTTATAAGGGTAGAGATCACAGGTTCTATCTAACATCTCACCGAAGGATAGCCCCGACCACCATCTTTTTCGGTAGTATAGGTCAACAAAATCCTTTGGGAAAGGATTGGCTCCTTCAAGCATCGACGGTTTCTCCAATAAAGGA
>JADDYB010000729.1_pt1 | contig 10499 bp, 13 predicted proteins | sample 8641941 | NCBI WGS metagenome assembly JADDYB01 (sample SAMN16275377, study PRJNA637457) | freshwater sediment metagenome | isolation source: Lake Kineret sediment | place: Israel: Lake Kineret | collected 2013 | reverse complement strand
CTGATTTCAAGGCGAACCTTATTTCCTCTATTTACCCACTACTATATAAATCTTTGCCCCAATTTCACCCCCCTCGTCGTGGATCTCTGGTTACCCCTCTCCTTTATAAAGATCCACGACTTTTGCGAAATTTCCCATAATCTTCAAAAAGCCGAGGCTTCATTTTATCTTGTCTCAAATATCCGTCACAAAAGGAAATCATCAAACCATCTCCCATTGGTTATACAGGACTAGATTTGCGAAATTCACAAGAGAGGCAGTTTACTCAGTTCTCTTATGTATCCACATTCCATAGTCTTTAACTTCAAACTCAAGCTCACGCTCAAAACAAGTCCCTGGCACAAAAAATACACAAGGTATATTTTCCCCTGCGTTGTAGATGGAAGTTTCTCTTCCGCTTCCTTTTTTCCCCATTCCCTCCCGACGGTTTCAAATGCTTCATATCTCTTACTTATTTCAGACTACAAGAAGACAAGAGAACTGAGGGAATTGAACAGGTTCAAGGAGGTTCTGAGATATTTTCGTCATGAATAATCTGTAAAGATCCTCAACAGTAGTCAAGAAGTGCACGAATTCCCTCTCATAGATTGGTGTATAGCCATGAGCAAAAATGCTTTTGTTTCGAATGGAAAGACTTCCCTCAATTTTGCCTCTCCTTTTCACATACTCAACAGCAAGCTCATCATAACCATTCAATTCTACTAGGAACTCGAATCCATCTTTCAAGCCCAACTGGGATTCATTCTTGTCCTTTCCATACTGAAGCAGTAGCCTAATATCGACTAAAGCCTCCAAAGCTCGGTATACTCTCCCTGTAGCATCATCATAGAGTCCCTGGCAAGCCTTCCTCTTTGCATTCAAGAGTAAATCCTCCACCAGCTCATATCCACTGAAATCCACCGATAAGCTATGATCTTTACAGAACCGTTCGCAAGGTTTATCCAATAGGGTTCTACTCCCAATAACCCTCTTCAAGAACAGGAAATTGTCAGTTATGTCTCCTGCAAACGATTCCAAAATCCGAAGAGCTTCCTTATGATTGAATAAATCCCATTCTCTGAATCCCCTTGCAAGAGATATGGCCCGTAGTATCTTCTCCCGTATTCCTGACGGGATATCAGGGATATCCAAGAGGTTCTCAAGGACCTGCAAGCATCCATTATAGTCATATCTGTCTGCAAGGGCTATTGCAGCTCTGAATTGTCGCTCAAGAAGAGGCAGTTTAAGACCTATCAACCTCTTCTGCTGCGTCCCGGATGCAACGCTAATGAGGTCATTTCTCTCTCCAGTTATTACACAGAGGGTGATTTTAGGATCATCCATAGCGGCCATCACAAGCCCCGCTGTCATAGATTTGGTACCCCCTGTGTAGTCAGCGATAACCTCCACTGAAGGATATTCTCTCTTTATGCTGTTGATTAGGCCGACACACTTTTCGTAGCAGGAATTGGGATCGTCAAACTCCTCAATTTCAATAATTTCGAATTTCTCTTTTTTTGAAGGGTCAATGTTTACCTGTCTTAGGACATTGGGCTTATCAAGATTCTTCGAATCTCTACCGCACACATGGCCCTCTCCTATGATTGTTCTGCGGCTGCTCTTGTCTCCTCCTGAACAGATAAAATATATTTTATCTGGACGATTTTTTAGGATGGATTCTATAAGAGGTTCACAAGAACCTCCAACTGTTAATAGGAGTATTTTCATTCTACTTCCACCTCACAATTTCGACTGGTGCTGTCCTTATGATTTCTTCATCTTTTGTAATGAGTGGTGCATTGAGTTTCATTGCTGTGGCAACAATAATCTCATCATGTATCTCTTTTTTTTTCTTTTGGACATGAATTCCACAAACTCCGGGTTTGTTCCGGACATGAATTCCACAATTTCGATGTCAAGGGGTATGACAACAAAATTCTTATAGGTATAGATTTTTATCAGTAAATCATCAAAGTCAAAGTCAACTGTACCCTTATTTATTGCATATAGACACTCAAGCAACGCTATCGTCGGGATAAACATGGTCGATTCTCCTTTTTCTGTTGATCTAAATATCTCATCGATTCCTTTGGGGAGTTTGTAGAGGATGTACGGAATGAGAGCGTTCGTATCAGCTACATAATGCATCTTAGACACCACGAAATCATGATTTTCTCACTTCTCTTATTGCCCTATCCAACTCCTTTTCTGGAACTAGCGCTACTCCCATCCCTCTTGGCGAGGGATGAAGTCCCCATAGGACATACCCAAAGATGTCTAAAACAGCTCCCCTTTGCAGTGAACCCAAATCATTTCTATACTTCCTCATTCCGTAAAAAATCTCACTGAAAGCCCTCTTTTGCTGTGTTCGCAACATCCTTGATTCTGACAGCCTCCGTGCAAATTCCAGGGCAGAATTGAAGTCATTCTGTTGATAATATTCAATCCAGGCTCTGAACTCATTTCTTCCAACAGACTGAAACTCTTTTGAAATTCTATCAGCCCACTCTATTTTTTGGTCTAGTTCCATCGATCCGACCTCCCAGTACATGAATCTTTAGATGAAATTTTTGTTATCAGTTCTTCCAGCCTCTTCGTATTTATGACATCCTTGTGAGCAAGTATCCCATGTATGAAATCCTCAGGATTCTCAACTCTCTTTATAGCGAGTTGTTCCATTATTCTGATCTCTCTCACTGCAAAAGAAACATTTCCGAGACAGCGTGGCTTTGCTCCACCAACCTTAATTTCAAATCCTTGGCCAATACCCATAGAGTGCCAAACGAGTGAAAGATCAGCCTCTCTTGCATTTTCAAAGAACAAATCAAAAGTGAAAACTGAATTCTTGGGAACTGCCTCTATGTACCTGTAGTTCTTCTCTGGTGATTGATCCTCCAGTTTCACAAATTGGCCACTTTTGTAGAATTTGCGCTTTGGAATAAGTCTTTTTGGCTCCCACAGTTCTGCAATCTTGAGAATCTGTGCTATAATATCGCCATTTGGCAGAGCATCTGAAAATGAAACATGTCCCCGATAGCCAGTTGTTCCAAAAATACGACATGCAGGGCACAAGCCAATCTGTCTTGTATCCTCCTTCACCTTGCATTCTGGGTATCTTTGCAGCTCGCTAACGTTTCTATCCCGTCTTGATCTCGCACTCACGCAGGAGGCAGATACAGCCTCTGCAAAGCTCCTCACAACCCCCTTCAACGTGGTACCAGGAACTACGAATTGACCTTTCGATCTGAAGAACCTATAGTATGCCTCCCGGTAAATATCACAGTATCCCTGACGACCATCTCCTACAAAAAGATATTCAGAAGTGACTTTCATGTCGAAAGTTGCTATCCCAGTAAGGCCTTGGAACTTGTCGTGGCCAGTAATTGGTGCTCTTTGAGGTTTTACTAAGTCCACATACACGTAGTCAGGTACACCCATGCATTCCCTCATTTTCTACCACCTCTCAGTGTTACAAAAATGGGCATGGAATCTATTGAGAAGAGTTCTGCATCTTCCAGAATCTTCACTCTTGAAAGATATTCTGAGAGGTTTCTTGATTGCACGTTGATATGGAGCAGGTCAGGGTCAATGAGAATAATTCCTTTAACCTCCTCTCTTTGGTAGGTTTCACTATCTTCTGCAATCTTCTCCCGTGTCCAATTCCCCTCAAGTTCTGGTAAGGTTCGTATCGGCTCATCTGAAATAATTGTGACAAAGAACATCCCATCTTTAGTATACCATCTCGCTTCCTTTTTTGAATCAAATAGAAAACCAGGAAATTTTATCGAATCAGGGATTTTGCTACCTCCGAACTCTGCAGGATTCGCAGGGTTCTCAATGAATATAAGGTAATCTTGTGTGAAAAGGTCTGTAAGCAATTTGATAAGCTCTTCCTCTCTTCTTGTAACTGAATAGACAAAGCCTTTTTCCTTGGAAGGCATCTATGTCAACCCCCTTAATTTTTCTACAGATTTTTGAGCTATTTCGTTCCACTGTTGAGTGTTATAGTGTCTCACAGTTTCCAGCAGTTTCATTTCAGATTTTTCCGGCTCTGCAATTGAGATCTCATCGTCATCTCTCAGACCATAGTTCTTCCTGAATTCATCATCCACCAATACCCCAACTCCACCGATCTTATTATCACCGAGAGAACCCATGAAACTGTATTCAATGCCCTCAATGCTCAGCAATACCTGTCCGAACCCTCTGTTCTTACCAAACCCAATTCTAACCATACCTGCCTTCATCCCTTCAATCACGAGGGCAATACCGCCCAGCTGCCAGATCTCAAAGTTCTCCAGCAGAATTCGTGTCTTGAAGGTTCCAGACACTGCCACCTCTGTCTCGAAGGGGCCGTGTGCAACTCCCTGGGTCAGTCGGGATATGGCCACACCATATCGCGTTTCTGTTCTTACCTCTTCAATAGGGTATGCATCCTGTATTGTTGCCCTTCCTCTCAGTTTGGTACTGCCGAACATCTTGCAAGCCATGCATGAATCCCTGTAGATTTCAAATCCCACTTTTTCTTTTTTAGATTTCTCTTCTTCTTCCTTCAATTTTTCCACACAGCCGCTTTTCTGCGGATCGCAAGCCCAATCGTTCTTCATCCCTCTTAATATCCTTTCTATTGAGCTCCTGAAGGTACCTTTCAGTGAACTACCCGGAATGTAGATCACTTCTTCATCATTTCTCATTGTTCTAACAAACTGCATGTCTGGAAGAAGTGGGTTGGGAGATGTACCCCCGGATTTTACTAACAATGGTGAGACAGGCTTCAAGGAAATTTCCAGCCTCATACTATTGATTTTGAACTTGTGCATGTTATCCCTCCAGTTTATTCCTGAAGATTTCTACGTAGTCTTCAATTTTCACTTCCTGAGTTTCTCCAGAGATCGCATGGTCGATCAAGTTTTCAGTATTCACCATTCTCACAGATATGTCCTTTAGGTTGCCAAATCCCATGCCTATGGACGTCTTTCCGCCAAGTGCTATTTCTCCTCTTTCCCACAGTTTCAAGACAATTCCGAAGAGTCCCACCTGCCAATCTTCAATATTCTCGAGAACGGCTTCAAATGCAAACTTCGTTTCCGATGGAACTACTTCAAAGTCAAATAAAGCTCCTTTTTTGGCCGTTCCTGTGTCTCTGTCTATGGCCACTCCATCTCTGATTTCAGTTCTCACCTTCTCAGAGCAAAGAGACATATCTTTTATCATGACGTGCGAAGCAGACCCTCCCGACCCAAAGAGTTTGCAAGCTGTACACAACAACGTAAGGATTCCATTGGCAAATTTCTCCTCATTTAGTTTCCCATTTTCCGTGCATTTCTTGATTAGATCATCTTTCTTCTCTCTGCTGAAACAGGGGTCTGAGACATCGCAAGCAGAGATCCGATCTCCGTCGATTTTCTTCTGTTGGTTGTGCAGTGTTCGCAGAATCTTCTCAATTTCAGAGCGGAGAACACCCTTTGCTGAAGAGCCAGGTATGAATGGCCTCCCTTTCTGATCAACGATTACAGGCATTTCTGTTCCTGTAGGTTCCAGTGACGTACCCCTTCCGACATGTAAGGGCTTTTCCAATTCAAAGGTCGCAGATACTAAGTATCTGTTCTTGAAAGTTGAAAAGTCAATCATTGGTATCACCTGGTTTGAGACTTCCCTTCCAGACAAAATATCTGTACATATATCCAAGGTATAATCTGATCGCTTCTATTCCATTTTTTTTCTGGATTTCTTCTAGTTCTTTTGTCAGATCTTCTGCAAATTTGTACGAGATCGTTTTTCTTCCTGCTTGGTATCGGATGAATAGCTCCAGTGCCTTGAAAGAGTCAGTTGCCAGAGCCATCTCCAGTATGTTTCTGATCTGGCTTCTCGCTAGAGCACTGAGAGACGGCTTCTCTTGAGGACTATCCCCTTTCCAGCTTCTCTCCACGAGTTCCTGGGAACGCTTAACCAATTGATCTATTATCTCAGGGCTTTCTACTTTCATACCGGCATCACCTCCAAATGAAATGGGTGGCAGATCATGACCTCCCCGTATCCCTCATCTGTTCTGAATCCTACACCATTTAGCTCCAGTGTTTCAAGACTCTGTTGCAGAGTATCCACATCAAGAGCTGCTTTGAACACATAGGTACTCCCCATGTCAGCTCCAAGGTGTGTGCCCTTTGGTAGCCCCAGTGCAGGAGACCATCCACCAACAAAGGTAGGTCTTGTAAACCAGTACGCAGGTTCGTATTCAACCCCTCCTATTTCAAGAATAAGTCTTGTAGTAGGAATTGGATATCTGAGGATGGCTGGAGAGAGAAGATCCACAGTGAAATAGGTGGCTTCAGGTTCTGGAAAAATGTTCTTGGGATTAGTCAGTGACGAAATATCCTTCCACACCTCTACCAGTTTTTCATTGAATTGTTGGATCCTGTCACTAACCCTGCCAATTATTCCAGCATTCTCATTTTTGATAACTTTGATATCCCCAAATCCTCTGCCAGTGAGAGCGCCAACGCCAAAGTGTTCAATCGCTCTTCTAAGCTCACCTACATATGCTTCAGGACACCACACACGTCCCGAAAACACAGTTCCCGGTGATATCCCTGTGGTGCTGTACAGCATGCCCTCTTTTCCTGCTCTGGTTCTTCTGTTTATAGAAACCTTTGTTTGTGACGTATGGGGTATCTCGACTTTCTTGAACTCTCTATTCTTGCGGATGTAATATCCAGTTGCCTTTTCCATTCTGGAACCACACTTCTTACCATCAGATACTGGAACTTGGCAGCTGAAAGTGAAGGGAACATCAAATACGCTCCAGGGAGCACCTCCACCTATTTCTTCATATGCTATGAATGGAAGAAGGAAATCAAAAACACCATGGCCCTCTTCCTTGAAGTTTGGCTTTCTTTTGCACTGTTCTGCAGTAAGGGGGAGTGGAAGCGATATCGCATCTTCAAGGTGAGATGGTCTGAAAAACCCGAACCTCATATTCGAAACATACTCAAAAATGTGATCTGTTCCTTTTTCGATTTCAATATATCGAGCGAAAGTTCCCCTTAGAACACTCCCTGGAATCTCGTCCTTTGTAGACATAAATCTTGCAGTTTTATACAATCCAATACACAGGGGAGATTGCAGTTTTAGTGTCAGCCAATGCTCCTGGTTCAACGCAACACCTCCCTGACTTTCTGCTCTATAGTTGCTAAAGCTATCTTTTCGCCATCAATTTCAGCCTCAAATTCATCTAAACGACTCCATCCCAGCCCATGAGATCGCCCAGCACCAAATCCTTCACAGAATCTGGCAGCCATCCAGATTAGTCCACAAACATAGAGTGCCCTCTCATAGGATTCAAAAAACCCTCTAATCTCTGTTTGGAATTTTTCAGCTTCAACAGTCTCGATTGAGTAGAGATGTTTATCCAATGCAACCTTTCTCTTCCTGTTGATTCTTACTCCAGGTCTGATTTTAATTGTTGCCTCACAGGAGGCATCCTGAAAGAAAAGGGGAGATTTGCTTCTTGGATGGCCAAATATGTCACAGGGGATGCACTTACCACAGTCCTGGTCATAGCAGCAGGGCTTGCCTAGTCCTCTGAGGAAATATTCCAATCTGTGTCTCAGTATTCCTTTTATGGTAGTTGCAGGTATTGCATAGATTCTATCGTCACGTATGTCTCTAATGTATGCTGACTTGGTTATACCCTTGTGAATTCGGTCTCCTGTGACATGTAGCGGAGAATCCAATGAAAATTTTAATCTAATCGACAGATTGTTCAAATGAATCACCTCCTGTGATCTCTATGATTTCAAGAATATCTAGGAGTGGAGTAGAATTCACACATTTTCCATTTATGATTCTCTTTCTCCATAGGGGAAGTCCAGTAGTACCATCCAAATCTTCTAAGTTGAATTTATCCTTTAGTTCTCCAATCATAGTAGTCAACAGTTCTCTGTTGGAATTGTCCATTCTGGCGATTTGATATTTTATGAAGTTCACAGTAGAATATATGGATTTTCCTTCAAATGTTCTGGAAATCAAATTCATTTGTGTGTTTGTGAGAATTTGCTTTTTCTTGATTTCATCAGCCATCTCTAATAGTAATTCAAACTGATCGCGTGTATAAGGGCGCATGGTAAGGCAAATTTTATCTGAAATCCTGTAGTAGGAATCGAGGATTTCATGAGAAGAGAAGGTGGCAATGGGAGTCTTCATGTAGAGATATGAGATTGCACTTTGGGCCTTACTGTATTGCTTCGCAAATCGCTTCGATTCTTTTAATAGAGATTTTGTTATTTCAAATGCATACTGTATGGGATATCTGGCCTTGAAAATTGTAATTCCTGCAGACATTGTGATATTTTCATCCAATTTTTGACTGCATGTCCTTTCGAAATTAGATAGCAATTTTAATGAAAATTCTAATATGTTCTCTGCTCTTAAAATCAATAATATATCATCTCCTGCCATATTCAGTATCTCAAAGGGGAGTTGGTTGCATTTTTCGAATTCTCTCAGTAGATGGTCAAGTGATTCAAAAATAGCTTCTTCTATCTTCTCTGATTTGTCCTTGAATTCATTCAAGTCCTTTGTGTTGTAAAGGAGGTTGCTCATATCGTTCCCATCTGCATACAGTATACCCAAGTAACTAGAAGCGCCAGCAAGATTATCAAGATCAGGAGGGGACTTCCCTATGTATTTGTTATAGAAGCTATCTTTTTCTGCTAATTTTTCTATCATAACGGATTTTTTACCTTTAATTCTCTTTTTATTACAGATATCACATATATAGCTCGTTTCATTATCTATTGTTGATTTATGGACTGCAGGGCGTTTCCTGCATGAGTCACATCTTCTGGCAATAGGATTTGACTCTAAAAATGGAAAATGCGATTTTTTCTCTTTCTCTATTTTCAATCTATAATGTAGAAACTTGAGTAGTATCATGAATCCCTTTAGCTGATCTTTGTTGCTGTCTAGAATCCATTTGCTTATCTCACCTCCAGCCACTGAATGAACTTTCTGGCTCGTTAAGTCCAATAAAGGTGAGTGAACAGTTGTTATTGTTACGATGCCTGTCTCTTGATGGAATTTCTCTGAGAGTGCATTCACAAATTTCTCTATTTCCCCTGTTGGGATCAATGCCATGCAGTTTCCTGCATTGTTATAGATAATATATCCTGCGTTAGCTGTGTTCTCATCAATTTTTTCCATGGAGCTCACGTCAGTAAAATAGCTATCAAATAACTCCTTGAATCCTTTAGTTATTAGCGTGTCCAAGATTTGGCTAGCTCCTCTGATTTCAGGTAATTTAGATGTTTCGAAGACAAAGGAATGTATTTGATTGACATCTCCCAATAGTAGAGAGCACTCGATTTCATTCTCATGTATGTATGCTAAGAATGTACCTATTTTCAATTGAAAACCTCCTTGGCGTTATTTGAATACCTTTCGCAAGGTTTTCCCACCATCTTCACCATTCCAAACCCCATACTGTTCTTCTCCCCAAATCCAGCCTCATAACCTAATCTCAGCAATCCCGAATCACCTTTCACCTCAAACCTCATCAAACTCGCCCGATGGAACGTCTCTTTAATCTGTATCCTCATGAACTTCGTGGAAAAAGGCACCGAAAACGATATATTCTTCTTTTCCTCCCCATACAGTCTCGTGTATTTCCTCACCAAGTTCCCTTTCAAATTCTCATAGAACTTCGCATCTGTAGGGTACAAATCCACTATCCTCTTCTTCCCATCCTCCTCTTTCACAGTCCTCACAATGATAGGCGATAACGTCGAGAAAACACACCCTCCATCAAACTCAGGACTCCCCAAGACCTCTACACTCTCCACCTCAAACTGCACCCCGCCAATCCTCACCACCGGACTTTCCAAGATACCCTCCACAAAGCTCTGGATGACCTCTCTCACAGGCGAGGAAACCAAAAAGGAGCACCCATCTTCCACGTATATGCCCTCAGGAGAGATCTTCCTCTCAGGTACCTGCAGGAGGGAAAAGGTGAAGTGCTTGCATTCAGTGCTCGAGTGGATCTGACTGGCCAGTTCCGTATTCACTCTCTTCACCGCACCATATACTGCCCCAGCCAAAGCCAGGTTGTAGTTAAAAGGGATGAGCCCTCTGCCAGTTAACGAGGTCTTGACCCTCATACCTCCTATTCACAACTCCCGCTTTATAAATCTTTCCTATCTCTTGTCCTGTTTTCCACAATAAAACATTCAAATATTTCATTTGAATCATATAAAGCATTTTCTTACTGTTTGCAGGTTACATTTCTGATCCCTCACCGAGTAGATGATCTTTAGAGTCCTTTTCTTCGGAAAGATTCACATTACCCCAGGAGGAAAGAGCACTATGAAATACAGGGTATTCATTGAACAAGATGAAGACGGAATGTATATTGCTGAGTGTCTTTCTTTACCAGGATGCATCTCACAGGGCAAAACACGGGAAGAGGTACTCAAAAATATTCAGGATGCAATAAAGGGCTACCTTGAAAGCCTGAAAAAGCATGA
>JADDYB010000728.1_pt1 | contig 10502 bp, 11 predicted proteins | sample 8641941 | NCBI WGS metagenome assembly JADDYB01 (sample SAMN16275377, study PRJNA637457) | freshwater sediment metagenome | isolation source: Lake Kineret sediment | place: Israel: Lake Kineret | collected 2013 | reverse complement strand
TCAGCGCCGGTGCCAGCGCGCGGTACAGCTCGCAGAAGATGTCCTCGGGGACGCCCTCATGGTCGATCAACGGCAGCCAGATCTCGCGCCAGGTCTCGGACCACACGCCGATGAACTCGCCGCGCATGGCTACAGCTCTCCCCGAAAGGCGCGAAACTGGAGCGAGAGGATTTAGCAACTGTAGCGGAAGTCATAGCCGAGCCGCAGGCCGCCGATGCCATAGCAGAACCTACGCCGATATACCGTTGGGGCGAGGCACAGCCGGAGCAGACAGCAGAAGAGGCCAAGGAGCTGGTAAAGGTTGAAAGGGAAGCACTCAAAGAGGTAGCGAAGCCTGATATAGCGACTCCCAATGCCAGCCCAGCGGCAGAAGCACAGAAGCCGCCGGCAGAAAAGAAGATAGAAGTGGAAGCAAAGCCACAAGTTTACAAGGGGCCGCCAGTGGCAACTGTAGAACGCCTGGATGTAGGAAAACCCAAGACAGAAGAAGTTAAACCAAAACCCCAACCTACCAAGACACAGACATTCAAGGTTCAAGTTATGATAGAAAAGGGACCGCAGTTAGAGGCAATACAGGGCAAACCTCTTACGCTCAAGGGTGATATTCAAGCCTTCGTTCATCGGCCGCCAACACCAGAGGGCAAAAAAGGAGAAGGATGGGCCGTTTCTGATCCTGAGACTGGGAGAGAGATCGCTAGGTCATATCGTGGAACACAAGAGGATGCAGTAAAACTCGCAAATGACAAACTAGCAGAAGTTGCCAGTAGGCAAAACACCACACCGCAGGAACTTATGAAGTCAACAATAGCCAGGGTAAAAGCGCAGAATCCAGACCTTTATGGCGAAGCGCCGAAGGCTGAGGTTAAGGTAGAGCCGCCAAAACCTACTGATACCCGCACCGAACACGCCATCGCCGCAGACAAAGCAGTACGAGCTGAGGAAGGCGTAATGCCTACCAATAAGGAAGGCGTAGAGAAGTGGAAGGAACACCCGGAACAGATTGACGTTCAGGGAGTAGATACCCCAGCACCGAAGCAGGCCAAGGCGAGGAAGCCCCGGGCCAAGATAACAGAACACAAAGAGCCCACTACCTATGTTATCGAAGATACCCGAAGCCCTCATGCTGTGGCCTGTGACCGGGCAAGACAAGCCTTAACCGTTTACGATAGGCGCAACAAAGGAGGCGTATCTAAATGGCGGGAGCATCCTAATCAAATGGACATAAGAGGCATTGATACCCTGAAAACCAGGGCGCCTCGATTCAAAGGCGGCAGAGTAGTTATTGACAAGAAAGGGCACAAACATCGGCAAAAGAGAGGTTCGATTATCTAATGAGTAACCTTATACGTCTACTGGCCGTCCTGGGCATCCTGGGGGCTCTGCTGGCTCCCCTGGTAGCCTACGCCACTTACACGCCGCCGGACACGGCACAGATAGAGGCCGTGCGCGTATTCCGGCACATGCTGGAGCCTAACGATGTCTTAATCCTGGTACGCTACGATATAAGCTGGGGGAATCTCACAGACCAGCCCAACGCAGACATACAGCAGACATTCGCGTTTACCTACGTTGACGAGGATGGGAATGCCACGCTGGGGAATGAAACCGCCTCAACGCTGTTCAACTATGGCTATGCCAAGGGATTAGTCGCGTTCTACTGGGCTGACGATGATGCCGACAAGCCCGTCTACGGCGATTTGGGGAATGTTACCCTTGCCAACATCACTGATTTCGGCGGGAATGTCACCGACACCTACACGCTAACCGGGGCAGATTACAGCGCATATACCTTGCCCTCAGAGATTCGTGAGGACTTGCGGCAGTGGGTTATCAGCCAGCTCATGCTGATAAACTGGGATTGGAACCAGTGGTACTCGGAAAACGGCAACACCCTGGCGGTCAATCTGCTGGCAGTATTCGATACCTATACCGTCCTGGACACCGCTGGGGAAGCCTATATGCAGGATGTTCAGGCTGATTTCAGGGATATGTGCCCTGCGCTATTTTTATTCAACACGGCGGTTTACGATTACGAAAACCAAGAGTGGGACCTTGCCCAGCAAAGCATCTACGAGCAGGAACACGCCGCCGACTGGATAGGCAATATAACAGCTGGCGTCAAGGCCCTCACCGGCAACATGGTAGACACAATCTGGATTACTACCTTTGTGACCTGCTTTGCGGCTGGTGCCTTAATCCTAGCCTGCAATTACTGGTGGCTCCAGGCCAAGATAGGCGCGCTGGGAGCCTATTGTATTGTGCTGGTGGCCACGCCACAGGGGTTCTTTCAGATGGGACTGACAGCCTTAATCGCTGTGCTGGCCGTGTTATATATCATAGATATCTTCTTCTGGAAACGGAGTTCGGGCTGATGAAAAGGAAGTCGCTCAGGCAGCGCATCGGGGCTTTGCTCTGGCGTATAAAGATAAACTGGAAACTCTGGCGCTGTGGAGGTTACGGAGGTTAAGCGATGAAGCGTAGAATCTTGCTTGCCGCCTTTGTGGTTATCCTGCTGGTTTGCCTGCTGCCGATACCTGCAAGTGCTCAGGAGATTGTGGATGGTGATATAGGTGGCGTTAATGGTTTTAGATATGCTTATCAGCGTAAATCATTCTATGCTGAGGGGTTATATTGGGTTTTTGTAGTAAATGACACCACGAATTATCTGGACTATTATACTTCAGCTGATAACGTGTCTTGGGCTGGGCCAACCCATATACGTTCTCTGGGTAGCAGCCAACCTGATTATGGCGAAGTAATGTCTATATATTATGATGGAACATATATGTACTACTATGCTGCTTACTATCAATCTCCGACAAGGGCTGGCTATTTCAGGAGAGGAGAACCTCAGCCAGACGGAACAATAAGCTGGAGTGCAACAGAACAAACTGCTATAAGTGGTAGTACTACAGTCTGTAATTTAACGGTTGACTCAAGTGGATATGCTTTTCTAGTGAGTTCTGGTGGAGTAGTCTACGAGAATGCCAATAATGATGGCACTTGGTCAACTGCAAGCATAACTAACATTGGAATTGGCCGTGCAGTGCAGATAGTTCCCTTGACAAACGGTAAGCTAGTTGCAATTGGGACTAGCGGCAGTTCTCCTCCCCACTTGTATGCAAAAAGGTATACTGGGTCAGCATGGGGTTCGCTGGTGGACTCAGGGTATGATGCTGCTGAGGTTGCTCGCTTTTCCGCTACATACCAAGATGATGATGCTCATATTACATTCGTACAGCGTACTACTAATGACATTTGCTATATAAACTTTTCTTATTCAACAAACTCATTCTCGGGATTCACGACTATTTATGATGGCTCTAACTCCGCTTCGGAGCCTACAATAACAAGGGATGAGTCCTCAAACGACCTATATGTCAGCTGGTTGGAAACGCCAACTGCAAACCATGTCTACTTAGTATATTCTCCAGATAGTGGTACTAATTGGTCTGCTCCTTATGACTGGGTTACAGATGCGGACACGATACCAAATTCAGGATATATTAACTGCGATATTACGGTACCTAGCCAAGAATATCTGAACGTTTACTATATAGCAGGAACTTCAATATTGAAATCTAAAAACTTGGGGTCGGTTCTGGATATTGCTACTCTCGTTCCTGACCCAATCGGAGCCACTACTGCTACTCTGCGTGGTGAAATCTTGAGCCTTGGGTTAGGGAGTGCCACATACCGATGCTTCTATATCAACGAATCGCCGGAGATGGCGGGTGCCACCCTGGAGGGCAACGAGACAGGCACATTCAACGTGGGGGTATTCACCCATGCAGTTTCAGGACTCACGGAGGGCGAGAAATATTATGTGATTGCCTATGCCTCCAACGATTACGGCGAGGACTGGGGCTGGTGGTATGGGTTCACGGCTGGCGGAGAAGGCTCTGACATCGCAGTGATAACCCTTGACCCTACCAATATTAAAGACACTACCGCCACGTTCAATGCTAACCTGATAAGTGCTCCCGGCGGCTGTACCATGTTGGGTTTTGAGTATGGGCAGACTGAAACAGCGACCTGGGAGATAACAGAGGGGGGCAATTTCGCCCTAGGGCTTTACGAAATGAATGTCACAGGGCTGCAGGCCGATTCCCTGTACTATGTTCGCGGCATAGCAGGCAACGATACCAATGAGGATCATGGCCAGTGGGTAGGCTTTATCACGAAGCAACCTAGCTATAATGTACCGGGCGATGATTATGCTCCCTTATTCCCCGGGACCGTACCCACGACAGCACCGGGCGGCTGGATACGACCTGACAAGGACTATAACGGATTCCCCATTATCGCACCGATAATCAACGCCTTTGCCGACTTGGGCTTCGGCAGAGCGTTTTTCTGGTTCACTGTTGAGGTATTCGCTATCGTGGTTCTGACTTTGTTCGGAGCACGGTTTACCAAGAACCTACCCATCACGTTTCTGATGCTGCTCGTGGTGTTCCTGCTGCCGTTCATAGCGTTTGAATATCTGGACTGGTGGATGCTGGCACCGTTTATTTTAGTGGGAGCTGCCCTGTGTATTAAGGAAGGGCAGTTTAGCTGGTCATAGGAGGCGATAGACTAAATGATACCGAGTTTTAAGTACATGCAGGGTTGCTTTGTGGCCTTCGTCCTGATATCGCTGATATGCCTGCCACTTGAAGGCGCCTTCCTGGGGGAAAGTGAAAGCACCCTACTCAGTGAGATTACCCAGTGGACCACGCGAGGCACCGGCTGGCTCGCGCTACCTATGTTTGGACTTTCCCTTTTGGTACACCTGCCCCAACTTATATCCGGCGACTACCCGATTTTTACCAGCCTGGGGATATTCGGCGTCATTGTCAGGCTCGTAATATGGGGGCCGATAGCCTATGGCCTAGTTTGGGGCTTCTTCACAGTCCTGTACCCCATCATAGCATCTGCAGTGGCTAATCTGGCAAAGGGGCTACTGAGTTGGATTAGATAACCTGATTTATGTGCCACTTCTTATCTTCCTTGACTAACCTTATTGTCTTGGCAAAGTGTTGAGTAGAGAATCGCCCCGCGACTTCCATGCCCATATCCCAGGATGCCTGCACCTGGGCGGCCAATCCCTCTTCGTAGATTACCATTGTGTCTATGTTTTCTATAGATATGCTGTCGCAGGCGGCAAATAACCGTTTTAAATTCTCTTTCATGTTGGAGCCATAGAGGGGTGTAAAATACGCTATCACCTTGGCCGGCTCTTCTGTCTCATAGGCTGTAAGAGCGCCCTTGACTGTAGACTCCGGCGAGGACATAGCCGTTTGATGATAGCCTACACTCTGGCAGATCACGGTCCCGATGATAAACAGGAAGCCCACAGCGATTAACAATATTAACCGTCTAACCCAGCGATTGCGTAACATATCTTTCTGACCTCCAGTTTCTTTGAATCTATGGAAGTGTTATGTCGGGCGGTTTGCCAAAATAGTAATTCAAAACAAGTATCACTATACAACCTAGAAATAAACTAAACCACAGAAGAGTTACACGAAGTTTCCGTTTAATAGTCTCTACCCTCCAAAGATTTTAGGAGCGGCACAACTGATTATCATGCCGCAGACCAGGCCAACCACGAAGATGATAGCACCCATTCTGAATCTCATGGCTCTATATATCCCTCCCATTCCTGAGATAACTGCTGCCTGATTCTTGTCGCTGTCCTCTTGAAGTTTCTACGGTTCCACAAAACACCGGCAATGAGGGCTACGACAATCACGACAAACCCGATGGTAAAGCTATGGAAGTAGGCTACGGACACGCCGATTGCGAAGGCGACTACGAACATGGTCATTATGGGCTTGTTTGCCCGGGTTTCCTTTAGCGCGAGCTCCACCCGACCATTTACCACGTTCTCAAAGTCGTTCTTAGTGAGTTTCATATATCCCCCTTCTTTTCCAGTGCTCCCATGCTCTTCAGCCGGTTCCAAACCGTGCCGTAAGGCAGCCCCAACGCCTGCGCTGCTTGCCCCACGCTTCTACCCATAGATAGGAAAGTCCCTAAAACCTTTTCGTTATCAATGTCCCTGGTTGGCCTCCCAGTTGGGTTGCCAAACTCTAGTCCACAGCCCGGACAGCGAAGTTTTTTAGACATTATTTACTCCACAAAAAGAAAACACTGCTCACCAGTTAGTCCTCCGTCTTTGGTAATGGGAATAGTCTGGCTTGGGCTCACAGAATGAGGTTCTCCTAACTAATAGTTGTTTGGCTAATTTCATTGGAGTCGTTTATCTAGCTGCCTTTCTGTGATTTCATTAACTGTGATAAGTTCTATTTCTAGCCCTTCTTCCCTTTCAGCCCGCCGTACCTCTTTTTCGGCATCCCTGCTAAAATTAAATCCTACATAGATTCCCTTGGTTCGTTTATCTCTTTTCATAATTGTTTCAAATTGCTCTATATCTGGACTTCCTACTTGGTCTGTCCGTTTAACTTGAATAGGGATATAGTTATCTATCTCACCAAAAAGGTCTATACCCTCTTTCTTTTGTTTTTTAATATCTTCAATGGGATAGAGCTTGCCATCTATGCCTTTATCTCTAACCTTAGTTCTACTATGGCTTGCGCCAAGTGCGTTGATAGCCCAGTTTTGAAATTCAAAAGGTGGATACTGCCTCAATTCGTCTACCGTTTTTGGCATATCTTGTATAGTGAAGTCTTTGCCTAGTTGCAAGCCATATTCTCTTTCAAGTCTCTGGGCTATTACTCTGCAAGCAGTCGGCGATATGTCTATACCTATCCACCTGCGCCTTTCTTTCTGCCTCTGGGCGGCGATTAGTGTAGTACCACAACCGCAAAAAGCATCTAATATTATGTCATCCTTATTGCTACTCGCCTGAATTATGCGGTCAAGTAGAGCCAGGGGTTTCTGTGTTGGATACCCTTGCCTTTCTTTAGCTTGTGAATTTATTGGGGGAATGTCTGTCCATATATTAGATACTGTAGTACCCTTCATATCATCAAGAAAGCGTTTATACCGAGGTGTTCCGCCTTTAGGCGGTATCTCAATCTTGCCTTCCGCAATCCATTCCAGAGCACGAGATTCAGGCATCCTCCATCCATTCGGTGGTGGCGAACAACCGAGTAATTCATAGAAATAGCCAATGCTTCCTCTGGGCTTAGTGAGATTGTCATATTGAAAATGCCTACCATCTTTATCAACATGACCATAATGAGACTTTAGATAGGACTCGCTGTGTTTAATTGGTATTGCATTCCAAGTGTAGCGGTCTGTTTTTGAATAAAACAGAAGAGTATCACTAACTCTTGCATAACCTCTCGCATCGCTGTGGGTTGTCGAACGTTTCCAGATAACTTCGTTCCGAAAATTGCCATAGCCAAATAGGTCATCATGGTCAAGTAGGACTTTAATATAATGAGAAGCGTGCCAATCACAGTGATAATAAAAACTGCCTGTAGGCTTTAGCGCACGATACAACTCTACAAGCCGAGGTCTCATATAATCTATATATGCTCTAACGTTCTCAAACTTGTCCTCGAAATGCCTCTTTTCCTGTTCTTGCCAGAATGCGACATAGTTACGATTGGAACTAAATGGAGGGTCAATGTAGATAAGGTCTATACTGTCGTTTGGTAAGTCCTTTAGTTTGACTAGGCAATCGCCGCAGTAAATTACGTTTGTATCCATTGGCACACTCCCACTAGATTACTGTGAGCCATTATATACTATCTATTAAATTACCGTCCCTCTTCTTTGTCTTTCCCTGCGTCCATCAGGATGAATGATATAGCCTCGTTCTGGAGTTCTAGGCTTTGGGGTTCTCGGAACAAATCGTGTCTGTGACATTCGAGGCAACAGAGAAGATGGGCGTAAGTCCTCTGCTACTTGTACTTGAACCACTCTTATTTGTGGCTTGCCTGAGTTAACCACATCCGCCCAATTCTTATAGGGTGATTGCAGTCCTGCTTCTTCGGCGGGTGTTTTGTCTCCCAATACAGAATGAGGTCTAAAGAAGTTGTAATGGACTAACCAGCCCTCGGTAAATTCGATGGCTGATTCTATGTTTTTGAGTCCTCGCATAACCTTTGTTCTATCCTTTAGTGTCCCGTGGAATCTCTCTATAAGATTGGTATTTGGCTTAAGGGTAAAGCCATGTGAACGTACATGTTCGGTATCAGCACCATAAGCTATCTCTACCCCATCAAGGTACGCTGTCAACTTATCTGTGATAACCTTTTGGGGCACTTTGCCAGCACGTTCCGCCGCTTTCCGCATAAGTGCTTCGGCATCCCTCGTAGTCCGAGTAAATGACACTCTAGAAGCTAAAAGGAAGCGAGTCTTTTCGTCTATGATATCCCAAAACCATACATTCTTGCCGTCTATATCAAGGACAGTTTCATCAGCTACCCAGACATCGCCCACTTTAGGATGTAAATCTCTAGTCTGCTTAATGGCATCATCGGTAAAGCGGTCTATCCACTTATAGATTGCCACGTCTGAAACATCGTAGTTATTTTGCTGTTTGAGATTCCGCTTGATAGCGTTAAGAGACATACCCTCGTAGTGCATATTAAGAGCATCGGAGATTTGGTCTGTAGGGGTACGCATCCGAGGCAAGGCTTTGTTATCAGCGAATTTACGTTTACAGGATTTGCACATATAAAGCTGAGTTCCTTTATATGTCCCAAATTTATAGACAGCGTTCGAGCCACAATTCTTGCATTGAATAGATGGCTCAGTTTTAGTTGATTGTTTCATGCAGTTCCTCCTGAATACCTTATACCAAAAATTTGTCCATTATACTCTTGTCCCAAGTCATTTCATTCTCTGTTTTACCAATATGAAGTAAGACAGGCTTAACTCTTTTGGTCTCACCATCGAAATCAATCCGAATAAGAAATATATATGTGCCTTCCCCTAGAGGTATAAGCCGAGTGCCAACAGATAAAACTGCGGAATTAGTTGACCGTTGCCATTGAACCAATGATACATTCGCCAAAAGAAAAGATGGGGGCAGAACTGCCCTGATAGATTTACTAGACTGTAATGTGTCTATTTCAGTAGTAAATGAGTCAGCAATAACCTGCCTTGTTAACTTATTGATTACTGTAATAGAAAGACAAACGCTTTGAGCAGGCAACCGTGATACCCTAAAGGCTTTAAGTAGCCTATTTTTAATAGGTGGATTCATTAGATGCATCCTAATCAACCTCCCTTCACTTTCACTGTCATCATAGCTGAATACAAGCCCAATTTGGGGCTGACCAAACAATAACTGGAGGAAATATGGCGCAGCCATTAAAAACGCCACCAGCCCAATAATAAAACCAACCAAACCAATAATAGCGAAAAACCATTCCCAATGAGAGGACATCTCTTACCTCCTGTCGGAATCTTTGACAGGAAGCGTACCACACCCTTAAATGAAATACAACAATTAGTTAGTAATACCCAGAATGACTTTGGCTTGACTTTCCTTTGCCCGATGCCCACCTTTTTAGCCAACTCCGCTTCCTGCAGCCAGGAATCCGCGTGTATGGAGTTGGGGAATACAGCTCTTGCCCCACAGAGTTTGCAGACGCCCTCGCTGGTAGGGCCATGTGCCTCTTTGATAACCCAGTGATGAGTACAAGATGTCAGCATGGCCCCCTCCTAATCTTTCGCGCCGTTCAGCACCACCGAAGCTGCGTTAAGGTGATATATGGCAGCGCAGAGTTTGGTAAAATCACCTACGCCGGTGCTGTTATCTTTGGCCTCGTCAAGTTCTGCCGCGAGTATGGACATAGCCTGATGTTCCAGAGTTTCAGCTTGGGCGGCTAGTTGCTGTATGTTCATCTTTCAACAACCTCTTTACCTTTTTCTTACTGCACACCCTTAGTTTGCACCGGAGCCGGCCCCGGTAAACCAAGTTAGGGCAACTGGCGCAGATAAGGGCGATGCGCTCGTCAACCTTTTTGTCTATAGCAATCTCCCGCTTTGCCCTACTCGCTGGTCAGCACGCATGGCCTTCGCTTTAGCCAGCATGAGTTTCAGGGTATCTATAGGCACCGTTGGCAGAGCGTCAATGCTGAGTATGCCAAGGTACTTCAGCGCCGTAGGCTCCAGCCAGCCAAAACCCTCCGGCGGCTTATTCTGCAGGATGCCCATAAGTTCTTGCTCAAGGCTGGCGCGTTCACCATCAGCGCCGTTATCCTTGGGCTTAAAGACTTCCGGTATTTCCTTGGCTGTGCTTTCAATAACCTGCTCCTGCCCATTAAAAGAGGGGTATCGCTCGTCTACCACTTCAACGTCAGGCATTTCACCGGGCAGTAGTCTATCCAGCGCATTACGTTCAGCGCGGATAAAGGCCATGTTCTCAGGAGTGTTGCCCTTGTCCATACCGTAGGGGTTGCTGGTAGCAGGCCAGAAACCGTAGCCCGGGGCCTGGTTGCCGGCCAGATCGCCTACCTTGCAGATAGCCCATATCCGCGAGTTGTCAACCTTGCCGAAGATGGCCTTTTGCTCTTCCTCAGTCATAACTCGGGGGC
>JADDYB010000727.1_pt1 | contig 10504 bp, 6 predicted proteins | sample 8641941 | NCBI WGS metagenome assembly JADDYB01 (sample SAMN16275377, study PRJNA637457) | freshwater sediment metagenome | isolation source: Lake Kineret sediment | place: Israel: Lake Kineret | collected 2013 | reverse complement strand
GCAGACTCCTTTTAGGATTTACGTATTGCGATATATTTCGAAACGGGAATATCATATTAAATATTAAGATATGCTATATCTGTTATAACACCCAATCGCAACAAGAGGGAACGTTGTTGGCCAGAAAAGGAATAACCGTATGGCTTTTCAGCTCTTTGACTTCATTATCATTAATACACTTGATTGAAGCCACTTCAGTTTTGCTTTTCAATTATCCGATCAGACTATTACAACTCTACCCATTCATAGGAGAAAAACTGCAAACAATTGCGCCCATGATCTACTTCTGGGCAACTGCAGCAGCAACAATGATCCTGTGGGGAATCACGTGCGTCATAGTTTTCGAAAATCCCGTAGAAACTTTCCTGAACAAGATACTCTCAGACGCTAAGAAACAAGGCAGCGTTGAGACGCAGCTGCTAGAGCAGAAAAGCGAAGTCCTAGACGTCATGAATGAGACGATAGAAACAAACAGTGAGCTTCTTGCCCAAGTAGCAGACACAGTCCATAACGTGAGAACAGAAGTGAAGGAAATTCAGCCAATAAGAGACGCTGTGGACAAGATCAAGACTGAGCTGAATGGTCTGCGAAGAGAAGTTAAGAAGCTTGAAGGAAAAGAAAAACTGAACATCTGCCCAGTGTGTGGGAAACCGTTGCTACCAGAATTCAAGATATGCCCGTACTGCGGTGAACAACAAAGGCTACAACAGACTCCAATGATCACGGTCAAGGACTATAAGTAAAGAGCCGCACGGTTATTCCAAAATCTTTCTTAATTTTTCTTTCAGCTTCCTATTCACGGTAGCTGCATCAGTTCTTCCCCGCAGACTTCTCATCGCAATTCCCATCAAAGCGCTGAAGCTGCCTTCTCCGCGCTCGCGAATCATGCTCTTGTTTTCCTCTATCACTTTGTTGAGGAAAAGTTCCAGTTCATGTTCAGACATTGTCGTGAGACCAAGACTGCTGAATGCCTCTTTCATGCTCTTGTTCTCATTGTTTGACAGCCACGTAAATATGTCAGTCAGCGATTCTTTCATCAATTCTCCAGCGCTCACTGCCTTAAAGATGTCCCGAATCTGTTTCTCAGCAACTTTCTCAACTTGGACGCCAGTCCTTCTTAACGCCTTCAGGTTTTCAGTCAAAAAAGCCGCAACGGTCGTTGGCGACACATTGCTTTCCCTGACAATTATCTCAAACAATTCACCGTATTCCGAGTCCAAAATCTGTTCAGCCAGCTTGTGATTCAACTTGTACTCTTTCATTAAACGTTCAAGCTTGCACTCTGGAAGCTCAGGCAAATTTGAAACCAGTGTCTCCAGATAGTTTTCTGTTAACTGCGTTGGGGGAATGTCTGTTTCAGGATACATTCTTGCCGCGCCCGGTCTAGGTCTCATGTAACGTGATGATCCGTCTGGATTTGTTGCTCGGGTTTCTTTGGGCACGCCCGTCATTGCTTCATGAGCTCTCTCCACAACTGCTTTCAAAGCGTCCTTGGCGTTTTCTGGAGTGTCTGCAACAAATACTACTGTATCTTGTTCTCCCCAGTCTACGCTTTTCTTTAGCTCTTCGATTTCCTCCGCTGTTATTCCGTAAGCGGGCATTTCGTCAGTATGGAATATTCCGCCAACTCTTCCCCAGAAACGTGCTCTGTCAGCCATTTCAGTGCCGAGACGAAGATTTGGAACAAGTTCTCGCTTCAAGAACCCGCTGAATCCTGGGAGTTTCACAGCCAGAACCTGATGATTCCTGTCTATTGCTTTGCGGATAACCTTACATTTCGTCTCCTTAAACACGCGTGTGACATCAAAGAATTCTTCCTTCAATTCCTTTTCTTTCACCCCGCTTTTCACCATTTCTTCACGAATTTCAACAAGGTTCATTTGGCGTTGGGCTTCGTACTCTACGGCAGTTGAGAGCAATTCAAGTTCCTGCACACCTTTGATTTCTATCAGTGCACCCTTCGAAATTGACACGTTCAGGTCTTGGCGAATCGTACCCAACCCCCGCATGACTCTTCCCGAAGCTCTCAAGATTCTACCAATTGCAAACGCAACTTCTTCAGCTTCTTTCGGCGAGTTTATGACAGGCGCAGTCGCAACCTCTATCAACGGTATGCCTAACCTGTCTATGCGGTAACGCAAAACGTTGCCTTCTTCCTCACCTGTTTTTCTCGCCGCATCTTCCTCCAGACTCACATGCTCGATCGGGATAATTTTCTCGCCAAGTTGAATCTCGCCGTTCAAAGCCACCACACATGTTCTCTGAAAGCCTGTAGTGTTTGAGCCATCTATCACTGTCTTGCGCATCACGTGAATTTCGTCAACAGGTTCCGCTTTCATCATTAATGCCACTTTTAAAGCGATTTCAACTGCTTCCATGTTTAGCAGATGCGGCGGCTCTTCATCCATTTCGACAAGGCATGAAGTTGCTTTGTTTGCCTCATACGCGATCTTTACTCCTTTCTGAAATTCAAAGAAGGCTGCGGGATCTACTTGACCTAGTTCGCTTTGCGTCGGTCGAAGTCTGCGAAGAAATGTGATTTGCGGCTGTTCCTTGAAAAGCTCTGGCTTACAGCTGCAAAAAAGCTTAGTGGTGGTGTTCAGCTGTTGGTGGATTTCCAAACCAACCTTTAACCCAACTTCTCTATAATCTATGTCCAACCCGCATCACCATCGTGTTGACTGTTTGTTTCTGAAAGTGTTCGAGCAGAAAACTCTCCTGCGATGTTTGTTCTTAACAGAGCTTCTGCTTGCTTCACGTCTTGGGTTTGCCCAAAAATCCACATGAGCTTGACAACCGCCGTTTCTGCAAGCATGTCATCAAGTGGAATCACGCCTAAAGACAGCAGGTCACGACCTGAGTCATAAACATTCATGTTTACTCGTCCCCAAACACACTGGGAAGCCATAGCAACAACAACATCGTGTTCCACAGCATTTCGAATGACCCTTGCACAGTGTTCATCTACGTGACCCAAACCTGTTCCTTCAAGAACCAAGCCTCTGTAACCTATTTCCATGAACCACTCAATTAACGCAGGATTCATGCCTGGGTAAGACTTTATGAGAGCGACTTTTTCGCTGAATTCTGGTTTTAGCAGTGGTTTTCTAGAGGGGTCGCGTTTTGCATAGCCTTCTATCAGCATTATTGCCTCTTGGTCTCGTATTCTGGCAAATGGCGCTTCATTCACGGATTTGAACGCGTCTCTTCTGCTTGTGTGGCATTTCCGAACTTTCGTTCCTCTGTGGATTGCTATTGCTGTGTCTGAGGGTGTTTCATGCATTGCCACTACTACTTCTGCGAAGGGTGCTTTGGCTGCGGCTATGACTGCGCCTATGAGGTTTGTGGCGGCATCTGAGCTTGGGCGGTCTGCTGAACGTTGTGAGCCAACGATAACTACTGGGACTGGGAGGTTTTGCAGCGCGAAGCTCAAGGCTGCAGCAGTGTATCCCATAGTGTCTGTCCCATGTGCTATTACTACGCCGTCAACCTTTTCATCTATTTGTTTGAAAACTGCCTTGGCTATTTCACTCCAATGTCTCGGCGTTATGTTTTCGCTGAGAAGGCTGAAAAGTATTTGGGCATCTATGCGTGCAATGTTAGCAAGCTCTGGCACAACGCTGTACAGATCGCTTGCGGTGAGAGCAGGGCGAACGCCTCCTGTTCGGTAATCCACGCGGCTGGCTATTGTTCCACCTGTGCTAATTATTGCCACTTTCGGAAGCTTAGAGTCCTGTTTTGGAGGTGGAGGCGAAGTGAAAGTTGGCTTGGTTCCTACACCTGTTTTTTCTATCTTTGTGTTTGGCGTTATGCGTATGCCGATGTTGTATCCATTTCTCAGTTTGACAACCACGTGTTTATCGTCGCCGTATTCCGAGCGTGGAATCAGGGTTCCTTCGTAGACTTTCCCGTTGTTCGTTATGCGTATTTTATCTCCTATTTCTGCTTCCGCCTTCTTCATGGCTTTTAACGACTCGCCTCTATATCCTGGAAACTCTTCTTGGTCCATGGCTTCTAGTTCTCCAACATTTTTGACATGTAAACTCCGTCGTGTTGATAACCTAGCCGCATATAGTACTCTTTTGTACCTAGAGCACTTATAACTAAAAGCTTTTTCAGATTGTGCTCTTCTCTCGTGACGCGTTCTGCTTCAGCCAGCAAAATTCTTCCATATCCTCTATGCTGCCATGCGTTGGTCACCCTTTTGCCAACGGGCACCAACTGGCCATAAACGTGAAGTTCACGCACTATCGCCGATGGAACTTTCTTCACTTCTGATCTGTGCGCCTTTTCCGAAGGAATTCTCAGCCTCAAATAACCTATTAAAATGTTGTTTTCTCTGTCTTCTGCTGAAATGAAGGTTTCTGTTCCCTCCGACGCTTCATATTTCGCGGACAACGTCTCCACTTTTTCGAGGTCTGGCTTAATGCCTTCAGCCATGATTTTGTGTCCCACTTCTCTGCAACGGATACAGTTGCAGTGCATGTCGTGCTCTTTCATTTTTTGCTGCACAACTTGGCGGAGGTTACTTCTTCTCACTCCTGCAAGAATCAGCGGGGCAGGTATGTCACGTTGGACGCGCATTATACGTATCCATGGCGGAATTATCCTCTTCATTTCAACGATTAGGTTCGCTGCTTCCTCGTTCGTGTAGGGTTTATAGGATCCTTCTTGATACCATTTGAAGGTTTTCGTGTTTCTTAAGACCAGGCAAGGGTAAATCTTGATCATGTCAGGCTTGAAATCGGGGTGTGTGAAGATTTGTTTGAAGGCTTTCATGTCTCTTTTCATGCTTGAGCCAGGTAGCCCAGGCATTAAGTGATACACTATTTTCAGCCCAGCATCTTTCATTATACGCGTAGCCTCTACAACGTCTTTGACCGTGTGAGTTCTGCCGACCAGACGATAGATTTTGTCACTTGGATTTTGGACGCCTACTTCAACGCGGGTTACTCCCATGCTGAGCATTTGGTCCACGTGCGGCTCCTTTGCCCAGTCTGGTCTCGTTTCCACGGTTATGCCAACATTGCGGATTCTGCTTGTTTCAGCGTTCTTTTTTGCCTCTTCAAGACTTGCTGACTTCTTGTTTGTTATTGCGTCCAAGCAACGTTGGATGAAGCGTGTTTGATAGTCTTGGGGTGTTGCTGGAAAGGTTCCGCCCATAATGATTAGCTCTACCTTGTCAACGCTGTGTCCTATGTCTCGTAGTTGGCTGATGCGTTTCTTAACTTGCATGTAAGGGTCAAAACTGTTTTGCAGTCCACGCATTGCAGCAGGTTCAAAACCAGTGTAGCTTTGAGGTACGCCATATTGCGGTCCGCCAGGGCAGTAGGCACAGGGCTCTGGCTGTGGACAGGGATGGGGCTCTGTCATTACCGCTACCACCGTAACTCCTGAGATTGTGCGGGTGATTTTTCGCCGTAGAAATGGCAGGAGTTTACGTTTTTCTTCAGGTTTGAGCACGCTTATTAATTGCGAATTTGAAGGTATTTTCCCAAGCTGATGTTTGGCTGCGGTCTGCATTTTGATTTTGTTGAGACTGTTGCGAGTATTAGCGTGTCTACGCATCAGCGTTTCGACTATTTCTCTGAGCGCGTCATTCAAATCCAAATCTGAGCAGCCACCATGAAATAACAGTGAACGGACAGATAAACCCGTTTGGATTAGAACGTTTTTCGGCGGTAGGTTATTCTTCCGTCGACGAGAACTGCTTCCACGGCGACATTTTTGACTTTTTCAGTTGAAACCTTGTTTAGGTCGTTGGAGATGATAGTTAAATCGGCAAGTTTTCCAACGTCGATTGTTCCTCTGTTTTTCTCGTCGAATGAGACGTATGCTGCATTCACCGTATAGGTTTTAACGGCTTCTTCTATCGTGAGGTTTTCGTCTGTGAATTTTTTTCTGGTCACTGCTGCCCATATTCCCAGCAGCGGGTTTATTGGTTCAACGGGACAGTCTGATCCTGAGACGACGATTAGCTCTTCGTCTATGAGTGTCTTAAACGGATAAACATGTCGTACTCTGTCTTTGCCAACTCGGTTTTTGACCCAGAAGTCAGAAACGGCGAAATGCGGCTGCACAGAGGCTATTAGTTTCAACTGTTTCATGCGTCTAATCAGCTTCATGTTCAAAACTGAGCAATGTTCGATTCTGTGTCTGTGGTCCGTTTGCGGATGCTTCTTGAGAGCGTTTTCAAATGCTTTCAAGACATTGTCTATTGCTCGGTCACCGATAGCGTGAACAGCCAATTGCAGACCTTTTCCATGTGCTTTCAAAACAAGTCCGAGCAATGTTTTCTGCGAATAGAGCATTATGCCTTTTGTTTCAGGCTTGTCTGAATAAGGTTTTTCCAACGCTGCAGTGTGTGCGCCTAGGGAACCGTCAGCCAAGATTTTGATGAATCCGACTTTGAGTCTGCCATTCTCAGAATCTGCCAACAGTTTCAGATCAGCTATTTCGTCCAGCAGGTCTATTGGAATTCCCAAGTAGACTCTCAACGGAAGTCTGCCTTCACTGTTCAGTTTCTGCAAAGCCTTTACTTCTTCCGCAGAGTCCACCATCCAATGCACGCATGTGAGTCCTGTTTCTACGGCTTTTTTGCAGGCTAGAGCGCAGGTTTCTTCAAGCTCTTTAAGACTTGGTTTGGAGACATTCTTCCAGACAAGTTCCATGGCTTTTTCGCGCAGTATTCCGTTTGGTTCTCCAGATTTTTCGTCTAAATCAACTTTTCCGCCTTCTACTGATGTTTCTTTCTCTATATCTGCCAGCTGCAGCGCTTTGCTGTTGGCGACTCCCAAGTGTCCGCAGACACGAGTCAGAAACACCGGCTTGTCCGCAACTGCCTTGTCTAAATCCCAGCGGGTTGGATAGCGTTTTTCGGCAAGTTTCTCCTGATCCCATCTTCCTCCCAAAATCCATTCTTTCTCAGGGTTTTCATCGCCGTATTTCCGCACTTTCAGCTGCAATTCTCTTATTGACTTTGCATTCCGCAGCTCCAGCGTTTGCAGAAGATGTCCAAATCCCGTCATGTGCACGTGGCAATCAGTAAGTCCTGGAAGCACCGTTTTACCTTTCACGTCGACGATTTCGGTTTTCTCATTGATGTGTTCGCTGATTTTTTTGTTTGAGTCTACTGCAATTATTTTTTCGTTTAGAATAGCCACTGCTTCTGCTTTTGGATTTTCAGAATTTAGGGTGATGACGTTGGCGTTCAGAATTACAAGCGAGGCCTTTATCATGTATACTGTTTACGTTTACAAGAGGATAAAAACTTGTTTAGACCCAGTTTTGTCCAGGTTTCCTCTGCATCAATACTCTCTTTTCATAGTTCCGCCTGTTTCTGAACCTGGGGTTTGGGCTCCTTCTATGAACCGCCTGTATCTTAGGGGTTTGGGATCGGACTTTTCCAGCTTTGGAAAGTGAACCGTGAGTTGGCATTGAATCACCGTTTCTATGGAAAGAGTACAGTAACTCTTAAACCTTTTCACACACATTTCCTCATCTGGCGCGGGGGTCGCCGAGCATGGCCAAAGGCGTAGAGTCGCATTAAAGGCGACGCGGATGCTTCAGGAGCCTATCCTGCAGAGGTTCGTGGGTTCAAATCCCACCCCCCGCACCAGAAATTAGACTGATTTTGGAGTTATTTTGGCCTAAAAAGCCCAATTTGGGGCTTTATGAGTGGGGTCTAAGATTTCAGCACGTGTTTACCGGCAAAACCACACGTTGTTATGTTTAGGCAAGGCTTTCATTTGGCGAAACTCGCTAGCATTCATCCGTTGCCTAGACCCTCTTTACATTTCTCTATAATGTAAAGTAGTCAATCGTTCTTGTTCCCTTGGTAGATTTTCCTTTGGAGAGGAGGAAAATGAGGTACAAGTGAGCGCGCGCTACAGTGCCACGCTTTCTCGACAATTGCAGTAGGTTCCCTCACTGAATCGAGCAATAGTATGACCAAACCATTATGTCTGTTGAGTTTGCAGAAGAGCTCGCGCTTCAAATAGCATGGCAAGTACTTTAGCTATTTACACTAGCCGGAGCGGAATTCATGAGCCGTGTCAGTCACGAGAGCAGCTTGTCTACTAGCCTTCTCACAAGTGGTATGACTAGCAGGCTTGTTGGTAGCCCAACTAGAAATCCTATTGCCCAACCGCTCAAGAACCTATGAAGGAATCCAGGAGTCCAACCTGTCATTATGGTGTTCATAGCAAAGGTCATTGTGGTATCCATGCTCAATGTCATGAACAGAGCCGTCAGTACAGTAGAGTATCTGCGATTTACCTTCATAACGGGAACCGTCCTATCCAGAGGTAGAGCGTGTTTAAAGCCCCAGTATTTCTGATGCGTTTGTTCCCAGTATTTTCTCTTTGAAGCTTTGACCTACGGGCAATTTCCTTACGGCTTCTGCCGCTTCTTTCGGAGTCTGTCCTGCTGGATAATCACTCCCAAGCAGTATTTTATCTGGCACAGTCCTCTCCAGCAAACTCCATGGAACGATATCCACGTAGAACGGATTTAGCGGCCAAAAGGATATGTCAGCAAACACGTTGCTGTGATGGACCAGCATATTTATGGCGTCCATGTATTGCCAGCCACCTAGGTGAGCACATATTATCTTCAAGTCTGGAAAATCAAAAGCAACATCGTCAATCATTAATGGATGTACATGTTTTACTCTTAATCCCTTTAGAATCACAGACCCTGTGTGAATCAGAATTGGGATGCCCAGTTCTTCGGCTTTGCGGTAGCATGGGTAGAATGCTTTATCATTGATATCTAGTTCAAGTGCTGATGGGACAGCTTTGATACCTGAGAATCCAAGTTCCTCTACAGCGTATTGAATTTCATGGGCGGACTGCTCTCCATTGTTTGGATCGAAACCTGCGAAACCGATGAACCTACTTGGATACTCCTTTAACAATTTCGCAACATCTTCGTTCATCGGCCTCACAGGTATACCTTTTATGGCTGGGTTTACCAATACTATCTTGTCGATTCTTGCTTCATCCATTTGGTCGATGAACTCTGGCAAGGGTAACATGGCGTGGTTTCTTTGGTAGTAGTTGTGAGATGTCTGGCTTAATGCTACGGGCATTTGTTGAGGGGTTGCGACGATATCAAGTTTCTTAGTAGTCAGTTGAGGCGGCATACTTCCTTGCTGCGGTTCTATGAATTGTGGGTGAACATGAATATCAACAATCATGTTATATCACCTCCGTTTCTTGGTTCTCACTAGATCGATTCAATATTGACTTGAGGTCTTCGTCGGCTGTAGTGATTGGCATTATGCCGAAGTTGTCAACCAAAACCTTCAGTACGTTAGGCGTTATGAATGCAGGCAGACTCGGCCCAAGACGGATATTTCTTATGCCGAGATATAGCAGGGATAGCAGAATGGCTACGGCCTTTTGTTCATACCAAGAGAGAATCAAGGAAAGCGGTAATTCATTCACTCCAACCTTGAACGTTTCTGATAGTGCTTGAGCTATCCTGACGGCTGAGTACGCATCATTGCATTGCCCTATGTCCAAGAGTCTCGGTATGCCATCGATTTCGCCCAGGTTCTTGTCGAAGAATCTAAACTTGCCGCACGCCAAAGTGAGCACAAGAGCATCTTTTGGAGCTTTTTCAACGAACTCCGAGTAGTAGCTTCGTCCCAGTTTTGCTCCGTCGCAGCCGCCTACCAAGAAGAAATGTCGAATGTGACTCTTCTTGACTGCGTCTATGACTTGGCCAGCAACTGACATTATGGAGTTTCGAGCAAACCCAACAGTCACGTATTTGCCTTCCCTATCTTCTGTAAACCCGGGCATCTCCAATGCTTTCTCTATTACAGAAGAAAAGTCATTGTTGTCGACATGAGTCACTCCAGGCCATCCAACTGGTCCGGACGTGAAGATATTTGGCCTATACAGATCTAGGGGCCGTTGAATGCAGTTTGTAGTCATCAGTATGGCGCCTGGGAAAGCGGCGAACTCTCTCTGTTGGTTTTGCCATGCCGTTCCGTAGTGACCATGGAAATGCGCATATTTCTTTAAACCTGGATAACCATGTGCAGGAAGCATCTCTCCGTGACTGTAGACGTTGATGCCTTTTCCTTCGGTCTGCCTGAGTATCTGTTCCAGATCCTTCAAGTCATGGCCAGACACGAGAATTGCTTTGCCTTTTCTCTCACCAAGCGGAACCTTTGTCGGCACAGGGTGCCCATAAGTTTCGGTGTTTCCGGCGTCGAGCAACTCCATTGCGCGTAGATTATTCTTTCCACATTCCAGAACTAGACCGACAAGCCTCTCTGATGACAAACTGAGGTCTCTTGTTGAAGCCAAAGCTTTGTAGACGAAGTCAAAGACCGCACCGTCTTTCTTTCCTAAAATCATAGCGTGGTAGGCGTAAGCCGAGAGACCTTTGACTCCGAACGTCAGAATTTGGTGAAGTGATTGAATGTCAGGGTCATCGCTGATGTCAGCTTTCAATCCCACTTTTTCTCCTTGAGCTATCATCTGGTCTA
>JADDYB010000726.1_pt1 | contig 10508 bp, 18 predicted proteins | sample 8641941 | NCBI WGS metagenome assembly JADDYB01 (sample SAMN16275377, study PRJNA637457) | freshwater sediment metagenome | isolation source: Lake Kineret sediment | place: Israel: Lake Kineret | collected 2013 | reverse complement strand
CCTATGTTCCTCCTTACGGAGAACTGGATGTGTGTGAAGTACTGTTCAAGGATACCATATGCCATCACATGGTTCTCCCTGTCCTTGCTTCTGACCATCCCAATCAACCGTTCAGTTGTCTGGGGATCTAGATTCATTAGATTTTTCTTTTGCAGTATTCTGCCATAAGTAGAGCGTCCACCACCCCATCATGTGGAGTGGTGGCTCTACCCAAGGTCAGTTTGTAATCAGGGAACAGACGATTGGCTGCTATAAGCGCCATTGCCTTGGTATCCCTCGATGATTTACCTTTTTTGGTAATCTCGTCTACACCTTGAAACATTTCCTTTTGCCATTGTTTAGCAGGTACCTTGGTATAAGGCAATCGAAGCGCTATACATGCCATCTCAAGCGCACCCGCTTGATGACCCATGGAAAACGCAGTCGACTTGCCCGTACCAAAAATGACACCTAATTTCTCAAATATCACATGGCAATCGGTTCCTTCGTAACGTCGGAGTATCATATACAATTGATGGTAATCAAGTTGGTCTCCTATAACAGGCATGACAATGGGATCAAGGGCGTTTTGAACAGCCTTTTGCCCTGGTAAGACGACAATAGCGCCTTTCTTACCTATGTCTATACCGATGTTGAACTTTCTTGACACCTTCTACATGTATGGATACACTCCGTAAGCAAAGGTACTAATTCGTTTTTTACAAAATCCTTACCGTGTTTTTGCACGGAATCGGATACATCCTTCTCAAGATCCAAGGTAAAACCGTTGATACCGTATTTTTCAGCATAACGATCCACGGCTTTCTTGCCAGCATCGTCATTGTCAAAAAGGGTTATGACGGTTTCGTACTTTGATATAAGGTCCCACATTACAGATTCTGGTATTATCGTATTCTCCGAATCCGGGGCAACGCATTCTATGGTCTTGAAACCCAGTTGTTGGAAACACATAAGGTCTTTTAACGAACTGAGTACCACAAGATTCGGTTTCTGATAAGTCAGTTGTTCCGAACCTTGTATGTAAGATTTTACTTTCATGAACTTCTTGGATTGGCTTTTAGGTTGATAAATTTTGTAAAGCAATCCGTCCTTCCTAAGGTATCCGTATAAATACAATCCTGAAACCTTAAAGTCCTTTTCACCATTGGTCATGGTATAATTCTCAAGTGGAAGTACGTTGTATTTCTCAAGCATACGACTGCTTATACCATAGGAAGTCCAGTATTTGGCATCCAAGTTTGTCCATTTTCTGCCGTTATAATCAACGACTTTGTACTTCAGGATTTCTTTGTGTTCGCAAATGGAATAGCTCGAACCTTTGATGTAACTTTTGTAATCATTAATGACTTTGAATACCGCTTTTGAATAATCGATATTGTAAAGTTGTTTCACCAAGTCGATTGCATTACCTCCATTTCCACTGCTGAAGTCCTTGTATACGTATTTCCTGTTCTTATTTATGTACAGGTACATGCTCGGTGTCCTTTCCTTTGGATTGAACACCGAGGTCATGCGTACTTCCCTGCCATCAAGTTTGTCAGGTATCCGAAGATAGTATTCGAATATCCAGTTATCAGGAACGTCTTCTATGGATGTTACTATGGAGGTCGTTCTTATCACAACTCAAAATCCTTCATTGCAGGTTTCTTGCCTTTCTTGGCTGATGGTAATTCTGCAGGGGTATCCTGTACAGGATCGGTGTCTTCACCAAAACTCTCGACGGGTTTTGATTCCACTTTCTTAAGATGAAGACTTTCATCGTACTGTATAAGGTTACCGCTGTTAAGACCGTGTTTCTCATAAGGAACAGACTTCTTCACAAACCTAGGAAGATACAGGCTATGGTCGATATAACCATTCTTATTCATGTATTCCCTGGCTGCTATGCAGAAGTCCAACCACTTGTCCTTATAAGGAGCATCGATATTCATCTGGTCGATAAGGCTTTCAATGGTAGCATGTTTCTCATCCTGGCTGTCCAACCATGCAATAGAATCAGTAGCGATACATATCTGTTTTACTGCACGCAATATCTCGTCGTTCTTGTATATCATACCTTTTCTGGTCTCAGTATCGACATATGCATACTGGTGGTGACGTACACGGCTTGTTTTACCAAGTGCGCGACCTAACTCAGGTCTGTCCTTGTCAATGAAGAAGCCTTCAAAGTCACCTCCTACAGGTTGACCTTCCAGGTGCAACATCATGAATGAAGCACCTTCTTTCATTTCCAGGTCTTCCAGTGTTATGGCATTGATCTTGGCTGTCAGATTACCTGGCAGCAATGTCTTGGAGGAGCTTCCTCCTGTTTCTAAGTTGATGTTTTTTGTACTTAACATGGTTTTTGAATTTTATTAGTCTATGAATATTTTGTTCCAATGTGTTTCTATGGTTTCATCTACCATTTCTGATATCTCTACCTCTTTGTTACGGAGATGTTCAGGTCTTGCACCGCAAGATACTTCGTCAGTTGTCTTGAATGAAAGGATGTTCTTGTTGCCTTTGCGGTACAGGTAACCCACCGCATCAGACTGTGAGGTTGTAATGCGTTTCAACTTACCTGTAAGATCAAGATCTAATGCAGTGAAATCAGCACCGCCTTTTTCCAACAGTACGTCTTTGATGTGACCTATGAGAATAATACGCGGTGCCAAAGTCTTTACATATTCTATGACACGTGTAAAAGCATCCCTCAAATAAGGATAACCTGCGCCGTTAGGCATATTCAGTATAGTACCGTATATGGCCTTGCCGCTGTCACTGGTAAGTTTACCGCTGGCGTCTTTTTTAAACCAGTTCTTACCCATGCTGGTCTTGGAATAAATAATTTCTGCATAAGGTACGCACATCTCTTCCAAGGCAGTGATGGTGTCAAGGGCGATGTACTTGTACGGGTAATCCTCTTTCTTGATCTGTTCGCCGATTGCTTTGATCTCTTCTACAGAAGACGCCTGTATCTTCATGGCTTCCACATAATCGGAACCTTTCTCAAGATCGATTATAAGGCAGTCATCCAATTGTGCAAGAAGACTTGTCTTACCAACTTTGGGTTTACTGAAGATGATCAGGTTCTTAGGACTTTTGTGCGAGGCAGTCGACCTTTTCTTTGGAAGTGTTACTTCTGACATGATTCTTTAATTAGTTTGTTCAACCATTCTTTCCGTGATACAGGCGCTTTGAGCAGAATGGCGGCCCAATCGCGCAAGGTAATGTTGTCTGCAGGACAATCCTCGTCGGGATTTATGATGTCGAAATCAAGTTCAAGACTTGCTTGAGGATTTACTTTAGGTTCCTCATGATGTGTAACAATAGGATTGGATACAGGGGAAGCATCACCAGTTACAAGACGGAAATGTTCCAAAGGCACTACATACATGTCTATTCCAGAGTCAGTCTGTTCCTTTACAAACTGCTCATCATAATTAGGATTGAACTTATACATGTATAGCTTACGCTCTTCGGACGGTCTGTAATCCCATGTGACAAATTCCACATAAAGAGGAACATCAGATCCGATTTCACTGTAAAAGAATTTGCTTTTGTCAGCAGGATAACCATACAGCATCTTAGCCGTAAACTTCGCACGCGGTTCACCCACGGATTCGAAGTAAGGCTGATGATACTCACGTAGTTCCGCTACCCTTTTCTTACGCTCGTCTGGCGAAAGGGATTTTCTTTGCGATGTTGTTTTCATCATTGTCATATTTTAATTTTTCTGTCTTTCTTAGGTGGTGGTGCGATTTCAATGATACGCATCTTATCGTATTCCGCTCTAAAGAAACTTATCCTTGTATCCCCGTTACGACACTTCAAAAAGTGCATGGCGAGAATCCTGTCATCATCAATGATGTACCGTTCAGGACCGTATTCGCTTATCTTTTTCTGACCAGGTCTGTTCAGACCGACAAGCGTATCTGCATGTTGGAGCAAAGCATCCGCTCCGAATATGTCCGATTCTAGGATGTAGTTTCCGTATTTACCGTTCTCATTCCTTTCAGGGCTGTCAACATTACGGTTGAGCTGGCTTAAAATTATGAAACAAATCGGATATTTCCTCTTCAAATCGGTGACAACCTCGCCAAAATTATACAACATATCGTATTTGTCCTTTTCCTCCTTGCCTTTCTTAAGTAGAAGACTATGGTCAAGTGTCACGATGGTGTTCATATACTCAAGTTCGCCGTCATTGTTTTTTGCATGCGCTCTCATGTACTCGCTGATAACCATTCTGAACTCAGTGACGGTACAAGGTTCGTCCACTATGTCTATGGGATATTTTATACGTTTCCTTGCATAGTCGGCACATACATAAAGGTCGGTGTCAGTGATCCTTTCACCTGCACTGCATATGTACTTGTAAGGTTTGCCAAGAACGCTTGAGAACTCACGCATTGCTGATACCTTGTTGACCATCTCGAACTGAAACTCCAGTATCCTGAATGGAAACCTTGCGGAATCGTATTCATCCACAGAGCAATTCAGCTTCACACCTTCGCGTATGATCTGGTCTTTGATAAGTGTCTTACCTGTACCGGGTCTGCCACCGATGACCGTCATGGAACCCCATTCCAGGCCGTCGGTTGTGGCATCGTTCATCCTTTGCCACGGCGTCTTAAAGGAACGTATTATACCTTCCTGTCTGCCTTTCATGTAATACAAGGCTTCCTGGAAACCATCCTTTTGGGTTTTCCATGTTATCTTCTTGGCCATATCAGACTACTTTGTCGGTGAATATCGATTCAGGATTAACATAACCACCAAGATCAAGCAGGCTACAGTAATTGGCAAGCTCTGACTGTACGGACTTGTCGCTGTCGGACTTGCGTATGAAATATTCGCTGGTCCTCATGAATTTGTAACCCTTAGCCTCATACTCCTCGACATACATCTGTGTGGCTTTGAGTACCATGTCCCATGAATAAGAGTAATTGGCAAAGAACCATTTGAATTTGGTCTCTATGTTCCTCTTGTCAGACCTTGCGGGTTTACCGCTTGGTAGTTTTATCCTTGGCCATAGCTCAAGATACATAAGTATCATGTCCGTTTCCACCACAGGCTTTTTTGATGCGGGTTTCACATCATCCTTCTGCACATCATTGAGAACATCCATACCCAAAGGCGTTATCATAAGAGTGGTCTTATCGATCATTCCGGATTTCTTCAAAGGTCTTGTCTCGACATGCAGGTTTACATTTACAGGTTCCACACCCTTTGATATGCAGTACAATACATACAGCTGGTTGGGTGTCATACCGTAATTAACGATCTTCTTGAATATCTTCTCCATAGTTTACATATATATCATCATTGTCTTCCACCGAATATTTGGTCATGTCTTTGTATTGCTGTACGGCTGTGACTATATCATTAAAGACTTGTGTTGCATAAGGATCCTTGTTGTTGATCCTGTTAGTCATCACTTTGGCTGAATAAATCACTGTTGCGTGATTGTATCCAAGATGTCTTCCTACGTCTGATACTGAAAACCCCAGGTCTTTTGCAATTTTAAAGAAACACTGGCGATGTTCCGCAATTATCTTAAATCTTTTTTTGGCATGTATACCATTCACTTCAGGATAAGCCAATTTGGAATTCAAGACTTGACTGCATATAGTAGACAGTTCGTCAAGCTTTATCTTACCTTGGAAAGGCAGATCCAGGTTGTAATGTACAATGGGTTGCGCGCCGAACTTGACCCTGAAATAACGCTTGAATCGTTCAGTTTCTGCTGCAGCCTCCTTTTTTAGATCGTCATAACTAGTTGACATACAATTGTTTTAACGTTAAACTTGACTTTGTGGTCCAAAACGGATAACTTTGGACTTGTTGTTATAAATAGGCCATGAAGTATACATACATAAAGAATGTAGGTATTGTCGTAATAACCCTTGTATTCATGTACTTGGGATACATACTGAATGATGCCAACAAGGGTATGGACAAGGTGATGGATGACATCACCAAGCTTCAGGAACGTAACAAGGCTATGGAAGACAGTATCAAAGTTCTTAATGCTGTAAACCAGACATATGTCATGGAAATATCACAGCATAAGTCAAACCTTGACTCTGTTACCAAAGTTAAGAACAAAGTAATCGTCAAATACCGTGATCAGAAAAATTTTGTTAATGATGCTGATATCCACCAGTTGGACAGTGTCATCCGCTCAAACACTACAATTGGATTCTGAAACGGTTCATTGCTATGACCGTGAAGACATGCGTGCTATCGCTCTTAGGGTGATAGAAGCAACCGAATGTGACACAATCATAGATTTTATGAGCTTGGAAATCTCGTACAGGGATTCCATACTTGATGCGACCAACAAGTTAAATCGTAACCTAAAAAGTGAATTGGAACTTACCAATACACGTCTTGAAGATACGGAACAGCTAGCACAGAATTACCAAGAAGAGCTTGGTACTGAAGTCAAAAAACACAAGGGTACCAAACGCAAATGGTACATATCATTGGCAGCAGCGGTCGTGATAATGACGCTGATCACCAAATGATCTTTTCCCCATTGTTTTTCATAAGTATCCTGTTAACTTCATTGAATACATCTTTTGAATCCCATCTTTCTGCATTGGTATGTGCAGCGGAGGCAGGATGTGACGCAAACAACTTGTAACAGTTATCAGGCATGCCTTCCGCCCATTGTCCAGCGGTCTTACCTAGAAAGACATATATCATTCCAGGATTATACCAGGACAGTATGTCGAACAGAAAAGACATGAAGGGACGCCACATTATCTGATGAACGCCAGGTTTACTTACAGTAGTAGTGAGCGCTGAATTGAGAAGCAAGACGCCTTGCTGTGACCATCTGGTCAAATCAGGATTGGTATCCATGACTTTATCCTGCTCGGAATATACAGTATGTTCTATTTCCTTGAACATGTAACGAAGGCTCGCTTCGGGTTTACCTCTTAGACTACAACTGAAAGCCATACCATCAGGTACACCAAGGTAAGGATAAGGATCCTGACCCATCATCACTACCTTGAGTTTGTCATAAGGACATTTCTCAAAAGCGCTGAACATGTACTTTACCTGAGGTACAAAACGTTTACCTTCCATGGCTTCAGACTCCAGTTTAAGGAGTATCTTGTCAAAGTCATCACTTAATATGAACGACTTGAGTTTGTCACCCCAACCCGAAGGTTTGAGTCTTTCGTATAGTTTTTCTTTTATTTCTTGTATATTTACACTCATAATTAATTAGTTATGGAAGAAAATAAAACGGATAACAATCAGAAATACGATAAATACAAGTTTATGAAGCTTGATACTATTGTTGAAGTACCTATAGCAATAAGTTTCATAAATCAGATGTATGGACTCATAAATTATCTTGTTGAGCAATACGGCAGGGATAAATTCATTCAATACGCCAAAAGACATATTGATGATAAAGAACCTCCTAAAAACGAATTAGAAATGTACATATCATGTCTTTCATTATTAGTAGCAACCTTTGAAAGTTTGGCTGACCAAAAAGGACTTGTAAAAGAAGTTGCAGCATCTGAACTGGAAAAACTTACAGATGAACAAAAAAAAGAACTGCTTAACGGAAATTAATACCTACGGTATCACCTATCTGTACTATTGTCTCTATAACCAATCCTAACTCTTCCTTACTGCATTTACTAAAGGATTTGCAAACCAGGAACTTTTCTCCGTTTATTTCTTTGGCAACACACAATCCTGACATCTTCTTAACTTCGAACTTAAGGTCTTCGAAGTTGTCACCTGTATCAATTGCCACTTGCCTTATACAGGCGTGAATCTTGGCAAGCTGTGCTAGCGTACCATCATCCTTATTTGCATCATAAAACGCGTCTACTATCTGACCCGGTTCAAGACTGTTGAGAAAACCGTCATGTTTAACTGAATCAAGCGGGTATAATCGTTTGTAGGGATTACCCCATTCATCCCTGGAATCAAGGACTTTATACTGTATGTGCAGTATGTTCTGTTTCATAGTTCCATCAATTCTAATTCTTCTTCTTTTTTAACAGGAGCAGTCTTCTCCTTAACTTCTTGGGCAAACTGTAAAAGAGGAATTCCAAACCTCCAAGCACCAAATCTAGTGTAAGGGAAACAAGGGGTAAGATCAATTTCCTCAAGTTCATATCCGATTGCGTTACCTTGCATGTTCATGCGTTCTACTTTGATAACCGTGTACTCTTCTCCTTTGACAACCCAACGTGAAGTAGGTATGTCATTGGGGCGATCTTCATCGTGTATGCATATGACTGTAAAAGGTATTTTCATCCGTAAGGCTCAAAATCATCATCATCATCAGGCTTCATAAGCCACTGATCAAAGAACCATGCACCTATCGCAAGAAGTGCAACCATTGCAAGTAGACAAACAATTATTGAACTAACATCCATAATGACCTCCTGTTTCTTCTTGAGATTCTACATAACCGGGATTCCACTCAGGATCAGTACTATGTCCAGGTAGAAAGTGTCCTTTTTCATTGGATTCTTGACGAAGATTTTTGTGGTAATCTTCTTCTTTACCCAATAGATTCTTTGTAATAGGTTCACCCATGGGTACATGTTCTTCGTTGCAGCGGTATATGTTCACGGTAAAATCGTTTTCACCATACTGCTGTGTAATGAACATAAGACGGTATTCCGCACCGTCATTATTTATTTTCAAACTTGTAGCTGGCATTGAATAGGTTTTTTGCTAAAATAATGGTTATTTCCACATGATCTTATCAGAGTCAAAATCTTCTAATGCTTTACGTATCCATATCTCATCCACGGTACTCCTGTAGTACAATATGTGTATGGTACTGCAGTCATCTGGATTAAGACGGAGCATACGACCTATGCGCTGGCTGGCTTTACGTTCGTTACCATAAGCATGCAGTATTATGCCATGTTTGAGATCGGGTATATTCACACCCTCGTTCAATTGGAGTACCGCACTTAATTTGGTTATCTCACCTTTTTTAAACTTTTCAAGGTTAGATTCAGAGTTTACATTTGAACTATGGTAACTATGAGAGCACAACTTATCAGCTTGTACATGGGTATTGGCAAATACAAGACACTTTTCAGTTATCGAAGACAAAAGACTGGCGGCATGACGTTCTTTGCTTGGGAAACCCATAAGGGATTTCATACGCATGATACGGGTAATGTGCGCCTCTTTCTGATTACGGGCGGTTTCCAATCTGTCGGTCCAATATGAATAACTGGCCTCTTCGGATGTAAACCATACTTTTCCGTTCTTCTCAACCTTCAGGTTTTTGGTAGTGTCCAAGGGTACGTTATACAGGATTATCCTGTAATCGTTGAGTATTTTGTCATCAACTGCGCTGTCAACCACGTACTTGTATACCAATGGACAGAAACGGTTCATCATCTCACCCTTCTCACTATTAGAGTATTTGGGAGGGGTACCTGTCAAACCTAGTATCTTACCCTTGTACTGACTCAACCATGGTTCATGCGTATACAACAAGCTATGACATTCGTCAAGATAAACCACATCGTAATCATGCATCTTCTTGGGAAGGCTGATATACGTGGTGAATTCAATGTTGTCAAGCAGATAGTCTAGATTGAATTTCTTCGCATCTTCTTTCCATGAAGTAAAGATGCTCTTTTTGGGAGCCACAACCAGGAACTTGGAGATGTCGGTATAATTCAACGCCATATGTCGGAGACCTATGAGTGTCTTACCGACACCCATAGATACTCCTACACTTGAACGTTCCCTGTTTCCAACGGCTTTCAAAGCCAGGTCTTGTATGTCGTCTTTGCTTTTCACCAACCTCCGTTTTCTATTGTTTTAGACGTGTTACCTTCTATGATTGCTTTTTCAATTTTGTCAATTGTTTCAAGCGTTTTCATGTGTGATCTGTAGAAAGCTTTGGTCATAACCGTTTTCTGTCCGCCTCCGTTGTAAATAGGATACTGTTTGTTTACAGGAACATTTATTACACTTGGAGGACCACTTCCACCTGTCAAGGTTTTCTCATAGTCAATAAGCGTAATAACAATTCTTGCCTTCTCATCCCTTACATCAACACGTACAACATGTGAACAATCAACATAAGTGGTTATAAGACCGATTCCGACATGAACATCATTGTACCATCCTTTTGCAACAAGAAGTCCTGACTCCTTGTCTTGAGTCTGAATTACTGACTTGCCATCCACATAATTGTACACGAAATAAGATTGTGCCCGATTAAAGATATCCTGTTTAGTAACACCAGGTGCGTCAACCACCTTTGTATATGTAACATTTCCATTGTCATCAAGGGTGTACTTATCCTTGATTTCAGCCATCATTTCAGCCGCTGTCTGCGCATTGCACAGGGTCAACGATAATACCGCTGCTGCGGTAATAAACAGTTTTTTCATTGTTTTGATTTTAAGGATTATTCTTCGATTTCAAGACCCCAGGTCTCACTGTATTCAGCAAGTTTTTTACCAGTCATATCGTCTATGATATTGCAATAGTAAGTAGTGCTATTG
>JADDYB010000725.1_pt1 | contig 10512 bp, 17 predicted proteins | sample 8641941 | NCBI WGS metagenome assembly JADDYB01 (sample SAMN16275377, study PRJNA637457) | freshwater sediment metagenome | isolation source: Lake Kineret sediment | place: Israel: Lake Kineret | collected 2013 | reverse complement strand
AATTTGCCCAAGGGATATCTGATGGCTTACAAAGCGGACCAATTCCGACAACTCATCTAAACCCATTTTATTCGTTGGACCTCCCCACCCTTCATCGATAAGCCTTGATCGGAGAGACTTGGTGGCAGCCCTCAATGCCTGAACGTAAAGTTGCTTGGGGGCGTCATGTTGCTGAAAGTCTTGCTTTATTGGGTTATGAAAAGATAGGCGACATGCAGACTGCGGGCGAAATAACGCCGGAAGAATACTTCGCGGCGAGAGAGATATTAGACAAGCAGAGAATAAATGGAGGTACTCAAAAAACGCATGATGAAATAAGAGACGACACTATTACATCTTTGTCAATAGGAAGAGAAGGTCCAGACTTGAGTAAGTATCCCGAGGATGTGCGTGACACTATTTACAAGATTTGCACATTATGGAATTTGTCTCCCCCATCGGGCTTACGATCTGGCAAAAGAAGTACGTTGTTTGGCTATTGGATAACATCGACACGCGAGCTTATAGAGGCTTGTGGAAATTTGAGAGCACGTGATGTGCTTGTTGAAGTCAGGAAGGATTTTGAGCAGTACATGGATGCGCATAAGGGGGTCGCTCCATACACAGTCGGCGGTCCAGGCTCTCTTGTAAAAGTTGCCTCTGCAAAAGCAGGGATGATGCGCGAGGCAGAGAAAAGACCGAAACAGACTGAGCTAGAAATAGCAAGAGATGGGAGCTTCTACTTTTGAAAGGAGATAAGAAATATGGCTGAAACATCAGAAGAACGCAAGCATTGTAAGCTGGCGATCAAGATTTTGAAGTCGCACAGACAAAAATATTATGCGGCTGGTAATGCGGCATACCGTGAAGGATTACGGATACCATTTGCTGTCAGAGACGAAAAAGGCTATCGCGAATGCACGGAAGCTATCGAATATTTCGAGAATCAGTTATGCGTTTTAGAAGGCGAGAAAGAAGGTGCGAGATGAGCGAATTTATCTGTGAAGTGTTCGGCACTAAAGCTGAGCATAAAATGTATATGGTTGAGCACAGCAAAAAAGATGACTTTATTTGCGAAGTGTGCGGCGTGAATATTGACTACGCAAAGCACGGCACTCTGTGTCTGGAAGAGCTTGAGATAATTCCAAAGATAAACGATGACCATACTGTTACACAACGCTTTATAACAGTCCGAGCACAGGTGCTGTGCAATAAACACCATGTGCAACCGCGCAAATATTTTCTAGAAGATGATGACTGGAGTTTTGCCGCTCTGATGGTGATAGAGCGTCTGAAAAGGGAGCTTGAGGAGAAAGTAACTGATGCCTGAAAGAGATCGCGATCTTGATCTAAAGACAGCCGTTCATACTCCGTCTCAGTCTGCTTCGTATGCTGTGTCGGCTGTGCGCGCTGCCGCAAAAGCGCTCGCAGAAGATACTGGTATAGGTTTGCCCATTGCAGAAATTCGAGACTACGTTCCTCCTGTGATGCCTGGACAAATTGCAGCCATCATTGGTCAGACAAGCAACTACAAAAGCGGTTTTATGCACTTCATCGAGCATGAAGCCGCTACTCGCTTATCAAAGAAAGGACACAAAAATCACATTCTCATTCATGTCTCGGTTGAAGAAACAATTGAAGATCAGGCTTATGTCGCTCTCTCGCGCGAGATGAACGTAGATGCAGGAGAGATAGCGCGCGGCGCTATTCAGGACTGGAGCCTGCTTGAGCAGGCTGCTATTCGAATAGGAGATATTCCGATATATCGAATAGGCGAAAGTCTCGCACGAGCTGACGATATGCCAATGCTGTATCTTAGCAACATGATGCGCGCAATAGACTTTTTGGTCAATGGCGACGTGCTTGACTGGAAGGTTATTGTTGCAGGAATATTCTTTGATTATTTGCAGGCGTTCCCAATAGACCCTGAGATTCGTCAGGCAAATCGAGATCAGCAAAGACGCTTGCAAGTAAGATCAGATGTGTATAGATTGAGACAGGCTGCGCGCAAGTATGCCTGTCCTGTATTTGTGAACGTTCAAGCAAAACAGCATCTTGATGGCGCTCGTGCGCCTGTGATGCTTCCTGGCGTGTACGATGGAGAAGAGACGAGCAGTATCGCTCAAAGGTTTGATCGCATATTTTCAATATGGATGCCGAAAACAACCTTTCCTGTGGGCGAATCGTTTGAGTACCGCTCTCGTCAATTTATCGTTCGCGAGAACAGTCTGTGGATTAAAGTTGCAAAACAGCGCGGTAGACTTCCAGCAGGGAGAGTGTGGCCCTGTGTTATCGACTTTAATTCTAACGTCATCGCACCAGAAGCTCAGGGAATAGATCGCGGCACAGAATATCCTAATGGGAGATTCGGATATGAATAACAGAAAATACCCATCTCTGCACTATCGAGTAAAGATAGTGCGCAAAACGCCTGAAGTTGTCATGAAAAGTGGAAGAGTGCGCGACAGTCACGCTTTCTGGAAAGATTTTCCAGTTGCATATCTCAAAGAGAAGAACCTTACAGTTGGCGATGCTGTAAGAGAATATATGCAGGGAAGATTTCCGAACGTCGAGTACTTTATAAGATATACAGTTTTATGCGAGTAAGGAGAATTTCAATGTCAGATACAAAGATAAGAATTGCAAATATGTCGCTTGGTGCGCTTATATTCGATCCAAGAATACGCAATGGAAAGATATTTGCGCCATATCCCATGATAGTTGTAGAGCTGTCTCATTCCGATATAAACAACTACTTTCGTCCAATCTACGAGTGCAACGATGAAATTAATATGCGCTTATGGACTCGTCATATAACTGACGAGGAGCGCAGGAGAGAATAATATGGCAACTGCACATGCAATAATTGCCAAAATCAGACGGCTGTGCGAGTCTGAGCCGACACAAGAGCCCATGTCGAAAGGCTTAAAGGGCGCTATAGTGAGCTACTTAAATAAATTCTTTCTGACGGATATCGCGCGCAAGGAAGCTCTCTGGTATATCTTTGACGCGACAAAGGAAGATGTGAGTAAACGCGTTAGCACAAAGAGCACACACGATCTAACGGAAGCTCAGTGGAACGCACTGCGTTTATGGATTGATATGTTCAAGGACGAGGAAGATAATGAGTGGCACGCGTCCTCAACATTTATTGAGGATACTCACATTCTGACAAACGCTTTTGAGGAAAAGAAAATAGACCTTCTTCGCAATGGTCTGCTATCCCCTGAAAATTTCATAGGTTCAGAATCGAAGTCGCTTGTCGAAGAAGCTGTTCAAATGGGAGGCGTTGTTGTTAGTGCTTGGTCAGAGGGAATGTCTGAAGTTGCAAAAGTAAGCGACGGGCATAGATCGCTCGGATTTCGAAGGAGAAAGTCTAATGCCTAGACGAAAAGCGTATTCAAAATGTAAGCTGTGGTACTGCGATAACACGGATGTTGCCGCTGAAGGTCTGTGCGTGAAGCACTATACCAGAATGTTGCGTCACGGCAATGTATATGGGCGTGACTCCGACACGCAGAAAGTGATAATAACGCTGACGCGTCTTAGGGAGTTGTACGACATACTGCTCAAGACGTATTTTGAGCAGCTTGACGGCACTGGTGATTGGACAGAATATGCGAACATTACCTGCCCTCACTGTGCAGGTAAATTCGTCGCCAAAAGATTTATGCACGAAGAGCATTGTCCGTACACTCAACTCGTAAAGATTATGGAGATTTTCTAATGTCAACAAGCAGAATAGAAGAGACATTGGCAAAGCAGTTGACAGACGCTGGTATATCATTCGTGCGTGAGCATCAGTTTCTCAGCACGAGAAGGTTCAGGTTCGACTTCGCCCTTCTGAAAGAGCGGATAGCGATAGAGTGCGAGGGCGGTTTATACGGCAAGCCCGTAATATGCCCAACATGCAAACACGCTGTTCGAAGAAAAGCGAAAAATGGGAAGTATTTTGTTGTGACTGAAGGTGGACGACACACTAGCGCAGCCGGATATCGTGCTGACACCATAAAATATAATCTTGCTGTGCTGAACGGATGGAGCGTACTTCGTTTTACAAACGAGGACGTGAAGAGCGGTGAGGCGCTGAAATTTATACGCGCCTTTTTGAATATAGAATAAAGGAGACAATCAAATGAAGATCAAAGATGTACTTGAGGAACTTGATGATAAGCGAGCTGTGGCTATCTATCAATACATGGTTGAATACGCAAGACAGAATGCGGCTGTTGCACCAACTGTTAGAGAGATAGCCTTGCACTTCAAAAGAACACCAAACCTGATTTTTCGCAAGATGCAGAAGCTGATGAAAGCAGGGTTGATTTATCATCCTAGAGGTCACTATTCTGCTTTCGCTCTGACTGGTGCATCGCTTGACATCGGCGACAACACGGAAGTGATAAACAATGAACAAAACTAACACACCCTTTATACCAGGCGCTGTGTGGCCTCAACCTAAAGATTACGGCGCAAATCTTTATGCTCTTGCGGGAATGTCCGAGAATCAAGGCATAGATGTCAGTCGTTACACTGTGCCAACCACTCAGATCATAGAGGAGAACGATCAAAATCTTCTCATCATGGTCAGAGACAGTATGCGCAATGGCTGCTTCATTATTGGCGATGTTGCAAACAAGTATCTTGTTGGGACAATATCGAAGCGCGCTGGCGTGTCAAGCGACAATATCTTTGACGCTATCGGTAAGCTGTGTGGAAAAAGCGCCCGCACCGTGCGCTACTACTCAAGAGCTGCCGCTTTTTACAGCACAGAGGATAGAATCAAGTACGAGTCCTTACCATTCTCTTTCTTCGCCTACGCTATGGAGTATAACGACAGATACCAGGAAGTGCTTGATGTCGCTATGCTTAATCCGCAATATTCTCTTGGCTATGTGAAAAAGTTGATGACAGATGCCAATAGACTCGGAAAATTTTCTGAAACTAAATCAGGAAATTTAGATGTGCAGGAGCCCTACAGCGAGAGCGAGGAAGACGAGGAAGAGATGCTTGACTCACCCGTAGAAGACAAAAAAATAATGCCTCGTTCAGAAGCGCCAGCTTCCAAGCGAGGCATTATTTTACTATGTACATTGGTTGGCGACTTACTCGGGAGAGTTGAAGAGATGGCTGCTCAAATGGACGATGAGGTACTGAAAGCCGAGCTTATTCAGTCGATACGTTCCGTGAAGAATGTGGCATCCAGAATAACACAAAAGTATGTTTATGGTATATAATACGGTGAGCGACAGAGACAGATCGCCGATTTCTCTCCTTTTTTGATGCAACAGTCCTTTCCCCTCCCTGACACGGACTGTTGCAGAAAACAAAAAGCCCCCGCTTTGATCAAAGCGGGGGCTTTTTCTATTCGCTTACTCGGTTCTAAAACTTCTTACGGCGAAACATCCCTCTCGCTGGCAGTGCCAATGTTCCCACCCCCCATTGAATGTTGCCACATGAAGTGTGTCTCTGCCACAAGTTTCGCAGTACATCTGCCTAGACAGTCTGCTGTCTCCGACTCGGGCTGTCCTGCACATCTCCGCAAACTGCACGGCGGGGTCAACTTCCTCCCTGTCGTCTGCATCTTCCCAAGTATTATCGTTCATCTCTTATCTCCTGTTGAATGTATAAACGTAACCGAGAATCTACATGTACCCTTCGTGGTCATAGACGGGGCGCAGTAGCCATAGGGCAATCGGCGGACTTACTCTTACAGCGCGCGTACCGCCATTCTCGTACCAGCATCTGTCGATGTTGTCCCAAGTGGTTTCTCCTGACTCGAAGCCAAAGAACGTACTTGCATAAGATGCTCCGTACTTCTCTGCATCATGTCCAGTACCGAAGAAGTATACGTAGACGGTATACTCGTTCTCGCCGTCTCTTACTTCCAGTGGTATCTTCCACATCGTATCTTTCATAAGTTGTGCCATGTTTGTCTCCTTTTTTGTGTTCGTTGGGGCAGGCTGTATATACAGCCTGCCCCCAAGTGTTGATATTCTATGCCATTTTTAGCCTGTTGGCTATCTGGTCAAGAACGATTGATATTGCTTGTAGGAACATATCTATCGTTATATCGGCATCATAACCGAGATCATCTTTCACGGTCATATTTGTCATGTCGCTGACCTCGTTCAGATATCCCATCTGACGCTGATATTGACCTTCGTTATCCAGCATCATTGCCAGAATGTGAAGCTCGCTGGACAGCTCGTCGATTAGGTCGTAACGTCTGCGGCGCATTCTATAATCATCTCCCTTCCTGGTCGTTCTTTAGCAGATCGACCAGATGGGTATGAACACTTTGAGCAGTCGCAGGGCCACCGATAGTAATACGCATCCTGCCATCGCCAGTTACAATCTGAAAATATCGTTTCTTCACGATTTACCAGATGATCCTCGCTTTCCTTGTAGTAATACATACCGTCATGATTCGAGTATACATCTGGTATGTTAAAACTCGTATGAGCGCATCGAGATACCCACTTCTCGCCACTCATTATTTCCAGCGCCTCTTTTAGGTAAGCTATGAAAGCATCCTTATTTGGACCATAGTGATTGAACGTGAACATATGCTCTCTCGGAGAATATGCCGTATTATCACGGCGCAAGAGATACTTCTGATCGACCAGCGCCCAGCAACGCCCCCAACCGTATGCTCTGCGCTCGCCTTCTGACAGCATTTCCAGGTTGCCTTCGAACTTAAACAACCTAAACGCCAGTCCATAGTTCCACGCAATTACTGCTCTTGCATGGCGATATGAGCTGTGATGATAGCCTCCCCAATAGCAGACACTACCATCACCAAAGTCTCCAGCGCACCAGTCGAACTGGTCCGTCCAATCAAACCAGAGTCCTGATCGCCCAGAGCATAGGTGCTGTATAGAAGCACCTATGCTCTCGCTATTAAACGGCACATCTGGTCTGATCTTCTTTAGAGCCTTGGCAAGTCGCTTTGGAAGTTTCCCACTATACTCTTCCTTACCGTTCTCGACGAGCCAATCGACCCAAGTCGGATCATTCGACCGAGCTACAAGACGAGATGCTTCCAATGCCACTTCGTACTTGTCGTTTGCGTCTATCGCGCAATTCCTTCTCTGCAAGTACGAATAAACGGCATTCACCAGAGAATTTTGCACTATTGGTGTGTAGCCGTCAGGAAGTCTGATCGGTCTCCGCATTTCGATCTTTTCGATCATTTCTTTACCTCCTTATCTAGTCTACTTACCCGTTTCTCGGCATACTGCTTGCACAGTTCGCATATCTGCCCAATCGTGCCGAACACTCTCCGACAGATTTCGTTTCTTTTGTCCTCGAGATTGTAGTAGGTATCTTCTATCTCGATTCCACAGGCGACACAGTACATTGGTATCTCTTCTCTTTCAAACTCTACTATACAGGCTTCCACGCAAAGGTTGCAGATATCATCGGTGCGATGAAATCCATATACATCGCAGAGTTTATCCGAGACTTTGTGCCTCAGACTGTAATTCAGGGGGCTCCACGATCTTTCGCAGAACTCGCACTGAATTTCGGTCAATACTGTGACCTCGGCGCAAGTCTCACACACTGGCTCGTCCTCGGTCAGATCATAGTACTGCTGGCAAAAAATGTTGTTCTTCCCCTTCTTTCGTATTGGTTTCATACACACCGAACATTTCTCGCCAAGTTTGAGGCTATACACCAACTCGTTATTTTCCACCATACTGCATATTGAACAGCGGCGAATGGTGGCTGTCTGATACTGATGGCTTGTGGTGTCGCACTTACAAAGGAATGCGTCACCTTGAAGATACACGTCATCGCCGGTGCGGCGATACATCCGCTTACAGCGCTGGCATTGCGTTTCTGGCCAGTACTTAACATCCAGAATGTGAGCGCCGCACTTACAGTCGAAGTCAATCCTCGGAGGCACATATGCCTTGAACGATCCCCAATACGATGCTTGAGTGGAGTTGTAGTTATCATCCCATAGTGTTCCAGCATACGCACCAGCATACACTCTCTGGTATCCCTTCTTTGGGTCATGCTGAAACTCCACATTCTTCTTATCCTTGTAGAATTTCATAAATCTGGATACTTGGTCGATTAACTCGCCGATTACGACTACAGCGTTTGCACCGTGATTGTTGTAGTACGCTGTTCCGATATTGAATGCCTTTGCACCAAGATGATACAAATCGCATATATCGGAATACGACCCGATGCCAACTTCGTAGTCGTACTCTTCCTCCATCATTTTCTTCAGCGCTGGCGTTTCGTATTGGTACATCACCAGGTCTGTTCCAGCTCTATCGAATTGAAAGAGCCATTTATACTTCTTTCCTTCAGGCAGTTTGAAGGACCTAGCCGAAGAGTTTCCTCTTTCCTCGCCTGTTGTAAGAAGCACATCTGCCTTCACCCCCAAGAGGGGCAGCAGATCGAGAATTACATACACACCTACTCGATCATCTACCGTCTCGGAGTAGACAGACGTTTTGTTGTAGTAATAGCCGACCCTCGGCTCTTTTGGAGACTGAACACTGTCTAGGTGCGCTACGGCTAAAATGTCTGCGCCGTTGTCGATGAACGTAAAAAACCGTCCATCGCTTAAAGTCTCCGTCTTCCCGAGGTCTTTGAAAAAGGATTCTGGTGCTATCAATCTACGCTTTAGGCTGTCGACTGACATCTTATCAAGCACCTCAGCATACGTTTCCCGATAGCTTTCAGGCAGTTCCCTAAGATCGGGCTCTGTGCCAACAGGCTTATTGGCTACAACGATGCTTTTGTTCTCGGCTTTCTTATCATCCTTCTTCTCTTTTCGGTCTTTTCGGTGATCACGTTTACTAAACCAGCCCATTCGAGCTGAATAGTCTCGCCACAACTTCATTGTAAACCTCCTGAGAGAATAGTTTTGTTGCCACCGCTTTTTGCAAAACGGCGATATACCTTGTATTGAGAAGTTGTCCCTTCTCGTTGAACCACAACGTATCTTCTAAAAGCGGAATGTCACGAAAATTACACTTCGGACAGACCGTGTTAGAAATTTTGGGCACTATCTCGGACCGCGTGACCCGATTGCTGACGAAGAACGCTGTGCCACATTTCTCGCACTCATTTCGAGATGAGCACATAGGGCATGTTTGACGTATGATTTCAACCACGTGTAAGCCAGCATGAGGTCTGTACGGAAGATACTTGAATGTTATGTTGGCTCTGATCGTCTCTCTGCCGATGTAGTCATAATGCACTACTCTGGTTTCCGACATGTTATCCACCAAAACCCAGTCATGACACTCACTGCATTGCCGATAGTATTCCTCAATGCAGTTTCGGCAGACTCTGCGCTGAGCATGATCGCCTCCTATATTGCAAACCGTGATAACTGAGGTCTCTCCCCTGTCAAGTTCATCTCCGCAATTGGAGCATGTAACAGGGTTGACACCGATTTTCAGCTTTATCGTTGTTCCAGATGCAGGCAATCTCTCTGTCGCCGCAAGAATCACGCTTGCATGGGCATTTACCCACATAAGCCGTTCTTCTTCGTTTCTGTGCCAATTCATTGTGTCGTACTTTTGGTACGACGTTCCGAGTATTCCAGCCACAATTCGAGCTACTGTAAGGAGCCCAAACTGTGGTGGATACGTATTGAAAAGAGCGGCTGTTCCTACTCCCATAGGGTGATCTGGAATCAACCACGCTCTTCCCCAGCCAAAGAATGTTCTCAAATCATCGTTATGGATGGTAAGAACATTCTCGCCTCTGTTGTATGCGCGATTGTAGTTATCAATCATCACGGAGGTTTCATACCTCCAAGAGGTACATGCAAGTTGGATTGCTTCCTTAAGTGAGGGAAGCCAAAACTTCACCGCATGTGTAAATCTTTCCTGAAGAAGCGGCAGTACATCGCGCTTACTTAATTGAAAGCACGTATGGTAGTCGCCAAATGCACCATCGTGCCAGTAAAGATAAGGATCAAAACTGACATAGTACAGTTGGCTACCAGTGTTTGTGCTGTGAGGGCGAGCGATATTACCAATTTCGCTCATCTCCTCATTCGATAACTTCCTACTGTGTTGTTTGTACAGGTAAGAAGATATTCGCTTAGGCAGATTTCCAGCACAGCCAAACTGATCTCTCTTCTCTAAGACCCAGGAGAAGTCGTAGTCCCAAGGAAGTTGTACGCCCGTCAATTTATCAACGGCTTTCATTACTTCCCTAGTCCCTTCTGGTGTAAGCTCGCCTCCACCAGGGTCTTCGAAAGCTACCAGCTTTCCTTGCAGCCCTCGGAGCGTCTCAAGGACGCTATGCGATTTTACAACCGCATCGACATTAATTATCTCCATTATTATCTCTCCCATTTGAACACGATGCTTGACTCGCTTACCGTTTTTGATGACGGGAATAGCGACTCGTACAGCCTTATGGCTGTGACATTCTCCGACTGCACTTTCAGCCAGAGCGTCTTTCCCATATCCTTTGCGAAGACGATGGCGGTAGCCATCAGTTTAGTACCAATGCCTGCGCGTCTTCGCGAGGGCTCGACCCAGAGGTCCCAGA
>JADDYB010000724.1_pt1 | contig 10526 bp, 9 predicted proteins | sample 8641941 | NCBI WGS metagenome assembly JADDYB01 (sample SAMN16275377, study PRJNA637457) | freshwater sediment metagenome | isolation source: Lake Kineret sediment | place: Israel: Lake Kineret | collected 2013 | reverse complement strand
CGTCGATCGTGAGCCCGGCGGTCACTTCGGCGGTTCGATGCCGAGCACGGCGGCCACCGCGACCGCGCGCTCGAGCGCATCGGCCACCGAGGCGCCGAGGCAGGTCACGTGCCCCATCTTGCGACCCATCCGCGGCTCGCGCTTGCCGTACAGGTGCAGCTTGGCGCCGCTCACGCCCAGCACCTCGTGCCACGGCGGCTCGACGCGATCGCCACCGCGGAACCAGATGTCGCCGAGAACGTTGAGCATCACCGCCGGCACCAGCTGCGCCGTCGAAGCGAGCGGCATGCCGGCCAGCGCGCGCGCCTGCTGCTCGAACTGGCTGGCGGCGCAGGCGTCGATCGTAAGGTGGCCGGAGTTGTGCGGCCGCGGCGCGATCTCGTTGACCAGCACCCGGTCCTCGGCGACCACGAACATCTCGACGCACAGCACGCCGACGTAGTCGAGCGTCGCCGCCAGCTTGCGGGCGATCTCCGCTGCCTTCGCCGCCACCTGCGGCGACACGCGCGCCGGCGCAATGGAGACGGCCAGGATGCCGTGGCGGTGCTCGTTCTCGATCAGCGGAAAGGTGACGGCCTGCCCGTCGGCGCCGCGGCAGACGATGCACGAGACCTCGCGCTGCAGTTCGAGTCGCTTCTCCAGCACGCAGGGAACGCGCCCCATCTTCGTCCACGCGGCGACGGCCTCGTCGCGCGTGGTGACCACGGCCTGGCCCTTGGCGTCGTAGCCGAGCCGCGCCGTCTTCAGGATGCCGGGAAACAGCATGTCCGGCGCGCGCAGCAGGTCGTCGACGCGGTCGACGATCTTGTGCGGGCCGACTTCGATGCCGTTGGCGACCATGTAGCGCTTCTCGGCGATCCGGTCCTGCGCCACGGCGACCGCATCGGCCGCCGGCCGCACCGGGAGGCGGTCGGCCAGCTTGCGCAGGGCGGACGCCGGAACGTTCTCGAACTCGATCGTCACCGCACGGCAGCGCTCGGCCAGCGCATCGAGTGCCGCATCGTCTTCATAGGGCGCCTGCAGGTGCTCGTCGCAAACCGCTGCGGCCGGGCTATGCGGATCAGGATCGATGACGAACACCCGGTAGCCCATGCTTGCCGCCGCCATTGCGAACATGCGGCCCAGCTGGCCGCCGCCGAGCAGGCCCAGCCACTGGCCGGGGGGAATCGGCTCGACCGCGGGTTTCGTGGCTTCGGCGCTCAACGGATCACGTCACAAAGGCAGCGTCATGTTGCGCGCGCGCTCGGTCTGCGTGGCGCGGAACTGGGCGAGCTTCTGCGCGAGTTCGGCGTCGGCGGTGGCCAGCATCGCCACCGCGAACAGGCCCGCGTTCGCCGCGCCCGCCTCGCCGATCGCGAAGGTGGCGACCGGAATGCCCTTCGGCATCTGCACGATCGACAGCAGGCTGTCCTCGCCGCGCAGGTAGCGTGAAGGCACCGGCACGCCGAGCACCGGGATCACCGTCTTGGAAGCCAGCATGCCCGGCAGGTGCGCCGCACCGCCGGCGCCGGCGATGATCACCCTCAGGCCGCGGGCACGCGCCTCGTCGGCGTAGGCGAACATCTCGTCGGGCGTGCGGTGCGCGGAGACCACCTTCGCCTCGAACGGAACGCCGAACTCCTTCAGCACCTCGCAGGCGTGCTGCATGATGTCCCAGTCGGAGTTCGACCCCATCACCACGCCGACGACGGGCGCTGCGCGCGTTTTGACGTTCATTGCTGCAGTCTTCGCCAAAGCGCGGATTGTATCGGCTCGCCTCTCGGCGGCCCCGCTGCGCTCAGGCGACGCTGGTCAGGCCGAACGCTGCGCCGAGCCGTCCTGCACCACGCCGGCAGCGACCAGCGCATCGATATCCTGCTCGCTGTAGCCGTGCTCGCGCAGCACCTCGCGCGTGTGCTCGCCGAGCAGCGGTGCCGGCCGGGTGACCGAGGCGGGGGTGGCGGAGAAACGGATCGGGCAACCGATACTCTTCACCGGGCCGGCCTGCGGATGCGTCGTCTCGACCACCATCTCGCGCGCCAGCGTCTGCGGATGCGACAGCGCCTCGCCGATGGAGTGCACCGGGCCGGCCGGCACGCCTGCCGCGTCGAAGGCAGCCAGCCAGTCAGCGCGCGTGCGCGTAGCCAGCACCGCGTTCATCAGTTCGACCAGCGCCGGCAGGTTCTGCTTGCGCGCGGTGTTGGTGGCGAAGCGCGGGTCGGTGCGCCACTCGGCATGGCCGAGCACGTCGGCAATGCGTTCCCAGTTGGCCTGGTTGGCGCCGCCGATGTTGATCCAGCCATCCAGCGCGTGGAACGCCTGGTAGGGCGCGGCGAGGATGTGCGCCGAACCCGTTGGCCCCGGCGAGGCGCCGGTAGCGAAATACACCGACGCGTGCCAGAAGGTCTGCTGCAGCGCTGCTTCCATCAGCGAGGTGTCGACCACCTGCCCCTCGCCGGAGCGCAGCCTGTGCACCCACGCGGCGGTGATGCCAAGCGCGGCGAGGATGCCGCCGTTGATGTCGGACACCGGCGGGCCGACCTTGGCCGGCGGGCCGCCCGGCTCGCCGGTGATCGACATCAATCCGCCGAAGCCCTGCGCGATGAGGTCAAAGCCGCCCTTGTCGGCGTACGGGCCGGTGTGGCCGTAGCCGCTGACCGCGCAGTAGATGAGCGCGGGATTGGCGGCGCGCAACACCTCGTAGCCGAGTCCGAGTTTGTCGAGCGTGCCGGTGCGGAAGTTCTCCAGCAGCACATCGGCGCGCTGCGCCAGGCGAAGCAGCACGTCGCGACCCTGCGCGTGCTTCAGGTTCAGCGCCAGCCCGCGCTTGTTGCGGTTCATCATCAGGAACGGCGCCGAGACGCCGTTGATGCGCGGGTCGGTGTAGCCGCGCGAATCATCGCCGCCAGGCAGCTTCTCGACCTTGATCACGTCGGCGCCGAGGTCGGCGAGCATCATGCCGGCGGTCGGCCCCGACATGATCTGCGCCAGTTCCAGCACGCGCATGCCGGCCAGCGGCCCGGCTCTACGTTCGCTCATCGCCCGCGAGCCCCGCTCATCGCCCGACGAATTCAGGCTTCTTCTTCGCCAGGAACGCCGAGTAGCCGATGCGGAAGTCCTCGGTGTCGAAGCAGTCGAAGCACTCGTCGCGCTCCGCGAGGCTGAGGGCGCGGCCCTCGGCCAGACGACGGGCGAACTTCTTGTGCCAGCGCGCTACCAGCGGCGCACCGTCGGCGATCCGTTGCGCGGCGGCGCGTGCCTCGGCGTCGACTTCGGCATCGGCCACGACGCGCGTGACCAGTCCCTTCTCTCTTGCCTCGGCGGCATCGAAGATCCGCCCTTCGAGCAGGATCTCCAGTGCCACCGCGCGGCCAACGAGCCGCACCAGCGGCGCCATCTCGGCATAGGCCATCACCAGGCCCAGGTTCTTGATCGGCGCGCCGAAGCGGCTCGACTCGCCGCAGATGCGGATGTCGGCCAGCGACGCGATCTCCAGCCCGCCGCCGACGCAGATGCCGTGGATCTGCGCGACGATCGGATGGCGACACTCCTCCAGCGCCTGCGCGGTGGCGTGCATGATCGCGCCGTACTCGATCGCCTGCGCCTTGTTCGACCGCTCGGTGGCGAACTCGCCGATGTCGTTGCCCGGCGAGAACGCCTTCTCGCCGGCGCCACGCAGCACGACGCAGCGCACCGAGTCGTCGGCCGAAAGCCGCGTCACCGCCTCGCCGAGCGCGCGCCACATCGATTTGGTCAGCGCGTTGAGCTTGTCCGGTCGGTTGAGAACGACGGTCGCGATCGGTCCGTCGCGATCGACGAGGATGGTTTCGTGCATCGACTAGCGGTAGAAAAAGTCGACCAGACCCAGCGTAACGACGGGTACGTAGGTGATCAACAGAAGTGTGACCAGGAGTACGCCGATGAAGGGAATGTTCGCGCGGGTAACGTCCCAGACGCTCTCCTTCGCGATCGAACAGGTGAGCAGCAGCACGCTCGCCACCGGCGGCGTCTGCTGGCCGATGGCCAGGTTGAGCGTCACGATCACGCCAAAGTGGATCGGATCGATCCCCGCCGCGGTCACCACCGGCATCACGATCGGCACCACCAGGACGATGGCGGCCGCCGAGTGCAGGAACATCCCGATGATGAGGAAGAACACATTCAGGATCGCGAGAATGGCCCACTTCTCGCTCGTCACGGAGAGCATCGTCGCCGCGATGCGTTGCGGAAGCTGCACCTCCGTCAGATAGAGGCCGAGCAGGGCCGAGGCCGCGACCAACAGCATCACGGTGCCGGTCTGCACCGTCCCGTCGATGATCGCCTCGCGCAGCCGCGTCCAGTCGAGCTCGCGATAGACCAGTCCGCCCACCAGGAGAGCCGCGACGACGGCAAGCGCCGCGCCTTCGGTCGCCGTGACCACGCCGCCGAAGATACCGCCGAGGATGATGACCGGCAGCGTGAGCGCCCAGAACGCCTTCCTGAAGGCGCGCCAGAGCTTGCCCCACTGGAAGATCTCCTCCACGGGCCAGTTGTACCGAATCGCGTACCAGTAGCACAGGCCCATGAAGCCGAATGCGGCGAGCAGGCCCGGCACGATGCCGGCGACGAACATCTGCACCACCGAAGTGCCCGCCATGACCGCGTAGAGGATCATCGGGATCGACGGCGGGATGATGATCGCGAGCGTGGCCGTGGAGGAAGTCACCGCGGCCGTGAAGGGGCCCGGGTATCCGCGCTCCTTCATGGCCGGCATGATGATGGATGCGGTGGCGGCCACGCCGGCGACGGCCGAGCCCGAGATCTCCGCGAAGAACATGTGGCTGAGCACATTCACCTGCGCGAGCGCGCCCCGCATCCAGCCGACCAGCGCCTGGCAGAAGTCGATCAGCCGGTGTGAGATGCCCGTGGTGTTCATGATCGCGGCGGCGAGAATGAACAGCGGTATCGCGATCAGCGGAAAGCTGGTCGCGCCCTGGTAGAGCGCGATCGGCACGTTGGGCAGGCTCGCGACACCCTGAGTCGCAAGCATCGCCGCGACCGAGGCGATGCAAAGCGCCACGGCGATCGGCACGTTGATCAGCACCAGCACGACCACACAGACAAGGACGAGGAAGCCGATCATGCGCGTTCCTCCGCGCGCATCACTTCGCCGCGCGCGTCGCGCAGCACCTCAGGAAACACCAGAAGCTGGCCCACCACGAACAGGACGGCGCCGATCGGGATCGCCGACATCGCGTAGGCCACCGAGACCTGCGGCAGCGAGACGAGCCTGTCGGCCGCGAGGATCTCGAGGATGGAATAGCCGACCCAGGCGAGCAGCACGAAGAAGCCAAGCGTGCACAGCTGCGCAACGACGGCGGCGGCGACCCGCTGTCGGACCGGCAGCATCCTCACGATCTCGGGCACGCCCATGTGCGCGTGCCTGAGGACCGCCAGCGCCGAGCCGTAGAACGTCACCCAGGCGAGCAGGATGGTGGCGACCTCGTCATACCAGACAAGGGAATGCCCCGAGTAGCGGAAGAGCACGCCCGCCGTCACTTCGGCGGCGAGCGCGACCATGAGCGCGATGCAGATCCACTCGAGGAAGCGCTCGTATCCCCGGCGGAATGACCGCAAGGTCATTCGCCTACTTGCCGAGCGCAATCGCGCGGTCGATCACTTCCTTCGATCCGGCGACTTCCTTCGCGAACTCCTCGTAGACCGGCTTGGACGCGGCGACGAACGCGTCCTTGTTCGGCGTGTTGACGGCGACGCCCGCCGCCTTGATCTTGCCGAGCAGCTCCTCGTCATCCTTCGCGGCTTTCTCGTAGACGAACGCCTGCGTCTCCTTCGCAGTGTCCTCGAGGATCTTGCGCACGTCGGCGGGCAGGCCTTCCCATCTTTTCGCGCCGACCGTCACGTAGGCGGGCGTGTAGACATGGCCGGTCAGCGAGATGTACTTCTGCACCTCCTGGAACTTGGCGCTGAAGATCTGCGTGAACGGGTTCTCCTGGCCGTCCATCACGCCGGTCTGCAGCGCGGTGAACACTTCGGAGAACTTCATCGGAGACGGGTTCGCTCCGTAGGTCTGGAACATCTTCACGCGCCACTTGCCCTCGGGCACGCGCAGCTTGATCCCCTGCAGGTCGGCCGGTGTGTTGATCGGGCGCTTGCTGTTCGTGATGTGGCGATAGCCGTTCTCCCAGACCGCGATCACCTTCAGGCCCTTCTTCTCAGCCTCGGGCGCGAGCTTGCTCCAGAAGACTTCCTTCTCGATGCGGCCCATGTGCGCGCGGTCCTTGACCAGGTAAGGCATCTCGAACACGCCGAAGAGGTCGGATTCCGACGACATCACGGTCGACGGCAGCGCTATGTCGACGGTGCCGAGCTTCAGCTTCTGCAGCAGCTCCTTGTCACCGCCGAGCTGGCTCGATCCGAACACGACCACCTTGGCCTTGTTGCCGAGCTTGGCATTGGCACGTTTGGCGAACTCCTCGGCGCTGGCCGCGAACAGCGAGCCCGGCTCGCCCACGTGGCCGAACTTGATCTCCGTCTGTGCCAGCGCCGGCCCAGCAGCGAGGCCCGCCACCACGGTCGCGGCGCCGATCAGCCAGCGCCGTCGAGTCAAAGTCAGTCGATGTTCCATCGTTTGTCTCCTTGGTTGTTGTGTTGCTCTGTCATTGCTTCAGGCCGCCCTGCGCAGTTCGGCCGCTGCGCCTGCCGTCCTCAGCATGTCCATCGCCGCCTGCACGCCGCCGGCACGGTGCGGCACGCCGGCTAAGGCCAGCCCCATCTCGACGCCCGCCAGCGTGCCCATCAGCGTCAGGTCGTTGAAGTCGCCGAGGTGGCCGATGCGGAAGACCTTGCCCTTCACCTTCGACAAGCCGGTGCCGAGCGACATGTTGAATTTCTCGAGGATCAGCGCGCGCAGCGCGTCGGCGTCGCTCCCCTCGGGCATCATCACCGCGGTCAGCGCGTCCGAGTACTCGGCCGGGTTGCGGCAGAGGATCTCCAGCCCCCAGGCGCGCACCGCGGCGCGCGTGGCATCGCCGTGCCGGCGATGGCGGGCAAACACGTTGAGCAGTCCCTCGGCCAGCAGCTGGTCGAGCGCCGCCGACAGGCCGTAGAGCAGGTTGGTCGACGGCGTGTAGTGCCAGTAGCCGCCCTTGTTGGCCTCGATGATGTCGTCCCAGCGCCAGTAGCTGCGCGGGAACTTCGAGTTCTTGGCGGCGGCGATCGCCTTCTCGCTCACCGCATTGAAGCCCAGCCCCGGCGGCAGCATCAGGCCCTTCTGCGAGCCGGCCACGGTGACGTCCACACCCCATTCGTCGTGGCGGTAATCGATCGAGGCGAGCGAGGAAATGGTGTCGACCAGCAGCAGCGCCGGGTGCTTCGCGTTGTCGATCGCGCGCCGCACCGCCGGGATGTCGGACGTGACGCCGGTCGAGGTCTCGTTGTGCACCACGCAGACAGCCTTGATCGCGCGCGCCTTGTCCTGCGCCAGCCGCGCCTCGATCTGCGCCGCGTCCACCCCGCTGCGCCAGTCGCCGGCGATGAACTCGGGCTTCAGCCCCAGGTTCTCGGCCATCTTCTTCCACAGCGACGCGAAGTGGCCGGTCTCGTACATCAGCACCACGTCGCCGGGGCAAAGCGCGTTGGCCAGCGCCGCCTCCCACGCGCCGGTGCCGGAGCTCGGGTAGATCACCACCGGCTGCCGCGTCTGGAACACCTGCCTGATCTCGGCGAGGACCTTCTTGCCGAGGACCGCGAACTCGGGGCCGCGGTGGTCGATGGTCGGATAGTCGATGGCGCGCAGCACGCCGTCGGGCACGTTGGTCGGACCCGGGATCTGCAGGAAGTGGCGCCCGGCGGGATGGGAGTTCAGCTTGAGCATGGCGATCGCACGCAGGAGGGAGAGCACCCACGCGGCGGCGCGGGGCTGGCGGAAGAGATTAGTCATCTGGTATACAAAACGCAAGCCGCGTCGGAATGTGCTTACATCAAAGCAGGAGGAATACAATTCCCGCGGTTGGATTTTTGTATACCAATGCCCGCGAACACCAAGCTGAACGGAAGCAGCGAGGTCCTGCACCTGGCGGTGGCGCAGCGCCTGCGGGCGCTGATCGTCGAGGGCGGCATCGCCCCCGGCCAGAAGCTGAACGAGCGCGAACTCGCCGAACAGCTGCAGGTCTCGCGCACGCCACTGCGCGAGGCGCTCAAGCTGCTGACGGCCGAAGGCCTCGTCGAGCATTTGCCCAACCGCGGCGCCATCGCCGTGCAACTGTCCGCCGACGACGTGGCGCACGCCTTCGAGGTGATGGGGGCGCTGGAAGGTTTGTCCGGCGAACTTGCCTGCGCGCGGATCAGCGACGAAGAACTTGCCGAACTGCAGGCATTGAACTTCGAGATGCGCGCCCATCACGCGCGGCGCGACCTGCCCGCCTACTACCGGCTCAACGCGCAGATTCACCTGGCGATCAACCGGGCGGCGCGCAACCCGGTGCTCAGCGAGGTATACGACCGGCTCAACGCGCGACTGCAGGCGCTGCGCTTCAGCTCGAACTTCGACACCGAGAAATGGAATGCCGCAGTGCGCGATCACGACGCGATGATCGAAGCGCTGGTCGCGCGGGATGGCGCCCGCTTGCGCCGCATCCTCGTCAGCCACATGCGGCACAAGGCGGATGTCGTGCTGGCGCATCTTGCCGGCAGCGCGAGCCGGGGTGCAGGCGCGAGCACGCCCCCGAGCCAGGCGAACGCGGCTGCCGCGATCGCGAACAACGATGCCGAGGCGCCGCCATCGGCTGGCCGACGACCGGCCCGTGCCACGGGCCGTCCCGCGCCGGCCCGTGCCCGCCGCCGGGCGACGCCACAGCCCGCTTAGCGGGGTAATCGCAATGAACGACTCATCCGCCCCGGGACCGAGCGCCGCGAGAGTCTCGCTCGATTCGCGCGCCCAGGCCGCCGCGCTCGCCGCCGACCTGCGCAGGAACACGCAGGGCGAGGTCCTGTTCGACGCCGCCAGCCGCGGCCGCTACAGCACCGACGCGTCGATCTACCAGATCGAGCCGGTCGGCGTGCTGGTGCCGAAGACGGAGGACGACGTGGCCGCGGCCCTGCAGATTGCAGCCGCGCACAAGGTGCCGGTGCTGGCGCGCGGCGGCGGCACCTCGCAGTGCGGCCAGACGGTGGGCGCGGCGCTGGTGATCGACAACAGCAAGCACCTGCGCGAGCTCACCGCGCTCGACCTGGAGCGCAACGAGGTCGAAGTGCAGCCGGGCATCGCGCTCGATGCCCTGAACGCGCAGCTGAAGAAGCACGGCGTGTGGCACCCGGTCGACGTGTCGACGTCGGCGCAGGCCACGCTCGGCGGCATGGCCGGCAACAACTCCTGCGGCAGCCGCTCGATCGCCTACGGCAACATGGTGCACAACGTCGCCGGCATCGACGCCTGGCTGGCCGACGGCAGCGGCGCCACCTTCGGCCTGTTCGAGCAGGCGACCGGCCGCGCGCGCGAGCTGGGCGAGGCGGTGCGCGCGCTGGCCGAGCAGCACCGCGCCGAGATCGACGCCGCGTGGCCGAAGGTGATGCGCCGCGTCGGCGGCTACAACCTCGACGTGTTCCATCCGCAGTCGCCGCGGCCGTACACGGACGACGGCCGCGTCAACCTGGCGCAGCTGCTGGTCGGAGCCGAAGGCACGCTGGCCTACTTCCGCCGGCTGCGCCTGAAGCTGGCGCCGCTGCCGGCGCACCGCGTGCTCGGCGTGGTCAACTTCCCGACTTTCTACCGGGCGATGGACTCGGCGCAGCACATCGTCAAGCTGGGTCCGACCGCGGTCGAGCTGGTCGACCGCACGATGATCGAACTGGCGCGCGCCAATCCGGCATTCCGGCCGGTGATCGAGTCGGCCTTGCTCGGCGAGCCGGAAGCGATCCTGCTGGTGGAGTTCGCCGGCGCCGATCCGGCGCCGCTGCTGGCGCAACTTGCGCGTCTCGAAGAACTGATCGGCGAGCTCGGCCTGCCGAACGCGGTGGTGCCGCTGGTCGACGACCCCTCGCAGAAGGCGCTGTGGGAGGTGCGCAAGGCGGGCCTGAACATCATGATGAGCCTGCGCGGCGACGGCAAGCCGGTGAGCTTCATCGAGGACTGCGCGGTGCCGCTCGAGCACCTCGCGGAGTACACCGAGCGGCTCACCGAGGTGTTTGCCAGGCACGGCACACGCGGCACCTGGTACGCGCACGCGTCGGTGGGCACGCTGCACGTGCGGCCGATCCTGGACATGCGCATGGACGGCGCGACTCTGATGCGCGAGATCGCCGAGGAAGCTTCGGAGCTGGTGCGCAAGTTCAAGGGCGCCTATTCCGGCGAGCACGGCGACGGCCTGGTCCGCAGCGAATGGGTGCGCTGGCAGTTCGGCTCGCGCCTGGCCAGGGCCTTCGAGGGCATCAAGGACCTGTTCGATCCGCAGGGGCAGTTGAACCCCGGCAAGATCGTCCGCGCGCCGCTGATGGACGACCGCAGCCTGTTCCGCTACCGGCCGGGCTATGCGATCGCGCCGCTGGAGACG
>JADDYB010000723.1_pt1 | contig 10527 bp, 7 predicted proteins | sample 8641941 | NCBI WGS metagenome assembly JADDYB01 (sample SAMN16275377, study PRJNA637457) | freshwater sediment metagenome | isolation source: Lake Kineret sediment | place: Israel: Lake Kineret | collected 2013 | reverse complement strand
AAGGCTCGCTTATGCGTTTGCCAAGAGCGATGCAGTGTTCAAAGCATTGCTAGAGCATGATAATTTCAGCGTACAGGCGGTTGTTGCCGCGAGGCTAGGTGTCAAGAGCACTCTCGAAGAAACCCGCACAGAGCGATTCATTCGCATATCAGAGCAAAGTGGCTCATTGCCAGTGCCCCTAAAATACTATGGCGCGATTACAGGGCGGTGGTCAGCGGTAGACTCGATCAATTTACAGAACCTCCCTCGCACTTCTCCGTTAAAAAAATCCATCGTTGCGCCTTTAGGTTACAGCATAGTCGGAGCTGACTTGTCAAACATTGAACTGCGGGTAGGTTTGTACTTTGCGGGGCAGATGGATAAGCTCAAGATGTTGGGCGACGGGCTGGACTTGTATAAGGATTTTGCTGCATCAGCCTTCCGCGTCAAGTATGATGACGTTACAGACGAACAGCGCTTTGTTGGCAAAACCGTGCAACTTAGCCTCATCTACGGCACCGGGCACGTGAAGTTACGCGATCAAATCAAGGTGCTATCTGGCAAAGACATTGGAGAAGCGTTTGCTAAAAACGTCGTAGAAATTTACCGTCACGAGTACGATATGGTTAAAAGAGCGTGGTATGATGCAGGCAAAGCACTTTATGCTATTCACGAAAATGAAGAAGATGCTATTGGTATAGGGCCGTTATCACTTACCGTAATGGGGGCGAGAGGTATTCGCCTACCTTCTAAGTTGCACATGACATACAACGATTTAGTATGTACAGCAGATGCAAAAAACAGAGTGCAATGGGTGTACAAAACACGCAAGGGGCCAGTGCATATACATGCGGCGAAGTGCTTTCAGAATTGCTTAGCAGAAGGGACGCAAGTGCTGACCCATAATGGCTGGAAAGCTATTGAAAATATAGAGATAACTGATTGGATTCATGATGGTGTAGAGTTTGTACAGCATCAAGGAAAAGTGTTTAAGTCTGTCCAAACATGTGTTACTATTGATGGTGTGTTGATGACACCAGATCATGAGGTATTAACAAATGAAGGATGGAAAACTGCATCCCAGAACCCGGAACCTTATAGGCCAGACATTCGGTTATCTGACGGCTTTGCGTCCCGCGCACAGCGATGGGCGAAATCGCTTTTGGGAGTTTCGTTGTGCTTGTGGAAAGTTGATCCACAAAAGCGGACGCGACGTTGTGAGAGAAGTCAAACGAGGAGGCGCTCCGAATTGTGGCTGTATGACCTCTTTCTTGATGAGCAAAAAGAGTACAAAGCATGGAATGTCCAAACATCCAGCTTACCCAGTATGGGACAGCATGAAAGCACGATGCCAAAATATACAACACAAGGCATACAAAAACTACGGAGCACGTGGAATAAAAGTATGCGAAAGATGGAAAAATTCTTTCGAGAATTTTTGGGAGGATATGGGAGCTACATACCAGCATGGGCTGGACTTGGACAGACGGGACAACAATGGGGATTACACTCCCGAAAACTGTCGTTGGATAGACCGACGGGCAAATTCTATGAACAAGAGAAACACGATACACATAGATGTTCCACAATTAGCAAAGGATTCTGGAATAGGGCGCACTACTATCTACAGCAGGGTGAAAGCAGGGTGGCCCCTAGAGAAGCTGTTGATAACGCCAGATGTACGCAACAGGAAAGAAAAGTTTACGATATTCTAAACTGTGGCCCTAGGTACAGATTTGTAGTTAAGGGCGATTCTGGCCCATTCATAGTGCACAACTGCATACAAGCCTTAGCAAGATGCGTAATGGGCGAGGCTATGGTACGGGTGCATAAAAAGTATCCTGTAGGGCTGACCATTCATGACGCGCTCTACGGTATAGTGCCAACAGAGCAAGCGGTAGAAGCCATGTCGTTTATTGTAGAAGAGCTTCGTAGACCCCCTGAGTGGCTACCTGCTATACCGCTGGACGCTGAGTGCGGGTTCGGGGATAATTTGTCATTCAAGATGAAGAAGTTAGAGAGTTATTTTTAGGGAGTGCACAATGAAAAAACCCGGAGCATGGAGCTTCTCTTCTATCAAATTGTACGACACGTGCCCTCGTAAGTACGAGGCTGAGAAGATCACCAAAGAAGTAGTGTTCACTGACACTGAGGCTACACTTTATGGAAAAGAGCTGCATACCGCAGCGGAAGAGTATGTACGTGATGACAAGCCCCTCTTACCCAAGTTTGCTCATATCCAGTCTTTCTTAGACAGTCTAAAGAAATTCCCCGGCGAGAAGCATTGCGAACTCAAGATGGGGTTGAAGAAGGAAGACGGCAGGTTTGTAGCTTGCGACTTTTTCGACAAAGAGGTATGGTTCAGGGGCATAGCCGACTTGATTATCATTAACAACAGCACTGGCTGGGTGCTGGACTATAAGACGGGTAAAAGCTCTCGCTATGCAGATATAAAGCAGTTGGCACTTATGGCGGCGTGTATGTTTGCCAAGTACCCGCAACTGGAAAAAGTGAAGGCTATGCTATGGTTCATAGTGCCTAATGACAGAATCCAGAGCGTATACACCCGTGATGAGGCTTACAATATCTTTGCTGACCTGCATGGTATACTTACGCAAAGAGAAGTATCGTATGAAACGGGCGTCTTCAACCCAAAACCTAACGGACTTTGTTCAAAATGGTGTGAGGCGCTGTCTTGTGAACACAATGGCAGAAATAGATAGGTAAAGGCGATGACGAAAACACGAGACTATAAACGTGAGTGGGCTACTGAAAAGGCCCGTCAGAAGAAAAATGGCGGAGTGCTTGAAGCTAAGTTGGAACGCCAACGCGCCCGCCGCAAACTGGACAAAGAGGGCGTAGCGAGAAAGGGCAAGGACATAGCGCACAGGAAGGCTCTGTCAAAGGGTGGCTCAAACAAAGATGGCTACTTCTTGGACTCTCCTCATAATAACAGGTCGTATGCTAGAGCAAGTGACCATAAACCCAAAGCAACTTACGACAAGAAAGGATGAAAGTAAGACCTACAAGCATTAAGCAGTTAGCGCTAAACTCAGGGATGCCCGAAGAGATCGTAACACGATTCTTGGATGAGCTGGTTAATATGGCGTTCGCGGTAGCTTTACGAGAAAGAAAGCACTGCTACAAGCAAATCAGAGCATGGGTGCACAGTGGCGATATAATTAAGCCTGATGTGCAAGATGTTTTGAAAATATCAGCAGAGGATGAGACTTACGATATTCTCTAAAAGCATATAGCGAAACAATATGGGTCGTCGCTCCCTAAGCGATTGGATGAGATTATGGAAGTATTAGCTAATAGTGCGCTTGTTGTACGCACAAAAAATCCAGACAAGATTACACAAGTAATTCAAAAGTCCAAGGTTATGAGAGAAGGGAATGGTGTGCACGATGTGGCTGTGCACTGGAGCCTAGGCAATGCCATGATTCTAAAAAATCTGGGCTTCAAAAAAGTGTTGTCTCCTATCCTTGGTAAGTATGATTGGCCCGGAATTTACAGCCCCTTCGCACACCAAAGAGACACCGCCTCATTCTTGACCCTGCACCGTAGGGCGTTCTGCCTCAATGCAATGGGCTGTGTGGATTCCGAAACGGAATATCTATCCCCAACAGGGTGGGTAAAAATTTCGGAGTACGTTGATGGCGAGGTAGCGCAGTACCATCCAGATACAGGAGAGGTCAGCTTTGTCGAGCCTGAAGGCTACTTAAAAAAACCATGCGATGACATGATCCATTTCAAGACTAAGTGTGGTATAGACCAGATGCTAAGCCCTGAACATAGGATGCTCATATACGACAATGGCTCTAAACATGGTAAGCGGGTAGTCATGTCTGCTGAAGAAATGCTGTTTAGGCATGATATAGACCGTCAGGGGTATAGGATTTTACCCGAAGGTTCCCGCAAGATGGGCACTAATAAAGTCGGGTTTTCGCGCGCCGCTTGCCCGGCTATTTATACACATCCGTGGGGGTCGGGGTTGGGCCTAACTGCCGCGCAACTGCGTGTACAAATAGCGGTAATAGCGGATGGGCATTTTCAAAGCAATACTACTAAGTGCGTAGTTCGCCTCAAAAAAGAGCGTAAGATTTCCAGATTGCGCGCCCTACTGTTAGATGCAGATATTCCTTTTACGGAACAAGTACCTGAATACAAATCGGCTAAGGGATTTCATATTTTTGTTTTTGCCGCGCCATTAAATCTCAAGACTTTTGACAGGCGTTTTTATAGCTGTTCTCCGGAGCAGATAGACGTGATTTACGATGAAGTTCTAGAATGGGATGGTTGCTATCGTAAGGGAGAGCGCTTCGCTACATTTGATTCTACGGTTAAAGAATCTGCTGATTTTGTGCAGGCGGTTTTTAATCACAAAGGACATATAGCTCGTATCCTCGAAGATAGAAGAGAGGGCAAGTACAAAAATGGCGTGTGCTACACCGTTATTATACGGAAAAAAGGTTCTGGACTGCTAGCATACAAATCCACAACGACGCCAACAGCCGCCAAGTGCCATTCTGCAGACGGGTTCAAATACTGCTTTACAGTACCAACATCTTTCCTTTTGTTTAGACGTAATGGTTGCGTGTTTGCATCGGGTAATACAGGAAAAACCTCTGCTGTGGCATGGGCCGCAGACTACCTACTGAATACCAATGCAATCAAGCGTGTGCTGATCGTGTGCCCTCTGTCTATCATGGATTGTGCATGGCGGGCCGACTTATTCAAAACAGTTATGCACAGAAGAGTAGGCATATCCCACGGCACTAAAGACCAGCGCATTGCCGTTATAAATAGTAAGGCTGATTTTGTCATCATCAACTACGACGGGATTGAAGTAGTGCGTGATGAGATATTGCAGGGCGGCTTTGACTTGATCGTATGCGACGAGAGCACTGCGCTAAAGAATGTAAAAACAAGGCGGTGGAAGGTGCTCAACTCTTTGATAAAGGCAGACACATGGCTCTGGTTGTTGACGGGAACACCCGCAGCGCAATCACCTGAAGACGCTTATGGTCAGGCTAGGCTGGTAAACCCTACAGCAGTGCCGGGGTATGCTGGAGCATGGAAAGACAAAGTGATGGTAAGGACAACGCATTTCAAATATGCACCGCGTCCAGAAGCCCAAGACATTGTGTACGCAGCACTGCAACCTGCGATTCGCTACAAGACAGAAGACTGCCTAGACCTGCCTGATATGCTATACTCAGACAGGGATATTCCTATGACTGCACAGCAGAAAAAATACTACGATAAGCTGAGGAAAGAACAGCTTATTCAGACGGCAGGCGTAGATATATCGGCAGTGAACGCGGCTGTGCAGATGGGGAGGCTCGTGCAAATTTCGTCCGGATCGGTGTATTCTGATACCGGAGAAGTTGTTGAGTTTGATTGCTCCAATAAGCTAGACGAACTGCTGGACATTGTGCAGCAAGCCTCTCATAAGACGTTGGTGTTTTGCGCTTTCCGGCACTCGATAGATTTGGTCGAACGCTATCTGAATAAGCACGGCATAACGACAGACGCGATACATGGCGATGTGTCAGCTAAAAAACGGACGGCTATTTTTAATGAGTTTCAAACCGCTAAAAATCCGCACGTTCTAGTTATTCAGCCACAAGCTGCGGCACATGGGGTTACACTGACAGCGGCTAATACGGTAGTATGGTTCTCTCCAACAACATCGGCAGAGACATATTTACAGGCCAATGCGCGAGTGCACAGAGCAGGGCAAAAGAATCCCTGCTTAGTAGTCCATCTATGTAGCAGCCCTGTTGAGACTAAATTGTACAAAGCGCTAGCCGACCGCACACTAGCGCAAAAGAGTTTGCTAGAAATGTATAAGAGCTTTTTGGGAGGTGACTTGTAAAAACGTAATAAAATCAGTATAATACCCGCACACCGAAGGCTTCGGTGGGAACATAAACAGCAGAGGACAATATGGAAAATGAAGCAAAAGCTATAGATGCTAGCCTTTTGGTTAAAGAATACATCGACTTGAAAGGTGAGCTAGAAACACTAGAGGCGAAGCACAAACAAGAACAAGGTGTGCTAAAAGACAGAATGGACGAGATACGCGCTCAACTGAATATCCTGTGCAACACGCAGGGGGCATCCAGCATACGCACACCGCACGGGACGATTATTCGCACGACCACGACGCGCTATTGGACAAACGACTGGGGTTCACTACACGATATTATCGTCAAGTACAAAGCACCCTACTTGCTCGAAAAGCGTATTTGTGGTTCTGCGATGAAGGAGTTCTTGGAAGAGCATCCAGAGGCGCATCCTGCTGGAATGAACGCAGACAGTTCTTACACTGTCATGGTTCGCCGCCCCACCAAGAAAATTTGACACATAAAATAGGATAATACAATGGCTACTAATGTTACTTTATTCCGCGATGAGACTGACCTAGTTATCAGCAAAGGCGATAGCACTGGTCTTGATGAGATTACTAAACGACTGCTTAACGGCACGAACTACAAGCGTATTTCGTTCAAGGGTAGCAAATTCCGCATGATCGTAAATGGGCAGGAAGCGGCTCGCAGCCCTGACTCCAAGATGGATGTGGTTATCGTGAATGCTGCGCCTCATGTGGGCCGCACCTATTATTCAAAGCAGTATGATTCAAATGCTATCTCTGTGCCTGACTGCTGGTCAAATGATGGAATACGCCCCGATGCTAAGTCGGTAGCACCGCAGGGCAAAACCTGTGAATCCTGCCCGATGAACAAATCAGGTTCAGGTTCTAATGGTAAGAGCCGCGCCTGTAAGTATTCTCGTAGGCTGGCTGTTTTGCTTGGCAACAACATCGAAAACAGCGACGTATACCAGATGGCGCTTGCACCTACTTCACTGTTCGGCAAGGCACCTGACGAAGACCATATGGGTCTGGATGCGTATGTTAAGCACCTCGCCGCTTACAACTTTTCTATTACGAAGGTTGTGACTGAAATGCGCTTTGATGAACACTCAGACACCCCTCGGTTGTACTTCCGCGCAGTGCGTAGGCTGAAGGGTAGTGAGCTTGAAGCGGCAGCAGAAAAGGGAGCTAGCCCAGAGGCAGAAGCAGCTATTACATTCAATCCCGGCACCGCTGAGGCAGGGCCAAGAAAGGACGCAGCAGCAGCGCCTACTCCGTTCCGTGAAGAAGAGTCTGAGCCTGTTGTGCGTAGCGGCAAGAGCAAGTCTGCACCGCCCAAGCAAGCGGAGCCTATAGAGGATACTTTGGATGACTGGGCTACCGACGATTAAGGCTTAGTTCCTTTATCCATCTGGGCGGCGTATAATCGCCGCCCTTTCCATATGCAAGCAGGGACACTATGATAGGACAAGAATTATTAGACGTTGTGTTACCCGAGAACGGCTTGCTTTGCATCGTTGGGTTGATGAGTGATCGGTCTGCACCCCCTGTTGTTAGGTATTTCAATATGGGGAGCGAGGAGGCAGACGAGTGCATCAGATCACTGGATGAAGCAGGGCGCGAAGTTTATTTTGGGTGTGCAAGTTACGTTGATTCATCTAAGGCTAAGGATGTTCGGAATGTCCATAGTCTCAAAGCATTTTATTTAGACCTAGATTGTGGGAAAGACAAGAGCTACCCAGATCAGAAAGAAGCCGTATTAGCGCTCACAGCGTTCTGTAAAGAAGTGGGGCTACCTATTCCGACGTTGGTAAATTCAGGCTTCGGTGTTCACACCTACTGGCCTTTGGAAGAATCGGTAGACTACAACACATGGAAACCCGTAGCAGATGCGCTGAAACGAAAGACGATTGAGAAGGGGCTTAAAGCAGACAATGTAGTTACAGCAGACGGTGCGCGAATCCTTCGCATCCCGGGGACTACGAACAAAAAGCGCAACAATGCTCATAAGCAAGTCAAACTAAAGAAAGTGTCGGGGGTCATTTCCCTAGAAGACTTTGCATCTAAGATAGGCTACATAGCACGAGGATCATACTCAGCGAATAACGCTGACCCTGTAATGGATGCACTGCTGAAGAACAGCACTAAGTACAAATTCAGCCGCATATACAAGAAAAGCATTGAGACTGTTGAGGTTACAGAGCAGGTAGAGGAAGAATATCTGCAAGAGGATGGCAAGAGGGCTATACGCCTCATCAATAAGAAGGTTCAGAAAAGCGCAGGGTGCCCCCAGATCGCCTATTGCGTTGCCAATAGAGCTGCACTAGAAGAGCCTATGTGGGATGCCGCCCTGTCTATTGCATGGCACTGCATAGATAAAAATGAAGCTATCGACATGGTGTCTAGGGATTACCCTGACTATGTGTTTGCCGAAGCCTATGCGAAGGCGGAGCGCAAAGTGGGGCCGCGTTTATGCGAGAAATGGAAAGAGCTAGATCAGCCACAGCTTTGCGGGCAGTGTATTCATAGGGGCAAGATAAGCACCCCGCTTCTGCTAGGTGTAATGATCGAAGAGGCTACGCCTGAAGACAATGTTTTTGAAGATAAGCACGAGAGTCTCGGTGAGACAGTCACAGTAGAAATACCTAGTGAGTATCCTTTTCCTTGGCTGCGGCCTAAGGCGGGCGGGGTGGCTTTCAGAGGTAGTCCAGAGGATGCGGCACCTTCAGAAGACCCAGATAGCGACCCTGATGAAGTCATGGTGTACGAGCATGACTTGTGGGTTAAGAGTCGAATGTGCGACGGGCAGGAAGAGCATATTGTATTAGCTAGGCGTCTGCCTAATGATGGCATATCTGAGTTCACTGCGCCGTTAACAATCGTGTTCAAGACCGACAAACTGCAAGAGCTACTAGCCAAGAAAGGTATCAGCGCTGCTGCTAACCCTAAGCGGTTGGAGCTACTGAGGAAGTACATTGCGGCATGGGTTCACAAGCTACAAAAGGATGGTGCGGCGGAAAGGTCTAGGACGCAGTTCGGTTGGCACGATAACGGGCAGAGTTTTGTGATAGGCACCAGAGAGATAGATCGCACAGGGGAGATCAAATTCTGCCCAATAGCCAAGAATGTAGAGAATGTTGCTAAGATTTACTCCAAACAAGGGGAGCTAGCAATGTGGCAGAAAGTAGCTAACACCTACGCTATGCCGGGGAATGAAGCACGAGGCTTTAGTCTGTTCGCTAGCTTTGGTGCGCCACTCTATAAATTCATTGGTGAGGGTAGCATGATATTGCACCTGACTAATGTGGCCTCTGGCGTAGGTAAATCCACTGCACAGAAAGTAGCGACGAGCGTATGGGGTAATCCTGTAGAGGGTATGCTGACAGACAACGATACCAATAACTCCAAGCTACATAGAGCGGGGGTGCTGAATAATATCCCTGTTTGTATAGATGAGTTGACCAACATGCTGCCTGAAGCAGTGAGCAGGCTAGCCTTTGACTTGTCGTCTGGTCGTGGTAGAAACCGTATGTCTAGTAACGCCAACGAAGAGCGCCTCAACGAAACGACATGGGCTACGATATTTCAGACTTCAGGCAACAACAGCTTGCACGATGTGCTAAGGCAGTATAAGTCATCTGTTGAAGGCGAGATGTACCGCATCCTTGAAATCCCTGTGCCGATGGACAATAGCTTGACAAAGCAGGAGGCTGATGACCTGTTTAGCTATACATTACCTAGACACTATGGGATGGCTGGCGAAGAGTTCATGAAGTATGTTGTGCCTAATCTGGACAATGTGATTGAGCGCATGAAAGAGATACATGACAAGTTCGATAAAGAAGCAGGGCTGAAGAGCAAAGACCGTTTCTACTCAGCTTGTTTTGCAGCGGCGTTCACAGGTGCAGAGATCGCTAACCGTCTAGGGTTAATCAAAATACCTATACAGCCTATCTGGGACTGGGCGCTTGAATTGGCGGCATCTACCCGCGCTACAATTCGCAAGGCGTCTATCGTCAGTGAGGAAAACAGATATGAGGAAATAATAAGCCGCTACTGGAACGAAAAGCTCCAGCACATCCTTGTTGTAAATGCAGGTGCCTCGGAAACAGATGAGGCATTGCTTAAACAGTCTACGTTTAAGCCCGTAATAGGTTCTCTAAAGGGGCGCTTTGAAGTATCAAAAGAAAGGCTCTATCTGACGATTGCAGACTTCGAGGCATGGATGAGTGAAAAGCGCCTACCGACAACCCAGCTAGTGCAAGCACTGAAGGCTAACAACTCCCTAGAGACAGAGCAGATGCTGAATCTAGGCTTTGACACCAAGATGTATTCTACAGCCCCTGTGATGGTTTACCGTTTCAACACCAAACTGCTCGGCTTAATAACATAGCTTGACAAGTAAAATCAGGAGGGATATTATTCCCTCCATTGTGTTCTCTCTTTGTTTTGTTCTCTCGTTCCTAAGCCTACACCCTTCAGCCACCGTCCTCCTCGGTGGCTTCTTTTTGCCTAAAAGTCCAGTCCGAGTTTTCTAGCAATATCCAATCCTTGCTTGGCAAGCGTATTGCGCTGCTCATTCTGAATATCTATCCTGCGTTTCTTTTCCGCAGCGTCTATCGTAGGGTCTTTCTCGATACGCGCTATGATCTGCTGCTTTTTGT